>Ga0209542_10017904_pt1 | contig 11536 bp, 12 predicted proteins | sample RifCSPhighO2_01_FD_184028 | JGI IMG/M metagenome (GOLD analysis project Ga0209542, IMG submission 184028) | Soil microbial communities from Rifle, Colorado - Rifle CSP2_plank highO2_0.1 (SPAdes) (version 2) | ecosystem: Environmental > Terrestrial > Deep subsurface > Rock core/Sediment ...
GGTATTTCAGAAAGAAATTCGCAGAAGGAAGCAACAAACCCAGCGACGGATTTTTAGCACTACAACAAGAAGTAGCACTCCAAGCAGAAGACACACGACAACAAATAACCGAAGACCTCAGAAAAACAAAATATGAAGAGCTGAAACCCCAAACACAACAACAATTCAAAACATTCATCACTGAACGACCAGCTTACTTCAAAGACAAATACAAAGTAGACGTTACTACTGTCATTAGTGACGACCAAGCACTAGCAAAACTCTACGCAGAAACACACAAAAGCTACGAATTCACCGACACGTTCAGAGAAGAACTCCAAGAAGGATACTACAAAGACCTACGAACAAAAATAGACACCTCTGTAACGAATACCCCCGCGTTACAACAACTCCAACCAGACCAACAACAAGCCCATAGAGAATCACTCAAACGACAATACGCACCCCTCAGCACAACCAACACACCCGCAAAACTACGACCATTCCCTATAGAAGTACGCACCGACCCACAAGGAGACTACATCACTGACAACGGACAAAAATACTATTTACAACCTGACAAAGCACAAGGAAAAACAGGAAAACTCCTCGACGAAAACAAAGCAGAAACAAAACTCCTCTATGAATTAGCAGATAACGACAAAGTCATCCAAGAACGCATACGAGACGAACACACACCCAAAGCAACACTCGTTACCGAAGGAAGAAACCAAGGACGCGTCGAAAGAATAAGCGCAGGATCAACACTCTACCTAGAAACAACCTATAATGACGCAGGCATCGTTACGGGAGTAAAAGTCTACGAACGAGTACTAGCTAACGACGACCTAGGAACAGCAGACGCACGCTACATAGGAACACTCGCAGAAGCAAAACAATACTACCAAGAACAAGCAAAAACCAACAGCCAAGCAAAAGGACAACTCAGAAGCCTCGACGAAGCAAACGAATGCGTAGGACTCATCAACAAAAAAACAGCAGGAAAAGAACTCAAAGAAGGAGAAAAAGTACGCACCGGATGCAAACTAGGAAACTATGCTATACAACAAGCAACCAAGAATTACGGCAGCAGATGCACCGACTTCATGAGCCCCACCAACTGCAAAATACTCTTCAACGCCTGCGACCCGGTCATATGCCCAAGCACGCGATGCAACCTCAAAGGAAAATGGCAAGTAAGTAACGTCGCAGAAACAGGCATCATCGGAAGCACCATCCTCTGCGCACCCAACTGGGTCGTACTCGGAGGAGATATTTACACCTTACCTGTCTGCTTAACTGGCATCGTCGCAGGACTAGAAAATATACAAAGCATCCTTGAAAGTTACAAACAATGTTTAATCACTGCAAAAGTAGAAGGAAAAAGCGTAGGCTTCTGCGACATGCTCAGAAACTTCTACTTGTGTGATACACTCTGGAGAGAAGCATCAGCAATATTCAACGTCAAAAACGGCTTATTAGGAGTCGTAGGAGAAGCAGTATTTGGAGCAGAAGGCGGAGGAGAATACGCAAGCTTCAAAGCAAACTTTGACCGAAGCAAACAAACACTTGACTACTTCACCAAAGACTACGCACAACAAGTATTCGCAGGCTACGCAGGAAAAAGCTTAGACGAAATGGGAACAGAAATATGCAAAGCAGCAATCTACGGCAAAGGACCAGACATAGGAAAATTCGTAGAAGAAATAACCACACCCGAAAGCCCACCACAATACACAGCATTCTTCAACACGAAAACCTACAGCGACATCAAAGGACAAGGAGAAATACAGCTCATTTACACTTACCAATACCACATCTTCGCAGGATCACGAGCAGCAATGACCTACAGTGTATACTTACGAGCAGCAGACATAAATGAACAACCCATCTCTGGCTACTCACCCATCACCATCATCAGAGGAAAAACACTAGCAGCAGGACAATTCGCAACAGAAAGCAAACCATTGATAGCAAAAGAAGGCTACAACCAAATATGCATAGAATCACGAAGCGAACGCTACGGCACCACCGTCAAATGCGGCTACGGAAAAATAACCACAGACTTCAGCGTCAACTACTTAGTAGACGAATACGTAACATCACAAGTCAACGGCAAATCAATAGACAGTGCAGCAGACTGCGTACCCGAACAACGCAATATCCTACAACGAACACCACTACAAAACGCTGTAACTCTCGGTTTAGGGCCTTTAGGAAACAGTTTACTCAACACTGGCATCGTAAGAAAATGTAGTTATCTCAACCCTGATGAAGGATCAGGAGACAACCGATGGGTAGCGATAGGAACCTGCGGCAAAGACGACAAAGGAAGAGACCTAGGAACCTGCTGGTTATACACACAAAACCTCCAAGGACTCGTAAAGAGCGAAGACAATATCGATGAGATTAACAAAAAACTCGACGAACTTGAAGTCACCGAACGAGCAGACAACATCCAACAACGAGGAGACATCGTCATGAACACCACAGAAGCAGAAGCAACCAACATCCTCGCAGAAAACATTATCAACAACGTAGAAAAAAAACGACTAGCACTCAACGACTTCAGCCTCAACCCATACAGCGAAAAAAAATACCAAGAATTAGACGAAAGTCTAGAACGCGCAAGCAGCCAAAACACTGAAGTACTCATCAGAAACACCGATGCACTAGAAAACATCAAAGCAATCTACATCAAAGGACGTTACCACCAACAAAAAGCGGAACTACGACTCTGGCAAGAACAAGGAAAAAAGTTCTTAACCATCAGCGGAACAACCACTAATCCTACCCTACCATCAACAGGCACAGCACCACCCGTTAATACACCACCAGCAACCACACCAACACCCGCAACGAAACCTGCTGTAGACCCTAACAAACAAGGAACAACCTGCAGCAAAACAGCATTACCCACCAACCCCAGCGCAAACTTCAAACCAGACTTTTACTGTTCATCTGTCAATGACTGCCCAGCAACACACCCTGTCTGCACAGCACAAGGAAAAAATTGTGGATGCCAAAACCCAACAACACAAACATGGTTGACTACAACAACCCCAACCACACCAACACCCGCAGCAACCTGTATAATCCTACAAGACCCAACAAAAACAGGGTTCACCCTTTTCAACACACGCATGGACTTAACACCATCACTCATAAAACCCAACAGGATGATCTATTATAGACTAGCAACACAAAACTGCGCAGGAAAAACCATCAAAGGAACATTCACCCACGGAGGACAGCAAGACACAGATTCTATAGTCATAGCATCTAATGAATTCGGACACCTTCAATTCCTCCTAGCATCAACCGTACCACCAACAGACAACGACATTACCTTAGAGATACAACCATGAAAGAAAAAAAAGACTTAACACTACCTGTACTTTACCGCCTAGGACTTTTGGGGAGCATTTTCATACTCCTCGCACTTCTCAAACAACAATTCATTAACTACCAAGCCATAGAAGCACAATATATACAACTCATACAAAGCCTAGGAACAGCGGCACTACAAAACGCAGAAGGCATAGCAGCAACACAAACACTCTTCAACCAGTTTAATAGTCTTATCAATCACTATACTACAATATTCTTCCTGCTTTTAAGCAGTATTCTTATAGCTTACTTATTCTGGGAATACTTTACTTGGAAAAATATTCTACAAACACCACACACCACCTACTGGTGGAGATTCTTACTTCATCACCTGATTAGTTTGATAATTATTATAGCAGTCTTTTACTACCTCTGGGACAAGATAACCTTCAGTGATTACACCTTCTCAAAAGCATTACTCTGGTTTCCTATTATCACCTACCTGTTACATATACTACAAACTATTAGCTACGCAACCATCGACCAAGCATCATGGATGAAAAATTCTTGGAAAAAATTGTTTAGTACCAGCTGGAGAATACTTTTCATTAGCCTAGGATCCTATGCACTAATCATATTTATCATTACGGGCATTATGTACCTCGTAACTCACTACACACAAGGCATCACTGACATTTCACTCTACATTTGGTGCATACTAACACTAGGACTAACATTATTCAGTGTGTACTATAATTCTGTAACCCTGCACTGGCTACGACATCATCTCTCAATCAAGAAATAAATCAAAAAAGAACCCGCCAAAGAAACAAAACCCATAACCACTGGAAACAAAGAACCCTCAGCATACAAATTACCCAACGTAGCATACCCTGTCAGTGTAGCACCTGACGTTGCAAAGAAGACCATACTTAATAATAACAAGAAATACATACCCACATGCTTCACGCGATTCGTCTGCACCTTCTCAGGCTCACGATTCTCCATGATTTTCACATTATCATGCAAATAAATAAATGTTTGATTGCTACGTTTCATGACTATTCAACAAAAAAAGAATGAACAGGCATATTTAAACATTGTTGTCATGCGTTACAACTTGGAAGAGAAGACAATCAATAAGAAAATAATTTTGTTAAAAGACGTTCTCGCTCATCTTCAGTACGCACCATCCAACTCAAAGCATAAGCAACAGCATCTTTAGGAGCCCTTAACTCAGCCATTTTTTCCAAAACCTGAAGATGAACTGTCGGACTCATCTCGCCCTTATTAGGAATTATTAATCCATCAAAAGTGAAATAAATAATTTTTGCACCTGTATGACTTAATGGTCGATGCGTAGACCACTGATTATAGAAACCAACCGTACCTTGAGGATATTCTTGCATAACAGAACCGTCCATTCTTGCATCAAAATAAGCACCTTCTAGTACAACACTTAATTCTCCTTTTGGATGACAATGAGGACCTAAGTTTACACAATTTACAGGCATATTCAACTGCGTTAATGTAACTCTCGGACCTGCTTGTGCCCATTCATCAAAACCGAAAGCAATTGTACGAAAATCAAGTAAGCCTTGACTTAAAACCTGCAATCTTTTTACGCCAGAATTCGTAAAATCATCAGTACCCGTAGTCATTTCTAAAGTACGATCAAACTTTTCTTTTAGTCCCATTACTCGAAAGAACATCTTTTGATTATATAAATATATGTCACCAAAAAATTAAATGAAAAAATGCGGGAGCAAGGATTTGAACCTTGGTAAGCACTAAGCTATCAGGTCCTAAGCTTGATCTTCTCTTTTTGGGAGAATCTGACCCGTTTGACCGAGCTCCGGCACCCCCGCAGCGATAAAACTTAAGAAAAAACTACTTTAAAACTTATCGAATTTTATAATGATCAGACTTACGGTACTTATGCACCTTTACCTTCTTATTCCACTGATAACTACGCAAACGAGCAGAACGACCAAAACCACAATCAGAACAAACCTTCTTAATCTTATGATACGAAGAACGGCCACAACGGCGGCAACGAATATGCAAAACACCCTTATTACGCTTCTGACCCTGTGATGCTGTACCCTTAGACATATTACTTCTCCGGAGAAATTAGCATAATGGTATCACCACGAATAAAAACCGTGCCCACCTTACGCTTCAACTCACCATTAACATACTCTTCAGCCTCATCAAGAACTGTATTAATATGAATATCAAAAGCCTTCAACTTACCACTATATGACTTATTATTCTTTAATTCGACGATAACTCTCTTGTTACGAGCAGCATTCAATGCATCTAAAGGACGATCACTTTCCATTATGATAAACCCCCTTTCGGTTACCAGCACTGCAAGCCTAATGCTTTATAAGCATTGTGTTTTTTTCCACCAAAAGAAAAACTTTTTAAACACACCAAAAGACAAAGACTTCAACCATGGCAATAACTCATCACCGATCTAAAAGAAAACGCACCGGCGGAAGATACATCGCCAGCCTCAAAAAGAAACTACGACACTTAGGAAGCTTACCAACACTCACCAGCATCGGCGCAAGAAAATTCCGACAAGAACGAACCATGGGAGGAGGAAGTAAGAAAGCACTCCGCACGATAGACACAGCAAATGTCTATGATCCCGCAACAAAAAAATACTTAAAACTCAAAATAGAAAGCGTCATTGACAACAAAGCAAACGTAAACTACATCCGACGAAACATACTCACCCAAGGCGCCATCATAAAAACAGAAAAAGGCGAAGCACGCATCACCAGCAGACCAGGACAAACAACCACAGTCAACGCAGTACTTCTAAAAAAATAAAGAAAAAAAAGAATTTAGAAATTATCTAAATCCTCTTCAAAAGCAGCCATTTCTTCGTCGCCATAATCAAGCGAACCTAAATCTGTATCCATCTCTAACTGCTGATTCTGCTGCACATCATCAGCAAACTCTTGTTCCAAAGATGCAGGCTGACTCTCCAGAGTGCTTCCTGAACAACCTATCAAAAGAACAGTTGTTACCAATAAAGCAATTATTAACCAAGCACTCTTCATTGTTCCACCTCCACATCTGTTTCTGACTTCACACTAATCTCTTTTACTGCCTGCACATACGCCTGCAAGGATTGATGTGCTTCCTGCAATTCAGCGCGAGCCTCTTTGAGTACTTCACGAGCTTCTTCTGTACTGCCTGCCTTCAATAACACTTCAGCTTCAGCACGAGCATCAGCAGAAGCATCTAAATGGGCCTCGAAATCAGCCAGTTCTGCTTCAGCAGTTGTGGTATCATAACCTTTGGCCTTCAGTTCTGCAATACGCGTCTCTAGGCGATCCTCAAGCTTATCACCACGCTGCGTTACTCCCCACAAACCATGGTTTACTACCACCAAAGCATGCGCTTTAGCACGAACCTTAGACTCAGACCATATTACCTTCAACTCTTTAACAGCAGCTTTCACTTCTGCAGCAGAAGAGTTTTCATTAATGCGATCAGTAACTGCTTTTATACGAACAATATCGGCATCAATCTTAGCTGTGATTTCTGCCTTATTCTCAATATCTGAAGCAGCAACACGAGCTTTCAAACGTTCCAAATAAGCAATCCACTGCTCGGCACGAACTTCAACATTCGCAACAATATCACTTTTTACTTCTGCCCTAAAAGACTCACAAGCAGCAATTTTTCCCTGCACATCAGCAGCAACTACATTAGCAACTGCGGCACGAACTTCAACCTGCTTACACTCCTTTAACTTTTCACGGAATTCAGCACGTTCACCATTTACCTTTTCACGGAACTCCATCCTCAAACGCTGACTCTTATCACGCGCTTCGACACGTATTCCCTTCAAACGTACCTTTAATTCTGCACGAGCTTCACGACGGTCATCATTGATGTCTATATCACTCTCAACTTCTTGTCTATCATCGTTATCAGACTCACTTTCTAGTTCACTATCAGATTCTACTTGTGTATTTACTTCATTGTCATCGTCACCAATTTTTACTTCACCACGAACACCTATTCTGCCAGAACTGCTATCAGCAAAAACCCCTAACGGGATAACTGCTAACACCAGCAAAGCAATAAGACTTATTGTTAGACCATTTCTCATAGTAATACCTCCTCAGGTTATATTCTACTTAACGCTGAAGAACTTTATAAAGAAACTTTCTTTACCACCCTTTACGAAGCTTTTTGAAGCTTTATTCAACCTCTGTTTGCCAAGAGAAAGTTTTTATAACAAGCGTTCCTACTTTATACCATGCGTTTTTCATTACTCCTCATCTTCATTTTACTTCTCTCTTCTTATGTTTCCGCAGCAACACTCCAAGGAAAAGTTTATACTTATGATTTAGAACGAGCAAAAAACGTCGTTGTAGAATTATCCACGACACCACAACAACGCATTGTCAGTACTGACGGTATCTATCAGTTCTACGTGCCTCTTGGCAAGTATGATATTACTGTTTATGACCAAGACAATAGTCAATTACTAGGAAATGATAATGTCACCTTAACGAAAGAAGGGACTTACACTTTAGATATTATCTTACCCTTCAAAGAAAAAGAACATAGTTCCCTTGCTTACATTCTAGGAACACTCTTTATTCTCTTTGTTGCAGGATTACTCCTCCTTCACGAAAAAACACATCATTTCGCTGAACGCCTAGGAAAAAGCCTACGACTTAAGAAAAAGCTACCTGTAATAACTAACGATAAAGAAAAATTATTGACCCTTATTAAAGAAGCAGGGGGAAGAATAACACAAAAGGAGCTACGAAAACATTTCACGCTATCAGAAGCGAAAATAAGCCTGCTTATCACGGAACTAGAACACGACAACACCATAAAAAAAATAAAACAAGGACGAGGAAACATTATCATTTTACCATAATTACTAAAAACAACAATTCTACGTTTAAAATAGTTCTTATTTCTAAATTTAAGTCGTATTTAACCTTAAAATATCAATTCATAGATAGCTTTATATATGTCCTATTCTCATTACTTATAAATATTATTGTCTTGAAAACTATATACCTCGTGATGCGTAATGGCCCCTATAAAAAAATGCCCCGAATGTTCCAGCACTTCTCTAACTTCCAATAAAGACCGAGGAGAAGTCACCTGCAGAAGCTGCGGATTAGTCATCGAAGAACGCATGATAGACTTCGGGCAAGAATGGAGAGAATTCGACTCTGACAAACAAAGCAGCAGAAGAACAGGAGCACCCATGTCCTACCTCAAATATGATAGAGGACTAGGAACAGACGTAGGACAAAAAGGAGACATCTTCCAACTCAAAGGCAAAGGAAAAAACAAATTCTTCAGACTCAGAAAATGGCAATACCGCATATCCACAGCCATTGAACGCAACCTCAAACTAGCACTAGCAGAACTCAAAAGAGTAGCAAGCTACCTCAAACTACCCCAAAGCGTAGAAGAAGAAGCAGCACGTATCTACACCCTAGCCGTACAAAAAAACTTAGTACGAGGAAGAAGCATGGAAAGCGTCGTCGCAGGAGCACTCTACGCAGCATGCAGAAGACATGAAGTACCCAGAACACTTGACGAACTATCAGAAGCATCAGGCATCGACAAAAAAGAAATAGGAAGAACCTACAGATTTGCAACTAGAGAATTAGGCATAAGAATACTCCCCAGCAACCCGATAGATTACATACCACGATTCGCATCAGCACTCAAACTAGCACCTGACACCCAAAGCAAAGCAGTAGAGATATTAGAAAAAGCAGAAAACTCAGAACTCACCTCGGGACGAGGGCCAACAGGCATAGCAGCAGCATCACTCTACGTCGCAGCACTCATCAACAACGAAAAAAGAACACAACGAGAAGTAGCAGACGTCGCAGGAGTAACCGAAGTCACCATCAGAAACAGATACAAAGAACTACTCAAAAAACTCAAACTCAAAGACGTATTAAAAAAGAAAATAAAAAAGTAACAACACTGAGGAGCGACATCCATGGGGGCAGTTTATAGCTTAGCAGCATTCGAAGAACGAAGAACGAAAATACAAGAAGAATGTAAGAGAAAACCACGCTTGTCTACTAAAGGAAATCTTTCTTATATAACCCCACCAGAAATATTTAAGGCCATTGACGATCTTATTACCATACCTGGATTAGTACCTCAAATCGCCGCAGTCGTAGAAGACCCACGCGTGCGCGTAGAAGCAGCACGAAGACTCTGCAGAGAAAACTTCCATGGCCAAGAACCATTCTATTTTGACCGGGAAAGAAGAATATGGACACGCAACGTGGATTTACCCTTGTCATACTACCGAGATATTATCGTAGGACTCCTTGAACGTTACTTAGCAATTTGCAAAGAATTAAAAGAAGAAAGAACGTTCGACTAAAGTAGGATCACATATACACCAATTAACATTACCAACGAAGCAATAATTTTCTGCAACAAATTATGATCATGAAAAATCTCACCACCGATAACGGTAGAAACCAACGTAGAAGTCTTCCTTAATGCAATAACCAACGTAATCAACGAACCAGGAACAGCAACCGCAAGAATATACAGCATATCACTTACAATTCCTAACAACGCAATAGCAAAAATACCCCAACGACCCTTCCTTAAAGCATCAAGAACATCTTGCAAACCATCAAACTTCAACGACTGATACAAAAATAGAATCAACGCCGTAAGAAACGCAGGGAAAATAATAATTGTAAAAGGATCTGTACGAGCAACCAACACCTTATCCATAACTGCCAACAATGAAACCAAAACAACATTCCAAAAAATGAACCACAAGAACTTTCTCTGCGGAAAGGCATAAGAAACCTTATGACGATGCACATCAAGAACATAAGCACCTATCATCAACAACAAAACACCTATCACGTGCTGTATACCTATACGCTCACCCAAAAAAACAAAAGAAAAACCCAAAACAAAAACTATAGAAAAATTACGCAACGGCTCAACAAAAGAAACCTCCAAATGACGAGCAGCACGCGTCATCAAAATTGAAGCGATCGCAAGAAAAACACCCTTCACGACCATAAGGAAAAAAGTTGTACCCCCCATACCCCAATCAAGTAAAGGCAACACTGGCAAAAAGAATAAACACAACAACAAATAGACTGTTGTCGTAAACTCTGAAGCATGCTCATGCATCAACACCCGCTTACGAATAATAGGGATAAACGATAATATTACTGCAGAAAGCAACGCAAGAATATACCACTCCATACACAAGCACACGAGCGACAAGAGATTAAAAAGCTTTAGGAGACACTCAAAAATGACTAAACTATTATTATATCAAAATCATTCATCGCTGTCGTATTCTTAAAAACAGCCTGAGCCTCCTTCAATAAACCATCAACCTGCTTATACCGCTGAGAAAAATGCATTAGTGCTAATTTCTTTACTTTAGCCTTCTTCGCAATCAACGCCGCTTGCCCAGCAGTCAAATGATGCTTTTCCTTAGCCTTAGCTTCTTCCATATGTGCATAGGTAGACTCGGAAACTAGAACATCAGCATTCTTCGCTATTTTATAACAATTCTCCACCAACGACGTATCGGTGAGATATACCACACGCTTCCCAGGAACAAGTATCGTAGCCTTCTTAGCAGCAACCTTCTTACCATTAAATACAACATCCTCACCACGCTGCAACTTACCAAACAACGGACCATGAGGGATACCTAACTTTTTTAACATACCCAAATTCATCTTACGCTTCGGCAACTCCTGAAAAGCATACGCAACACAAGGAACAGAATGCTTCACTGGCAAAGCTTCCAAAGAAAAATCTTTCGTTGCAAGAAAAACACTATCATGCACTTCCTTCACCAAAATCTTCATCTTCGCACCCTGCAAAGCAAAACTACCTAACATATGTTCTACATTCTTCTTCGTAAACTTCGGACCATAAATCTCCAAGACACGACTATAATTACTCCCCATCATACTCTGAATCAAACCAGGTAAACCAAGAATATGATCACCATGCCAATGTGTAATCAAAATTTTCGTGATAGCTGTAGGAGAAATACCTGCAATACGCAACTGACGCTGCGTGTTCTCACCACAATCAAATAACATATTCTCTCCTTCCCACGTCAAAACTACCGCAGGATGATTACGCTCCGCCGTCGGCATCATACACGACGTACCTAAAAAAGTCAGTTTCATAAAAACAACGCAAC
>Ga0209542_10017905_pt1 | contig 11536 bp, 13 predicted proteins | sample RifCSPhighO2_01_FD_184028 | JGI IMG/M metagenome (GOLD analysis project Ga0209542, IMG submission 184028) | Soil microbial communities from Rifle, Colorado - Rifle CSP2_plank highO2_0.1 (SPAdes) (version 2) | ecosystem: Environmental > Terrestrial > Deep subsurface > Rock core/Sediment ...
CACCGAGCCAGAAACGCTTCCTCCTGTGGAAAAATTGCCGCCACTACAACTTGTCGCATCTGAAGGTCCTGACCAAGTAATGGTCACTGATCCGCCATCGTTAATGGTGGCATTGGTGCCACCACCTCCTCCACCACCACCGCCGCCACCGCCACCGCCTCCTCCACCACCACCTCCGCCGCCACCACCTCCATCGTCTACGGTTCCAGAACCAGGAGGTTCAGGGCTTATGGTGACCGTCGGCGGTTCACACATATCGCCGGTGTGCGGTGATCCACACGACGCAGGAATAACTGCTCCTCCTTGAATACCGTTCGGAGAAAAAGAAGCAATGCCAAGTTCTACTGAACTGGTTGAAATATCGCGCCCTGCCGCTTCAAAATACATGCCGTAAGCAAGCGCAAAAGCCGCGAGAAGAACAATCGCGATTATAATGACTTTTTTAAGAGAAAATCGCCCCATGTCTCTATTATATGCTCTAATGCCCCACTTGCTACTAGGGCAGGGTGTGTAAATTCCCTTCAATAATTGCCGTCATTTGCGCAAGGCCCTCGGCGGCTATTCGCGGATCGTTGCCCGGGTTATTGCGACTCCATGCTTCAGGAGAAAGCTTTTTTGCCTCGCGGAGAGCTTTTTCAAGAATAGGACGAGCCTCTTCTTTTTTTCCAAGGTTCGAAAGTGCCATACCATAGCTTGTAAGAAGCCATGCATTGTTGGGTCTCAATGCCAACCCCTGCTTTGCAACCTCGGCAGCTCTTTCATACTTACCCTGCTGAAAATAGATCCACGCCAAGTCATTGTACACTCCCCAGCTGTTTGGATGCAGTTCTTTATAGGTCAAAAAATTTTGCTCTGCCGCTGCAAATTCTTTTCTATATCCATGAATAAGCCCTCGAACATAGTACGATCCCGCTACCGTTGTGCCATGCAGCTCAATCTGTTTATTGATCTCGGCGAGTGCTTCTGAAAAATTTCCTTCCAAAAAATCAATCCGTGCAAGTTGGTGCCAAGCGGCAGGCAGTTCCGGGTCACGCTTAAGCGCCTCCTCATAGTAAGAACGAGCGCGCTCTAAATCATAGGTGTCGTCGCCTGCAAAATAATGTTCACCACGAGCAAAAAAATTGGCGGCCGTCGGCGCTGGAATAAGACTAAAAACCAGCAGCCCCACGATACTCAACAGAACAGCAAAAAATTCCTTTTTCTCTATAATCATACTCGCCGAAGTATATGTTATTATGGCACTGTTTTACTTATCTGACATTATGCGCGGCTTTCCTCTCATACAACGGCTTCACGAAGAAACCAAAAAACAAGGTTTTATACCTTTTGACGACGCTCAATGGCCAGAATCCTGGAAAAAGGTGGAATTTAAAGAATATCCGCGGATGCCCTTCGTCGAGCTGCCTCCTCCTCAATCTTTAGGCAGCATTTCTTTTGAAGAAACATTGAAGCGGCGCGCCTCGCGTAGGTCATTTGATAAGACAAAGTCTCTTACCCTTCAAGAACTTTCTGCACTTTTATATTGGAGCGCCGGATTAAAAAAAAATGACGATACCCAATTTTCCAATCGGTTTTATCCTTCTGGAGGAGCTCGATATCCTCTTGAAATATATCTTTCGCTCCGAGAATCAAACGCATGTGCCGCAGGTATTTATCACTATAATGTAAGACGGCACGTACTTGAACAGATTCATACAAGTGAGGGCGATAAAGAGATCCGAACTCTACCAAATTATCCTTGGGCCGCAGATGCTTCAATTCTCCTTTTCGTTACTGCCATTTTTGAGCGCAGTATGCGCAAATACAAGGAGCGCGGATATCGTTTCACTCAACTTGAGGCGGGTGGTCTTTTCCAGAATTTTTATCTTGTGAGTACTGTGCTTGGACTACCTTGTACGGGAGTGGGGGTGCCTATAGACGACACGGTTGCTGAAATTCTCGATCTATCCGCCGAAGAGCAGATTCTTGTGCAGTTGGCAATCGGAAAATAAAATAGCGTATCTATGGGGGACATTGACTTTTTGGAAGAAAAAAACTTGCCGGCAGTAGCACCAAGCATCAGTCTTGGCAAAACATCGGTAGCGGTTATTTCAAAAATTCTCCAGGGATTCAAACGCATCACCGGACTTGATGCCGGTTTCCGTATTCCTTATTATTTCATCGGATCTCCTTTGTCGACGTGGGAACCGTTGGTAGTGCTGGAACAACTACGTACGCTTGATATTGTCGAGGACGGAGGAACATTTACGAGAGACTACCCGGATGAACCAAATCTTATCCGTTTTGGAGTAAAAAATAAAAATATCGATTCTACCATCCACAATGCCTCCGAAAGCGGGCTCCATGGCGGCGGTTTTCATTTTTCATCACTCGAGCGAGCAACGTGGGCCGCAGTCGGCGAGGCAGTTGAGCGCCAAGCCCTTCTCCATTTTAAGCCCGCGTTTCCACGCCGCGCTTCTTTCATCTCAATAAAAAAAGAAGCTCTTGATATTTTTTCACTCGCGGGCATTTCGCCTGAAACACGAAATGGCGACGCACGATTTGCCCTAAACGAAGACGATGTCTTTACGTGGGAAAAGGGGTATTCTCTTACACAAAATCGACACCTTTTTATTCCCCTCCAACTTTTAAAGCTAAATCGTCATTACGAAAAATCTGAAGAGAAAATCTTGCGGATATTTGTAAGTACCGGCGCGGCGGTACACCAGACGCTTGACCATGCTCTCGTAGGAGGAATACTTGAGGCTATTGAGCGCGATGCGTTTATGATCACCTGGATGAACCGACTGACACCGGTTCAAATCAATCTGGAAACTATTGACGACGCTGATTTGCAAAAAGCTCTCAGTGCATTCAAACGCTATCGCCTGACGCCCTACCTTTTACACCTTCCAACCGATTTCCCGGTCCATGTAGTGCTTTGTGTCCTTATTGATGAAACGGGAGTGGGTCCTGCGGTAGTGGTAGGCGCCAATGCAGATTTTAATGTGGTCGGGGCCTGCAGAAAAGCACTGACCGAGGCGTTGGCGTCACGCCTCTTTATCCGTCACACCTATGACAATAGAAAAAAGAACAATGAGACGCTCACCTTCTCAAAGCCAGAGAGTATCTGGCGCGTTGAACGCCTGCTTATCTGGAGCAGTCCCGCCATGATCCCTCATATTGAGTTTTTGTTAAAAAATACGCCCAAAAGTATTGTTGACATAAAGACGGTGCGTGAGCCTAAAAATGCAACTGAAAAAAAAGAAGTTTTAGTGCGTTCATTCAAAGAAAAAAATATGGAGCTCTGTTATAGTAATATTCTTTCAGATGTCGTGCAGCAAAAAACAAACCTTCATGGAGTTGTGGTGATTGCACCAAAACTGCAACCTCTCCACCTCTTTGAAGGAATCCCCTACAGTCATGGAGAACGCATGGCGAGCGTGCCGAAGCTGTTTGGCTTTACTCCGGCTTCGGCGCCCAATCCCTTACCCCACCCGTTTCCTTAATTTACTTCGGCGAGCAAGGAGCGTGTGGGAGGGGACCCACTCACGAGAGCGTCCGAGCGAGACGAACTATAGGTTAATACCTCCCAACTCTGTTGCGAGGCTGTCCAGGCCTCGCCAGCTGGCGGAGTGAGTTCCGACAACTCCTCGGGGCTTGTCCCGAAGAACCCTTATTCTGTTAGAAGTTTTAGAGCCGCTTTTGTGCGACTGTCCCTTGAATCAAGGGACAGTCCTGCCTTGTACGCAGCTATTGCGCCCGCGCGATCACCGCTTTTTTGTAGTGCATTTCCAAGTATACGATGGGGCCATCCGATACGACCCTGATCCCCAGAAGTATTTCCGACTATTGGATATCCAGCCCATCCTTTGAAAGGTTTGTCGAGATCGTGGTTACGATCAATTGCTTTTTTGGCATATGCAAGTGCTTCAACCGTATTGCCTTGAGATAGTAGCGCGTCGCTCAAACGCGCATAGGCAGTAACCTGAAGCAAAGGAGGAAAATCGGTTTCAAAAAGGGGATCGCTAATGAGTTTAGTGAGATATCTTAACTGATTTTGTCTGTCGCCGATAAAAATCGCTTGTGCGGCTATGGCAAAATCAGTTATCAATGGCTGAATTTTTTGTAAATATTCTCCTCGTGGTTTATAGGGCGTAACCGTACGCATTCGTACATTTTCTTCAATGGCAGGATTTTTAGGACGAACAACGAGATACCTATTTTGCCGGCCTTCCGGGAACAGTTCCTGCATTGCGTTGAAATTGGCAAAAGAAACTTCGTACAAAGGTCCATACCAATAATCTTGGAATGTGAGCATTTGTCGTCCCTCGTCAATACCAATGAGCACGGTTATGGGGAAACTCACGATGTTTTTGGGCTGAGAGGGGGCAAGCGGTAAAAGCAAAACAAGGGGGGTGCGTTTTTCTGTATTGAGGTACTGCGAGAGCGATCGTAGCGGAATCGTTTCAAAGTTTACGGCAAAATCAGGTTGTTTTTGAAAGTACGCGGCAAGATCACTGAAAATGGTTGTGGTAAATAAGACAAATGCTGAGGGTAAATCTTTTTGTACATCTTCGAATCGAAACTCCCCCGGTTCCCAATATTCAAGAATGCTTGCGGCGACCGCCGCAGTATTTGAGGTAATGTTGCTTGCTTCCCCGGTATGATAATGAAGTCCTACATAAGGAACGTTTGGAATGGTATAGGCGTACGATGAGAAAGAGGGCAAAGTTTTCTGGCCGGGGAAAAAATAAAAATAGGCAGTCGCTGCTCCGGTAATAAAAATGGCAAGTCCTACGGCAAGCAAAATCTGCCAATGCCAGCGATGTGGTACTTTCTGTTCTTCTGGAGGCATGGGTACATTAAAGCACGGCTTCGCTTGGTTATTTTACACAATAGGGTGGATATCCACGATTCCTCTCCTATAAATTCCTGACATTCTCATGATTTTGCGCTACACTTTAGAGTAGATTGAGTTGGGCAAGAGCCCGCAACAAAAGAAAGAAGGAGTAAACGAATGTGTAAGCTGTTTTCTTCGCTCGTTGCCGTGGCTCTCTTTGCCATGGTTGGTGCCTGCACACCGCAAACGAAACAGGAGCCTGTGGTTTCCACGATTCCTGCAACTGCGTCTTTCGACCACGCAAAGCTTGTCGGTGTGTGGCAGGGACCAGGTATCTACAACCCTGTGTTGACGCTTCGGGTGAAAAGCGTCGAAAATGGAGTGGTGAATCTCGAATACGAAGCCAACAGGTCCTGGAACAAACGAGTTCCAATCCAAGGGGCAGTATTCGTTGCCAGGTTCGACAACACCTGCATCGCAAGTTGGATGGTCTGTTCAACGACCATGAACTTTACCTACGATCCGGTGTCAGATGTGATCCACTGGAGTGGCGATGTCGAGGCGGTATTCCAGCGAAACAGGACATTCGAAGGCACTATGAAGAAAGCCCCCCAGGCGACCGCCTCTCAACAGTAGCCAACAAGTGTCCCTCCGCCACCACTTACACAAATGGCCGCACGTATGCGGCCATTTTCATTTTAATTAAGCAGAAAAGTTAAACACCCGTAGCACCACCTCCGGTACTACAAGCGCCACTGCAACCACTACTGCCGGTCGTTGCTCCCTCGCATCCTCCTCCAATGTCTCCCCCCGCAGGAACATCGGCGTATGCGGTCTGCGCTGATATTTTTTCAATAATACTTGCCCGATCATTCTGTGTTTTTGCAAACAGCCCAACAACCATGCTCATCAAAAAAAGAACGATGAGTATGACTATCTTGGTGGTGTAATGGATAATATTTTGCATGCTAGTATTTATACTGCGTGATAAAAGTATATAATCAAGCGGTTATGAAAGCAATCGCTCTACTCACACACCTGCATGCGCAAAAGACGCTGCTTCTGCTTGCAGCGGTTGCCATAGGTGCGGGGGTTTATCTCGGCTTTTTCTCATCGTTTGGAGACCGAGCTCTTTCTGTCCTCTCGCCACAGACAAAACTTGAACAGCAGTTTTTTGCCTGTTTTGAAAAAACAGACCGGAACAAAGCGCTTAATTGCATCGCGGAAAAAAGTCCGGCATGGATTAAAAAATTTGGTGCAAAAAAAACCGGGCACCTTCCCGATGTATACCGCGCGGCCATAGGCGATGACTTCACCTGCCATCTTTCGGCGCATCTCATCGGCGAAGATATCTATGCGGTGAGTGAAGACTTGCCCTCCTCCATGCAGGCATGCACCCAATCGTGTTCTGCAGGATGCATCCACGGCACTACGGTAGGGTATGTCGCCGAGTACGGAACAGAAAAATTTCTTGCTTCCGATTTCAATGCTATTTGTTCCGGTAAGAACGACACGGCAACCTTTGGAGAAAAAACGCGCTGCTTTCACGGTATAGGCCACGCCCTTATGGCGGGTTTTGAAGGCAATGTGGAAGAATCGCTCGCCGCTTGCAACCGCATCCGAGTGCCGGACGACTACAGGCGCTTTCAATGCTTCACGGGGGTATTTATGGAGCTCTTCAGTGCTTCGCAGGGCCTTAGTCACCTGACAATTCCTTCATTAGCATATGTGAAAACAGGCGACCCTCTCTATCCTTGCACAAGCTCTTTCGTAGCAAATAATAAAAACTACGAGGCGGCATGTCTTCTTCAGCTTGGTGTGTTGTTGCCATCCCGTGCAGTTGCTGAACAGCAGGCCATTTTTGATATTTGCAACGAGTCATCTTCTGAGGGAAGAAAATGGTGCTACACGGGTATCGGTCTTTCTATTATTTCAGCAACATCTGAAAACTCTGACCGGCTCATCTCGACCTGCACAAATGCTCCGGAAATGGGAGACCAAATAGCATGCCTAAGTGGAGGCGTTGGGTTTCTGAAATTAGACACCGACTCGCGCGCAGTGTACAAAAAAACATGCAACGAAATTCCAGCTAACTTGCGAGAATACGCGTGCCCTATAAACTGACGAGGCTGGAAAAACTAGCAGATTTTGTTAAAGTGCAGAAACCTACTTCTGTAGGAATGTCCCGTAGTTCAATGGACCCCAGTATCATGATGCTCCTGCCTGCGCAGGCAGGAGCATCAGCTACGGGGCGAGAAGTGCCATATTGGACTTTTGAGATAGCGTAGAGAAAAGTGTAGTAGAAATTCGTCCCCGTCGTTCAATGGATAGGACGGCAGCTTGCGGAGCTGCTGATGCAGGTTCGATTCCTGCCGGGGGCAATCGTTTGGGGAACGATTGCCAGGCGGAGGCCGACGGGCCGAGCCGGGGTCGCGGAAATTTCTAGCAAGAAATTATCCGTGACCAATCAAAACACCTTGTGCCAGTCAGAGCTCGCGAAGGCGGGCGAGACGGGTCGTCCTGACCTTGAGGTCATCAGATTCGAATGAGGTCCGGGTTTCTAGCAAGAAATTATTCGTGACGACACGAAAAAGCCAACAACAAAAACTCCTACCATATATGGTAGGAGTTTTTGGGTTTGATTGACAAAAAAAGAATGCGCAGTATAACTTGCTTGGTCAACAACTCTGGAGAAAGCTGATGATGCTCAGAATAGCCCTTTTGGCCCTATTCCTCCTCGCCTGGAGTACGCTCCAGGCTTCTTCCCAAGCACTTGCCGCAGAAACAAAAATGGCAAACGAGCTCGCAAATAAGACGTGTGTTTCGCGTTACATGGTAGTCGAAAGCTTTGGACGCAGAACGCCTGTGGTGTACCTGCACGGGCTTCTCAGATTCGAATTTTCGAAGGGAGCCGCCGGTGCTCTGATGGTTAGAGTGCGCGGAAAAGAAGACCGACAGGGTTACTGGCTGCGGACCTTCAATCTCCCCGGGAAGGAGTTTCTGGAAGATTACGGTCAGGGCCCAGTCTCCCTGAACGGAAACGTGCTCGTGTCTACAACGAATACGGGACTTTTCTTCGACTTGACCTACGAAGATAACAAGTTGAAGGGGTCGGCTTCCGACGAAAAGAAAAAATCAAAAGGGTCGGATTCAGTGTTTTCCATAGGCGACCTTGGTGTATGTAAGTAAGGAGTAGTTGGTGAAATTCACAGGGAACCCCCCGATTCCATCGGGGGGTTTTTGTTAGTGATGAATTTTGTTAGTAATCAATGTGTGAGCACCCAAACGATAATTTGTTTCTCATCGAAGCTATACATTCTTTTTGCCGTCAAGGTAAGAAGTCTCTCATGAGGCGCTGCGCAATGGCCATGGCCCATGTTATCTTTCAGATGAATTCCCTCTCGTCGTTCCCGCCTTCGCTAAAGCTACGGACGGGTAAGCAATGGAATCCGGTACCAAACAATTGAGCGGGGGTTAAAATAATATGTATCGTCAATAAGCTTCCATAGTTCAATGGATAGAATGCCGGCCTCCGAAGCTGGTGATGCAGGTTCGATTCCTGCTGGAAGCAAACGAATGAAATGAGATTGATTCCAAGAAATGTGCGCGGGCACATTTCGCGCAGGAATCGAAAAGGTTGAGTACGTTTTTGAGCGCCCGGCGCAAGAAAACACGAAACCTATACTGTTCTCGTAGAGAAAGATTCCTACTGGAAGCATAAAAACTAATTTGGTGTGGTGGTAAAATTTCTGCCGAGAAGATACGAAACAATCAACACAACATGCGGTGGCGGAATCCTACCATATATGGTAGGATTCGAGATATGAAAGTCCAAGCAGAAAAGATGTCGCGCGAGGCACAAACACAGACACTCGACGCTCTCTACAGCGCGGCGGGAACCGTAAAAGGGCGCGCCGCTATGAAAATATTTTTGCGCGACCTTTTGACTGAAAGCGAGCGAATTATGCTTGGACGCCGGATATTGGTCGCGCGTGAACTCATCTCAGGAAAAACGTATGACGAGATAGCAGAAACGTTGCGGGTAGGAAACTCGTTGGTGCGGCGAGTGGACCGATGGCTCAACGATGAATTCCCCGGCTACGAACAAGCGGTCCGCGCCATGGAAAAAGAGTTTGCGGTGCGCAAACAAAAAACGGACGATCGGTACCTCTATGCCACGAGTGCGCTCTACCGACTCAAAAAGAAATATCCTTTGCACTTTTTACTCTTCCCGACTCCAAAACGTAAGTAGTTAGGATCACAAAACCCTACCATATATGGTAGGGTTTTGTGGTCGGAAACCGGGAGCCGGAACAGCTTTATTTTGATTTTTTTATGAGAGCGGCCAAACGAGACTTCTTGCGAGCTGCGGCGTTCTTTTTCAAGTAGTTGGTCTTCGCCGCTTTATCGAGTGCCTGATAGGCTTTCGGTAAAAGCGCTTGCGCCTCTTTCTTCTTTCCTGCAGCGACAAGCTTCCTGATTTGCTTCGTTACATCCTGTATGGCGTTCTTGCGGCGCAGATTAAAGACACGCTTGCGCGCGGCAGAGCGAATTGCCTTCTTTGCTGATCTTGTAATTGCCATGTTAGAAATTCTTGTGAGCAGAGCGAACTAGAATTTGTTACACCCTGTTAAATTGCGGCTTTGCCGCACCTTCGCTTTGCGAAGGATTTAACAGGGTTAACTGAACTATAGGCGCTACGCTTCTTATTTCATTAAAACAAAGAAAATATAGCAGAATGTGATTCCCACCGCAACTAGAAACTAAGGACTAAAGACTATAGACTAGGGTATATGATCGGACAACTTACCGGAAATATCAAAGATCGAAGTGACGGAGAGATAACGCTCGACGTGAATGGGGTTGGCTATTTGCTCCGAGTCACGAGCGACACCTTTCAAAAACTTGCAGCCACAGAAACCCCGGTTACCCTCCTAACCCACTTAGCCGTGCGTGAAAATGCTCTTGACCTATATGGTTTTCTTGCAAAAGAGGAGCTGGAATTTTTTAAAATGCTTATCTCGATTTCTGGCATTGGACCAAAGACCGCCATCGCCATTTTAAGCATCGCGGATGTCAATACTATTTCTTCGGCTATTGCGGAGGGCAATGGTGCCTACCTTACGAAGGTATCCGGCATAGGCCGAAAGATAGCCGAAAAAATTGTGCTCGAGCTTCGCGATAAGGTCGGCGCTCTTGAGCATGATCGTAACGGCGGATCACTCGGAGAAGATGCTGATGTTCTTGAAGCGCTTAAGTCGCTCGGATACGGCATGAGAGAGGCGCGCGACGCGCTCAAACAAATTCCGAAAGAGGCGGCCGGAGCCAGCGAGCGTTTAAAAATCGCGCTTAAAATATTAGGCAGATAATCACGAATGCATTTTTTTAAACCGCTTATTCCTCCTTCCCTGTTTCGAGCTTTGCAGCCCGCCTATCACTACACGCTTGCCTTTCTCGGAGCCGTACTCTATCGCTTTCCTTCTCGCCGTATCGCCGTCATCGGCGTAACCGGCACCAAAGGAAAATCTACCGTTACCGAGCTTATAAATGCAATTCTCGAAGAGGCGGGACACACCACAGCTATCGCAAGCACGATCCGCTTTAAAATCGGCACGCACACGGAACCAAACCTGTTTAAAATGACCATGCCGGGAAGGTTTTTTATGCAGCAGTTTTTGCGCAAGGCGGTAAGCTCCAAGTGCCGCTATGCGATTATAGAAATGACGTCGGAGGGCGTAGCGCAATTCAGACACACCCACGTCGACCTCGACGGGCTGGTCTTTACGAACCTTGCCCCCGAACACATCGAGTCTCATGGCTCATTTGAAAACTATCTCGCGGCAAAACTTGAGCTTGCCAAAGCACTTGCCCGCTCGGCAAAGTTTCGGCGCATAATGATCTCGAACGCTGACGACCCGCACGGAAAAGAATTTTTTGTTCCGGGAATCACGCACGCGGTTCCTTTCGGCCTTCACGACGCCAAACCATACGTTACCGATGATACGGGTATCGATTTTGTTTTTTCTGGAGTGCGTATGCACTCTCCGCTTCGCGGCCTTTTCAACCTTTCAAACATCCTCGCCGCCGCAGCGCTTGCGCGAGAACTCGGCATCGAAACGCACACCATATGTGCGGCCATTCAAAAACTTGCCTATATACCAGGACGCGTTGAGTTTATTGCCAAAGGCCAGTCGTTTGACGTCATCGTCGACTATGCTCATACACCGGAATCGCAGAAAGCCCTCTATGAAGCCTTCCCGAATCGCCGGAAAATTTGTGTCCTTGGCAACACCGGCGGAGGGCGCGACCGATGGAAACGCCCCACCATGGGGGCACTCGCTGATGAGTATTGCTCCCACGTTATTTTGACGAACGAAGATCCCTACGACGAAAACCCCCACACCATCGTGGCGGAGATGGTAAAGGGCTTTACTCGAAAAAAACCCGAGATTCTCATGGATCGCCGCGAAGCTATCCGGCAGGCACTTTCTCTTGGTCTTCAAGGTGATGTGGTTTTGATTACCGGCAAAGGCACCGACCCCTACATCATGGAAGCGCGCGGGAAAAAAATCCCCTGGAACGACGCGCGTGTCGCCGAAGAAGAATTGAACGAGCTCCTTAACAGAGTGCCCAAAAAGCAATAAGATGAAGCTATGAACCCCGTTAGAGATTATCGGGTTTATACTATCTTTAAATATTGACTTACAAACAGAA
>Ga0209542_10017907_pt1 | contig 11535 bp, 14 predicted proteins | sample RifCSPhighO2_01_FD_184028 | JGI IMG/M metagenome (GOLD analysis project Ga0209542, IMG submission 184028) | Soil microbial communities from Rifle, Colorado - Rifle CSP2_plank highO2_0.1 (SPAdes) (version 2) | ecosystem: Environmental > Terrestrial > Deep subsurface > Rock core/Sediment ...
AGACCTCCTGTCACGGCCAGACAACTGCTCGTGCCGGCGACGAGGCCGATAATGAAGATGCCACCGAGGGAAAGCGCGCCGGATGTTGATGGCGCCAGCGAAATGAGATCGAAAGCTGAAAGCAGCTTATACAGAGCGAAGATGATGAGGAGCGAAACGCCGATCTCCATCCACTTTCGTTGGTCGACAGGAACTGAATCCACCGTCGGCATTTCCTCACCTGTCAGCGAGTAACCGGCATGGCGCACAACGGCAGCAATATGCTGGTCACTGGGCAGGTTCGAGGCGTCGGCGACGATGTCGGCCGTGCCTTTCTTATGGTTAACGGAAACAGATTTGATGCCCGGAACGGCTCCCAACTTCCGTTCCAGCATCAGTTCGCAACTGTGGCAGGTCATGCCATTTACATAAATCGTTGCGTGACAGTCGTGAGGATTATTGGACATGTGAGAAAAAGAAAATATGGGAAATAAAAAAGTCATCCCCTCTTTCTCACAAACGCAGAACTTCTGTCGATGTAAATGTAAACGCGATTGGCGGGGCATGAGTTGCCAGCTGAGAGCGGTCATCGTTTGCAGCAAGTTCAATGTTCTCTGTGTCCGAAGCCTGGTTGATGGCAGACAGACTGGCTCCAGATACAACCGATGAATCGACTAACGGGGCAGTCTGTTCAAAGCAGTGACCGCTGTCGCAGTGGACGGGGCCCGCCGGGAACACCGACTCGGACAGTCGCGCGCTCATGCGGGCACAGCCCTCGCAGTCGGCCGGCGTCATCGGCATTGATGGAGTCATGGCCATTTCTATAGCGCCCGCCACCGGTTGCGGCGCTAAATGTGCGTACGCCATCGGCATCATGCAGAGGTTGCTCAGCACGATGTTGAGAGTGACGGAAGTAATGACGAACCAACGCATGGTCAAAGGTACTTTAGCCTGTTTTTCAGAGAATTGCAATCTACCGCCGATTTCAAAGAATAATACATCTTTATTGACTTTTTTTCAAAAATGATTATTATCTCAAACCTAATGGAGAAGATCATCGGAAAACGGCCGGCTTACAGGAACCTCGAAGTAGATAAAATCAAGCTTCCCGAATCTGATCTACGGCAGAAAATCGACGAAAAAGAAATAGAACAATTAGGAGACAGCATGAAGGATGTTGGTCAACTTCAGCCCATAATTGTTTCATATGATACCAAAGCAAAAAAGCACCAGGTTATAATTGGCGGTCGGCGACTGCGTGCAGCACTAAAAAAAGGAATGCCAACAATTAGGGCTACTATAGTAGATGAAATAGAAGACAAGCATGAATTGATCGTCAGATTAATTGAGAATATGCAACGGTCAGATCTAGAACCTCTGGAAGAGGCGCGCGGCATTGCTGCGCTCCGGGACACATTCAACTATTCGGAAGATCAAATTGTCGCAACTATTAAAAAAAGCGGACAATTTGTCAGAGATCGCCTGTCTCTCCTCAGCTTGCCTCCGTCTATTGTACAGCTGGTAGAACAAGGCAAGTTGGGGGTCAGTCAAGCAACAAGCATTGCTAAGCTAGAGGGTAGTGATCAGAAACAGGAAACTATTGCGAGCAAAGCAGTTGAGAGAAATCTACCTACTGAAGTTGTGGTAAGAATGGTCAATGAAGTGCTCCGTCCAAAACGACGTCGCAAAAAAATGGCGCGAAAGCATAAATTAAAAAAAGAGAGGCGATATTCTATCGAACGAGCATATGCAAACAAAACTTCAACAGATTGCAGTGAAAGGTGAAAATTTACTTAAATTTATCGACGCTATCCCAATCAAGCGTTGGACTCCCGAGCAGGCAGGAAGATTAAGCGAGGTCGTTGCAGCCATTGGAGAAGGGCTGCAGCGTTTCCATAGAAAAACCACAAGACGTTCTAAGGAAAAGGAAAAATGACAACACCTGAAAAGAACCGAGGGGGAGAATCCTTAAAAGAGTTGGCAAAACTTCTGCAAGAGACAGAAAAGAATGAAAAAATCTCAGCGAGAGTTTTGCGTTTGGCAGCGAATCTCAAAACTGAAATTCGAAATTGCCTGAGCAATGATCATAGTGAAACAAACATTGTTGGTTCTATTGAGCAATTTCTTTCACAGGAGATCACAAATAGCGATACTTCGAAACAGGTATATATCACAGCATTCAGACGATTTCATGCCTGGTGTAAGAAAGTTCAAAAACAACTTAATGACTTGGAATATTCCGACCTTGCCGCATATTCTGAAGATCTACAACGGGAATATAAGCCCGGAACAGTACGCGTACATTTTGCAGCCATTCGGTCTGCTTGCGATTGGCTAATGAGAAATGGATATCTGCCAGGAAATCCAGTGCCCATTATAAGAACCGCCTATAAAGAATATCCCACCTCTGAACAATTGCCCCTCTTGAAATTAGATGAGGTCCAGAAGATTTTTGGCTGTTATAGCGGTGAGATCACTGATATCAGGGATCGCGCAGTTATCGGATTGATGGTTTATACTTTTGTTCCCGTATCATCAATTCCCGAACTGAAGAATAAAGATTTTTTTGAGAAGGAGGGGGCTACATATGTAAGACTTCAGATTGATAAAGAGTCCTACGAAGTTCCTTTACACCCCAACGCCGTGGATTATATGGCAGATTATTTAAATATGCCCGATAAACGCAATCAGCCGAGTGATCCTGAAGCACCCTTATTTCCAGGTCGAACCGGCATGAAAGTCGCCAAGGGGATGAGCCGTATCAGCGTCTATAATTTAGTTAAAAAAGCTTCAAAAAAGGCTCAACTAGAAAAAGAAATATCTCCAATACAATTACGTATGACAGGCGTTGCAGCTTTTCTTCAAAGCCAGCCCGATTCACAGGAAGTTAGTAGTTTAATGGGCTACAGAAATGCCACTACCTTCGCCAGGCATATAGCCAAAACTGAATTTTCTTCCGAACTCGGGAGTTTATTTTTAGATACAAACATTGAAGAACCTTTGCAGGAATTTATTCGTAAAAGTTGCATCTTAGAGACATGAAAAACAATCCTTCTCAAAAAGTGGTGGAACAACCAGAAGTGCCAATAACACAAGAATTGCAATATCTGCTCACGGAAGTAGAACAAAGTGGAAACGAAGTACCTGAAAATATCGTTCATTTGATAACTCAATTGAAAAGCAAACTTCGCGGAATACTTGATTCCAAATCAACAGATTCTTCTGTTATCTGGAGTCAAGTGATAACTTTTCTGGAAAGTTATAGCAACAGTCCACGAACAACCGAAGCGTATTTGAACGCTTTGAAGAGTTTCTCGCACTGGTGCTTAGATCAGGCATTAACCCCCAGTGATATTCAGTATTCCGATATGAAAAAATACGTGGACCATCTTTGCATTCACTATAAGCCAGCAAGTAGAAAACAACACTTATCCGCAATCCGCCTAGCCTTTGATTGGCTCATGGAAAATGGCTTTCGCGATGGGAATCCTGTTCCCTTGTTGCGCAATGTTGACCCAAAACCGGTAGAGGGCTATTCCGAACCCACGTCACTTCTAACATTGAAAGAAATTGAATAATTGCTCGCATTGCCGGCAGAAAAACCAATCGACAAGCGAGACCGGGCAATCATAGGTCTACTATTATATGGCTTTGTTCCATTATCTTCTTTGGTAGAATTGAAAATTAAAGATTACAAAATGGAAAACAACCAGGCTTCTCTCAAAATAAAAATTGGTGAACAAGAGTATTGGATTCCTCTCCATCCGAATGCCATAACCTATCTGGAAGATCACATAGCATCAGCATCAATAAAAAACGATGATCAACTAATATTTTCAACAATGAATAAGAAAAAAACGTCTTTCACAGGAAGGAAATTAGTCGGACGTGAAATATTAGCCATGTTTCAAAGAAAAAGTGAGAAGGCCAATATTCATCCACATGTTACAGCCGATAGGATTCGCCTTACAGGCATAACATCGTTCATGCAATTTAATCCTCAGGGCAGAAAAGATAATTTACTAACATACCGCAATATTAAAACGATTTCAGAATATGAAGAATTAGCTGAAGGGCATGACGAGGATCTTTCTGCACTTTGGGGAGATGTATCTGAAATTTCTGAACCGCTTAAGACTTTTATTGAGAAAACTGGGATATTTCAGCATGATGAGATTTGGCCATTGGTAGCCCCGGCGGGAATCGAACCCGCGTTACCAGATTGAAAATCTGAGGTCCTAACCGTTAGACGACGGGGCCATTGCTACAATAGATGTCCTAACCGCTCGACCCGATTGCGCTCTTCGAGCTTCGCCGGGCAGGCGACGGGGCCATCTGGCTTAATTTTACTCATAGGTAAGCCGCTCCTGCAAAGATTGAGATCATAATTTTGGGAAATAAAGGCCGCGCCAGATAGAATCATCTCATGAATACCTCCACCCCTTGGTTCGGAATCTCGTTGGGCCTTATGGGACTGATCGTCGGTTCTTTAGTTGCCACAGCTTTATCCCCTGTTACGAGCGCTCAAGTGCCTCCGTCTGCCCCAGCGGCACCCGTGGCTCCGACTCCCGTTCCGGCTGGCGCTGGTTGTGGCTGAAGCATCGGTCATTGGTTTTTCACAGTACACAAGAATCATCGTAACGATAATATCAACCCTTATTCTGCCACCCAAATCGGCGCGGCGTCACCTTCGGGTGATCCGCCGATGGGCACGCCAAAAGCGTTCAGAATACGGATACGCGCTCGCCCCGGATCGGACGGCGCGTAGACCGCCACCCATTGTTGCCACATGCTCTGGCCATATTTGCGGCGGACATCTGACGATAGTTGATTCCAGTTGGCATTCATAGTGATCTCGATCGTGCTCGAACCCTCCGGATGATTCAAAGAGACCACGAAACGACTTAAGTTGGCACTGCGGAGATTTTCCGCAAAGCGCTCTTGCTGCTTTACTTCTAACGCGCGCTGTTCTGCCGCACGTTCCGCTTGGACTTCTTCCTGACGCGCTTGTTCCTTCTCTTCTCGCACCACAACGTCTTGTTTGATTTGTTGAATCTCTTTTGGAAAACCGGGACAACCTAGATACGTTGCCCGATCATCGATTGCAAGCTGCCAAGAATAAATGTCTCGCCCCCCTTCTTCGTAATACCAGCGCGTTAGCGTTTGGCACTGATATTGCAGGTCAATGATAGTCACATCCACGAGTTGTTCACAATTGAGATCACAGCGATTCAACCAGGGATAACGACGCGCATATTTCTCCAGCAATTGTGCATCGCTTAAAAACATATTGCGTACCGGCTCAAAGAAAAAACTTAAACCAATGAGGATGATCGCCAAAATAACTAACCCCGCCGCTTCCGTCTTGGCCACATCGCCTTGTTCGTGCGTGGTTTCCAGGTGATCCCAGTCAACTTCGCGGTAATCGATCAAACCCATGACTCTAGTATAGCCGTTAGCCATCAGCCGTCAGCTATAAGCAGGTACTGATGGCTAAAGGCTGAGGGCTGAAAGCTCAATGGTGATATCCCGTACCCCTGCGAATTTGCCCGGCCCGATACAGCTGTTCCAAAAAGACTAAGCGGCAGAGTTCATGCGGCAGCGTCATATCGCTCAGCCGTACAGTGCGGTCGGCGCGTTGGCGTACTTCGTCTGTCAGTCCGTACGCGCCGCCAAGGACGAAGGTGATGGAATCACCTCGGTCCGCAATCGCACCGAGATCATGAGCAAACGTTGCCGAAGCCAGATGTTTACCCGTTACATCCAAGACCCAGACCAAGCCCTCTCGTTTTCCAAGCGCGGAGAGCAAACGAACGGATTCATCCGACTTTTGCCGATCCGCGTCTTTTTCTTTGCTGGCAGGAATCTCAATGATTTCAAACGATCCTTGCAAGCGCTTTTCATACTCTGCGATGCCCTCACGTAACCACGCTGTCTTGATGGAACCGACACAGAGGAGAGCGGCACGAATGCGTGTCATGGTGAGCTCTGTCGAACCATGGCACGCATTGTCGCATTTCGACAGAGCTCAATGTGACAATGCGTCATTATTTTTTCTGTAAAATGCCAACCAGCTCAATATGCGCCGTGTGCGGGAACATATCGACAGGTTGCACGGAACGCAATTCATACCCTTTGCTTAAGAAGTAACCGAGATCACGGGCAAACGTGGCCGGATTGCACGAAACATACGCGATGCGCTTGGGCGCATGTGCGACCACCGCTTCGCGCGCGCGCGGATGGAGACCGGCGCGCGGCGGATCGAGGATGACGGCGGGAAAAGCATACTTGCCGCCCGGTTTGATTTGATCGTTGAGGACTTGCTCCACTCTTCCTTTATAGAAGCTGATGTTGGCGACGCGATTTTTACCGGCACTCTTCAGTGCATCATTGATGGCAGCCGGATGGCTTTCCACGCCGACGACTTTTTCACAGAAGCGCGCCAAGTATTGACCAATCGTGCCCATGCCGCAGTACGCGTCGAGCAACACATCGCGCGGACTGAGATCGAGACCTTCACCGATGGCGTGATAAAGCTTTTCTGCACCGAGTGTGTTGGTCTGGAAGAACGAAAACGGGGAAATTTCGAAGTTGAGATCGAATAATCGCTCGTGAATGAACGCTTCGCCGACCAATGTATGGATGGTGGGCTGCTCCGGTTTGTCATTCATGCCCGTATTTTCGATCACGAGCAGTGAGTGGAGTCCTGATCGACCGCCGAAGCGGATGAAATGTTGGAAAAGAGGTTCCAGGTCCTTTTTTCGTCCGTTCACCATAAACGCAATCATCTGCTCACCTGTGTGAACGCCCCGACGGAGCAGCAACGTACGTAGTAAACCCTTATGAGTCTTCGGGTTATAGACCGGTAACTTTGTTTCAGTGAGGAATCGCTTTGCATCGGCCAGAAGTGAACTGACCTGTTCGTCATACAGATGACATTCCGTGATCGGCAGCACCGTTGACCACTGACCCGGTTGATGAAAACCGACGGTCGGATCCTCATCAAAGTAAATCCGGCGACCATGTTGCTGTTCGCTCCGCATGTTGGCGAAGCCGAATGACAATTCCAATTTGTTGCGGTAGTGAAACACTTGCGGACTCGGAATGATTTTGAGAACGCGTCCGGGTAATTGATTCCGTTGTTCCGCGGGAACCGGTGTCAGATGCTCGAGTGTTTCACGAACAATCTGCTCCTTATACGAAATCTGCTTGTCGTACGGTAACTGCTGCCACACACAACCGCCACAATCATGAAAATGTTTACAACGTGGGCGGATTTCATCGACTGACTTACTGATCACCTTCGCGACCTTGGCCTCGGCATGCTGGTCACGTACTTTCGCGATTTGCACCTCTACGGTCTGACCCGGAATGGTACAGGGCACAAAGACAGCCAAGCCATTGATATGAGCCAAACCGTCCCCGCCGAAGGTGAGCTTCTCGATCCGAACCGTGTGGAGCTGCCCTGCTTTTACTGGGCCGTCTGAGGCGGTCGAGGCCGTGTCAGATATACTTGACATGTCAGGCAAATTTAGGTATAAAAACACCCTTTTTAACTTCGTCAATGCTTACGCGGAAAGGCCTTATCATCATCGCTTTAGCGCTTTTAGCCGCTTCATACCCGCGTTTCCTGCGGGACGTCACTGTAGCAGAGGATAAGCCAAGCGCAAGCCAGAACGCCGTTCTCCCGCGGCGGTATGCCCAGCTGAAGAAACTGGTACCGGCTCCTGTCAAAAAGGCGCCGGTCCCCGCCGCTTTTCTGGTTCGGCGAATGATTACGATGGGTCCGACGGCCCCTTCTCTCCTACCTGTTGTGGACCAACCTGATATTGAAGATCGCCATCAGAAAATTGCCAACGATGTGCTGATGGCCCTCCCGGAAAAATGTCGCAACACCCTTCAGAAATTGTACGTGCGCTATGACAACCCATCGCAACGAGGTTTGGCCGGGAAAAACACGCTGATTGTCACTGGGAATGTTTCCGATCAGGAATTCCTCGCTCTCTTGGTGCATGAACTCGGGCACGTGTTTGATTTGAACTCTGACACACGTTGCCTTGCCGGTTCTCCTGCAGCCGGTCTGAGTGAATTTAAGGATGGCGCCGACCCTGTCTATAAGAATGACCCCAGTCTTTCCTTCTACCGGATCGCTTGGGTTGGCCCAAAAGAACAAAAAGCCGGCGTGAAGCCCGCTGATTTCGTGAGCGGCTACGCCGCTCACGATGTCTTTGAAGATTTTGCGGAAAGTCACGCGTACTTTGTACTCCATAACGAAGTCTTCAAGGAACGTGCCGCTGAAAATAAAATGATTGCCGCAAAATATGAGTGGTTCCGCACAAACATGTATTCAAACGGAGTGAACTTCGCGCAAACTAGAGAAACCTGGACGGGCTCTGTGCCCTGGGATATCACGAAGCTCACCTATGATTGGACAGGAGTTACAAAGATAGCGAACCGATAACCAAGAGAACTAGTGAAGCAGAGAATCAGAGCATTTGGACTGCTTCACTGTTTCTCTGTTTCTCTTTATTATGGAGCTGTGCGTTATCCTTTGTTGATTGCCACTTGGTTAATTTCCGATCTTCTTCTCTTCGTCGGCGCATTCGCGCTCGCCTACTTCGTGCGCGTTGGCTGGATCCTCTCCTCTGACTATTCGCTCACAGAGCACGTCATTGCCGCCGCCATTGCCGCGCCAGTCTTCCTGTCGTCACTTCTCACAACCCGGACATTTGCTCTTACTCGTAATCAAGCCGGCATTCGCAATGGCGTGTATATCGCATACGCGTGTTTACTTGGTACCGCAGCATTCGCCCTCGCTTACTACTTCATGCATCGTGATCTGTTTAGCCGTTTGTTACTAATCGAAGGATTTCTGTTGGCCTGCCTCGCCATCTGGATGTGGCACCAAGGCTTCGGCCAGTTGTCCCGTTTGGTTTTGCGGCGCAATCCGCCTGTGTTTCGAGCGCTGATCGTCGGCGTTACACGCGAATCGCACCGCTTGATCGAAACACTAAAGCGTCGGCACAGTCCGATTGTGCCTGTTGCCGTCTTAGATGCACGCGGTACTTCGGAAACAAGCATCGAAGGTGTGCCGGTGAAAGGTCGGCTGAACAAATTAGAGGATGTGATTACACAAGAAGGCATCACTCATCTCATTCAGTGCGCTGATATTGAACAATCATTGAATCTTCTAAGCACATGCCGTAATCACGGTATTACCTACCTCTTATTACCTTCCGTTCTAGGCATGGTTGAGCGTGATGAACGCATTGAAACGCTGGAAGGCCAGCCGGTGACGATGGTGAATCCACGGGAAAGGTCGTGGATGTGGTTTTTCCGCTAAAAATCCTAAGCACTAAATCCTAAATTCTAAAGTAAGAGTTTAGAGCTTAGAATTTAGTGCTTGTCGATCGGAATATGTAAACTGCAGGTTATGAAGGCTTTTATTTTAGCCGGCGGCTTCGCCACTCGGCTTTGGCCGCTCACGGAGCGGCGGGCCAAACCGCTGCTGCCGCTGGCCGGCCGGCCGCTGCTGAGTCATTTGGTGGAGCGCATACCACGTGAGATTCCGGTAACGATCAGTACAAATGCTGTGTTTGAGGCGGGCTTTCAGCAATGGAAGGAATTTGGCGGCTTTACCGCTGACATTATGATCGAAGACACACGTCACGACGACCGAAAACTCGGCGCGCTCGGTGCGGTGGCTCGTTGGCTGCAAACGAAAAAGATTGACGACGATCTCTTGCTGCTCGCCGGCGATAACTACTGTGGTTTTTCGTTTGCCGATTTCCTCGCCACGTATAAAGAAGATGCCCTGCTTGCAGCGTACGACGTGGGCGATCGCGAGTTGGCCAAACATTTTGGCACCGTGATTCTGGAACCACAAACGACGAAGGTTATCGCCTTCGAAGAAAAACCCGCTGCGCCAAAAACATCGTTCGTTTCAACGGGATGTTCGGTGCTGCCAAAACGTGTACTACCAATCTTGATTGAGTTCGCCCAAAAGCGTCCCGATAACATCGGCGGTATCTTTGAAGAATTACTGCGACGCGGCGAACGCGTGGAGGCTTTTCGTTTCACAGAACCTTGGTTTGATATCGGTTCGTTTCACTCGTACCTCGAAGCTACCCGCAAAGTGGTGGGCAATGGGCAAATACTCGGCCACGGAACGAATATCCAGAACACAGAATGCACCGGCAGCGTTGTGGCCGGGACGAACTGCTCAATCAAAGACTCCGTGTTCCAGGACGTCGTATTGTTTGATAACTGTATAGTGGAAGACTGTCACCTGCGTGACTGCGTGGTAGATAGTGGTTGTCGGTTGAATGGTGTGGACTTGGATGGTCAGATGCTGCGACAACATACCGTTTTAAACACGAAGCACTAAATTCTAGATTCTAACCTGGCAATGATTTAGTGCTTAGAATTTAGGGCTTTTGTTCGGATTTTTCTGTTTCCGGATGCCCGTGCTTTCTCTACACTGCCTGCGATGAAACGCCTATTGTTGATGGGTGCGTGCTTGCTCCTGGCTTCTTGCCGAGGGGTTCCAACCAATGAGCCAACAGAACCAGCGCCTGAGGGGACTGCTTATCCGATCACGTTGGAATATCGACTTACCATCAGTAATGCCGATCATGAAGCTGAACTCCTCGCTGCCGCCACGCGCACAGTTGAGCGACGATTAGAATATTTTGGAATGAAGCACGGTGAGATCGAAGTCACTCCAGACAACATCATGCGTGTCGGCGTGAATAATGCCTCGGGAGCAGTCGTGTTAACCGAACGTCTCACGGAACCATTCTCGATCCGCTTCATGCGCGAAGTGGGCGTGGAGGAAGCGCGAACCACACCAGGCGGCTTGGTGGTGGCAGAAGAACAAGGCTTTGTGGATACCGGCCTAACGGAAGAACATTTGGATTGGATCAGCGAAGAAACAGTCGAGATCAAGAGTCGCGTCACCCTCGGCCTCACTTCGGAAGGTCGCCGTTTGAAAGAACGGATTTTCCAGGAGCAAATGGGCAAGAATATTGGTATCTTTGTACGCAATCAGCCTGTCTTTAAAATTACCGTTCAACAGGATGATCTAACGACGGCCGATGTGGTTATAATGATCCCGGATCCGGTCTTGAGCCCGGTTTTCGTTGATGACCTCAACGTCTCCAAGCACGTCACGTTCATTCCCGTCGCATCTTAATGGCAAAATCCCGCAGTCGCTTCTGGCCCTGGCTGATTGGTGTTGTAACGGTGGTCCTCGTCATCATTGCTTTACCGCAATCTGCCCGCCAGTGGGCGCCCGGACCGCTCCGCACGGCCGGTCTCCACTTCGGTTTGGATTTAGCAGGTGGGACTCAGCTGGATTTTCGTATTTCTGAGGAAGAGTTGCGGGCGCAAATGGCCGCCACAGAGCAAGCGCTTGAAACCGCACGGCAGGGGGCTGACCAAGACACGATCAATCGTCTTGAAGCTGAACTTGTTGCGCTGCAAACACAGCAACAAAATCTCATTGAGGCCATTCGAACAGTTCTCGAACGCCGCATCAACGCGCTTGGTGTGAGC
>Ga0209542_10017911_pt1 | contig 11534 bp, 10 predicted proteins | sample RifCSPhighO2_01_FD_184028 | JGI IMG/M metagenome (GOLD analysis project Ga0209542, IMG submission 184028) | Soil microbial communities from Rifle, Colorado - Rifle CSP2_plank highO2_0.1 (SPAdes) (version 2) | ecosystem: Environmental > Terrestrial > Deep subsurface > Rock core/Sediment ...
CAATCGCTCGACGCCAAGATCACTGAAACCGGTCAGTTCGATCCGCCAATCATTCATGGCGCGGACGCGGGCGAGCGTCTGATCTTCGGCCAGATGCAGTTTGGCATCTCCAGCACACAGCATCGCCCAAGCATCGGCGGGCACGACGGACGCCGTGTCCTGCTCAATCACCGTGGCGACCCAGGCGGGCGAAACCTTGCGGCCGATGACGCGCTCGCCAGCATCGGTTTGCAGGCGGTAGACGCGGGTCGATTCATTGGGGAGCTGCCGCCAGATCGGCAGCAGCAGGCCTGAAACCATGTGCAGGGTCGAGGTTTCAAACTCGGGCAAGTCGGCAAGTTCGGCCTGCCAGGCTTCGCTGAACCGCTCACGGTCCACCGGCTCCCAATGACTGGTCGCGAACACCTCGGCGAGGATATTGGTCGCCTCCAAAGGCCGGACGAGGCGGATGCGCGGGTGAATGCCCCCATCATCGTCGATCAGACTGCGCGCGCGCAATTTGACTGCCGCGCGCCCGGAGCGGGTGTTGATCACCAGTTCGGCGTCGCGATCCACCGCCATGGCAAGCGCCCGCTCGAGCACAACCGGCTCGATCCGGTCTTTGCGTTCGATGGTCAGGAGGTGGGTAACCGCACCGGTGCCGGGATGGGTGTAGATAGTCTTGCGGTCGGAGACCGAGAAGCTCTCGGCGCGCAGGGTTTCGAGGCCCATTTCATAGGTGCCGCTGGCGATTGCGCCTTCGACCCGGGCCGTCAGCAGGCCCTCGAAGGCCTCGAACAGGATGTTCTGCATGGAAATGGTGAGCGCCAGCATCCGGTTGAGGAAGGTCGTGATGGGCGGAAGCTCGTCCTTGAGCCCGCCGTCACTGTTGAGTAGCGACAGGCCGGTGGCTGTTTCGAATTGCCCGAGCGAACAGCCATCGATCTTGCCGCGCACCAACAGTTGGTAAAGCTGGCGCAGGGCATCGCGGGCATAGTAGGATTCCAGATTGTCGCTGGCGCTGAACATGTTCTGGCCGCCGGTTTGCCGCTGGCCGCGCGTGATCGCTCCAAGACTGTCGAGCCTTCGGGCGATCGTCGAGATGAAGCGCTTCTGCGCCTTCACGTCGGTCGATACTGGGCGAAACAGCGGTGGCTGCTTCTGGTTCGTGCGGTTGGTGCGGCCAAAGCCCTGGATGGCGGTGTCGGCCTTCCAGCCTGCTTCGAGCAGGTAGTGGACGCGGCGGCGCTGGTTCTTCACGCCCAAGTCGGCATGATAGGATCGCCCCGTGCCGCCAGCCTCGGAGAAGACGAGGATGTGCTTCTTGTCATCCATGAACGCATGGGTTTCAGCAATATTGGCTGAAGCAGGCCGGTTTTCGACGGCGAAGCGCACCGAACCATCGCTGCTAGCGCGGGGCACAATGCGACGGGAACGTCCGGTCACCTCGGCAACTGCATCGCTCCCGAAATGCTGGACAATCTGGTCAAGCGCGCCGGGCACAGGCGGCAAAGCGGCAAGCCGCTCGAACATCGCATCACGGGCACGGCAGGCTTCGCGGTTGAGGATAGGATTGCCGTCGGCATCAAAGGCAGGCCTCGAGGCGAGATTGCCCTCGCTGTCGGTGAAGGGCTCATAGAGCTGCACCGGAAAACTGTGCGCGAGATAGTCGAGCACATATTCACGCGGCGTGATGTCCACGGAAACGTCATCCCATTCGTCGGTCGGGATTTCGGCAAGACGGCGTTCCTGCAGGGCTTCGCCCGTCGATACGATCTGCACGACACAGGCGTGACCGGCCTCAAGATCGCGCTGCATCGCCTGAATGGTACTTGGCGTTTGCATTGCAGTGATCAGGTGATTGAAGAAACGCTGCTTGGCGCTCTCGAACGCTGATCGCGCCGCCGACCGGGCCTGTGCGTTCAATGTTCCATGGGATGCACTGGTAACGCCCGATGCTTCGAGCGCCGCATCGAGATGGGCGTGAATGACCTGAAATGCCCCGGCATAGGAATCGTAAATCCGCACTTGCTCAGGGGTCAGTTGGTGCTCGAGCAGGTCATATTCGACGCCGTCGAATGACAAGGAACGGGCGGCATAAAGGCCAAGGGCCTTCAGATCGCGGGCCAGCACCTCCATGGCTGCGACGCCGCCATCCTCGATTGCAGCTACGAAATCGGCACGTGAGGCAAATGGAAAGTCTTCGCCGCCCCACAGTCCGAGCCGCTGGGCATAGGCAAGATTCTGCACCGTCGTGGCACCGGTGGCCGAGACATAGACGATGCGGGCATTGGGCAGGGCATGTTGCAATCGCAGGCCCGCCCGGCCCTGCTGCGAGGCTGAAACATCGCCGCGCACGCCCTTTCCGCCTGCGGCATTGGCCATGGCGTGTGCCTCGTCAAAGATGATGACACCGTCAAAGTCACGGCCAAGCCATTCGACGATCTGCTGGACCCGGCTCGCCTTGCCGCCACGCTCCTGCGAACGCAGGGTCGCATAGGTCGTGAACAAGATGCCTTCCGCCAGCTTGATGGGCGTGCCCTGACGGTAGCGCGACAAGGGTGTCACCAGCAGTCGTTCCTGCCCCAAAGCCGACCAGTCGCGCTGAGCATCCTCAAGCAGGCGGTCCGATACCGAAACCCAGAGCGAACGGCGGCGGCCTTTTAGCCAGTTGTCGAGGATGATGCCTGCCACCTGACGGCCTTTGCCCGCACCCGTGCCGTCACCCAGAAACCAGCCCCGGCGAAAGCGGATGGCTGCGTCGTTTTCTTCAGCCGCCGCCGAGACGAGATCCCATGTCTCGTCAACGGTCCAGGCCCCTGCCAGATGCCCGGAATGGGCCTCGCCAGCGTAGATTACGGATTCCAGCTGCGCGTCGGACAACACGCCGTCAGCCAACAGGTGCTTGGGCAAGTGCGGAAAATAGGCGGGTTTCGGCGATGCCACCGAGGCCATTGACGCCGATTGAACCAGCGGCGTCGGGTGTGGCAATGCGCCGGGAATGATGACCGATTGAAGTCCATATCGTTCGTAGATGCTGTCACCGAGCTGCCCCTCGGGCGGAGCCCAGTCAGCAGTCGAATAGCTGAGTTCCGGCGCATCGGCATCGACCAAGGGATTGATCGGGGCAGTCCGAGCCACCGCACGGTTCACGGGCGACGGCGAAGAAGCGCAATGCAGTCCTGCACCGGGCATTGGGGCCATCGGTCCGCGCGGCGGCACCTGCGCTTCGACCCATTTGAGCAAGGTCGCGGTATCAGGAGCGGTTCCTGCGCTCGGAACGAAGGTCGTGGGATCGGAAGCGGGCAGCTTGTCGATCACCGTCAATCGGGTGTCGATCGTCGTGCCGTGCTTGCGATAAACCTTGCCGTCGATGGCGGCGGTGAAGACCACACGTCCGGTCCCCTGCAACCGGATGAAAGCATCGCGCCATGCTGGAGCATCAGGAGCACAGCCAGCGCCTGTAATGACCACCAGCCGGCCCCCATGCTCGAGCCGGGCCAGGGCGGAAGCGATGTGGCGAAGCGCGGCGTCCTTCATCGTCCGGTCGACATGCGCGACAGCCGAAAACGGCGGGTTCATCAGGATGACACTCGGGCGTGCCGAAATGGGCATGCGATCATCAATCGACGCGGCGTCATGTCTGCTGACAGCCACGCCCGAGAACAAGTGCGACAGCAGCGCTGCCCTGCCTTCAGCGAGTTCATTCAGCACAAGCTTAGCACCTGCCAGTTCGGCCTGGATCGCCAACATGCCTGTGCCAGCAGAAGGTTCGAGCACAGTTTCGCCCGCGCCAATCGAAGCAGCGACAACGGCCACGAACGATAGACCCGCAGGCGTCGAATATTGTTGCAAGGCCTGGCTGGTTTCAGAGCGCCGGGTGTGGGTCGGCAAGAGAGCCGAAACTCGTTCGATCAGCGCAAGGGAGCGAGATCGAGGGCCACCGCGTGACAAGATTGCCGGGCCAAAACGGCGCAGGAAAAGGATTTGTGCAACCTCACAGGCATCATAGGCACTCTTCCAATCCCATGCGCCTTCAGCATCGGTGCCGCCAAAGGCTGCCGTCATTGCCTCGCGCAAACAGGCGGATTCAACGGGCCGCCCGATTTCGAGCAGGGGTAGAAGCGAGGTTACTGCGGTCAGCAGCGCACGCGCACGCGCGTCAAATGCGCAATGCGTGGCGAGCGACGCAGCGCCAAGCGCTGCGTCCGTAAGGATGTGGGCCATTGGTGGGATCTCCGGGAGAGCAGAAAGGGCGGATCACGCCCGGACACTCTCTCTCAAACCCGGGCGGTTCGCCCGCTCCCGGCTAGCCTCTCACTCGATTACAGCCTGATGCATATTGGTCAGTTAATTGGAATGAGCCGATCCGCCATTACTCCGGGATGAGTTTTTTGATCTCAAGCTCAGCGGAAACAGGCATATTCTCGCGCTCAAGCCTGCGAACCTCAGCCACAATCTTCTTGGCGCGCTCAACCTTGTCTTTTCGCCATTGCGTATCGGTTGGCGTTGCCAATTTTTCGAATGTTTCAAGCAGGTAGTCACGCTGGGTGCTGATGTAGAAATATGATTGATCGACAATCCATTTTTCCAGCGAGTATGAATCAAAGACATAGCCGTTCTGGGCATTCCAAAACTTCACGAGCCTGATGGTCGGCTTGATGAGGTGGTGATTAGCAGTGTTCTTTTCGGTCAGCTTGCCATTGAAATCATTAGGGCTTGTATTTTGCCACGCGCTTGTTCCATCTGGAATCTGGTAGCCTCCCCACATGTTGGCAAGTGCGGGCACAAGGTCAAATTTGATGTGGTTGAGTTCCAGCACGATGGTCGGTGAGGACTGCTTGATGTCTGACGATGAGTAATAGGCATCGACGAAGGCCCGAAGGCGGTTGAGGTAGGTTTGAGGGGTATATCCCCCTTCGGCAAACACCACCATGTAATCAATATCGGAATGACCATCCATGCTGCGAGGCAAAATCGTACCGCGCGTAGAAGAACCAAAACGAAAATGGCTGTTTAGTTTGGAACTAAAATATGAATTGAGGCGCGTTTGCAAGGTAGCAACCGAACGGTTTATTGAATCCTGTTCGCCGGTTGAAAGGATTGCGTTGCTGGCACGATTGGTGAGGTAACTGTTGACTGTCATAGGATTATTTATCGACTGCATGAGTGGATTCGCCAGCATCGATCCCGTCTCGGGCGACCTTGAAATCCTTGGTTGAAAACTGTGGACTGGCTTGGTTCAATTCGTTTCTGCGCTTGGTGAACTCATCCAAGCCGTCAATCGCCGACTGGTCGTCACAGACGTTTTCAAGCCGAATCTGCCGGAATACGCGCGCATCATTTCTGAGCGAGAGATATTGATCGCCGGAACTCTTGTGCGATGCGGCACGTTCAAACGGCTTCAAGAATGTCGATAGTGCGGTCAAGACGGCAACCACCGATGCAATCGCGCCACCGATTTCGGGGTAGTCCTTAAAAAAGGCCAAGCCCGCGATGCTACTTAAAATGACCGACGGGATTCCCAGCCAATAATGAAACCGGCTCCACCGCTCGTGAGCGTTGAAGTGAGATTTGCCGGAATGGATGCAATCCTCTTCGATCCGCTCAAGTTCGAGGCGGATTGCATCCTTCGGGGTGGGCACGGGGGTTGGGTTAGACATGCGATAATTGTATCACGAATTGGGGCTGTCGCGCCCATCGGGTTCTTTGGCGACGCCCTTGAACGGCGATCCGCCATTCTTGACGCTCATAAACTCGCCAGTGCGCTCGTTGCGCTTCTGGTAGTTGCCATCGGGGCGCTCAAATTGGGTACGGGCTGTAACTGCGCCGCGACGAAAGTTGTTGCCGGTATTCTTGGCCATAAATGCTCCTGTGATCTTAGTTGAACGTGTAACGCTTCCAAGGGATGGCGTTGGTCGGCACCCCAGAAAGAAAATTGGCAATGTCGCGGCGACCGAAATATGTCGGCACCCCGCGAGAATCCTGAGACATCAGGACAATCGGCATTCCCGGAAAGCAGCGACTAAAACTCTGCATTGCCGACGACGCTTCATGCCGATTGTCAGTGACATGACGCTTGACCACCACGACCGCGAAGGTCTGGCCTTGTTCCTTAATGACAGCACCTTCGAGCTGCATGGCAGTTCCTTTCTGCTTGGACTCGAGCACGATGCCCTTGCCTCGATTCGCTATATGACGGGATTTGGAAATAGCGTCAATGCAAACATATTCTATGTCAATCACACAAACATATGTTTGTGTGATTGACATAGCTGGCGTATTGGTTCAAAGGCACGGCCATGAACGAGTGGTCAATCTATTCGGCGTTGGGGGAAGCTGTGGCGATAAGGCGAAAAGCCATTGGCCTCACACAAGCACAAGTTGCTGTGAAGGTGGGCATTTCCCGCGCCTCAATCGCTAATATTGAGTCCGGTCGACAGAAGGTTTTGCTGCATCAAGTGTATCTGTTTGCGGAAGCCCTGAAGCTGCCGTCGATCATGCAACTTTTGCCCAAGTCGCTAGTGCGTGGCGAAAACGATATGGTTGTCCCCATTTCGCGCAGTGACATTTCAGAGCGTCAAAAAGCTCAGGTGAGCGATGCGCTGATGGGCATGTTTGGCAACGGCACAACGCTTGCTGCTTCGGACGATTCCTAGTGACCAGCCCAGCTCAAATTGCTCGTGACCACGCGCAGCGTATCCTGACAGAATACGCTGTGACGGCGCTACCGGTGCCAGTCGAGAAAATTGCAAAAAGTCTCGGCATAGCCGTGCGCTTTTCGCCGCTCGATCAGGAGCTTTCGGGCATGGCGCTCATCAAAGACGGCGTGTCAGTGATCGGGGTCAATGCGCTCCACCATCCCAATCGCCAACGGTTCACCATCGCCCATGAACTGGGGCACCACATCATGCACCGCGAACTGATTGATGGCACGGTGCATGTAGACAAAGGCTTTACGCTCTGGCGCGGCGAGTTGGCGACTCAAGGGACTGACCGGGTTGAGGTACAGGCTAATGCGTTTGCCTCGGAACTCCTGATGCCAAAGCAATTTATCAGTCAAATCGAAGGAATTGAAAGCCTAGATATTGACGATGAGGTTGGTATGAAGGCGCTCGCCAAGCGTTTTCGGGTGAGCGTGACAGCGTTGCAAAATAGACTCTCCTCATACATCTAGCTGACTGCGGAGCGGCGCATGGGGTTTGTCTTTTACGATACCGAGACGACTGGCATTGACACCTCCTTCGATCAGATTTTGCAATTTGCGGCAATCAGGACCGACGAAGACCTGAACATCCTGGAACGCTTTGAGGTACGTTCTCGGCTCCTGCCGTTCATTGTTCCAGCTCCAGGCGCACTTCGTGTCACCAAAATGACCATCGATCGGCTGCACGATCCCGCCACGCCATCGCACTACGAGATGGTCAGAGCCGTTCGCAGCAAGCTGGCCGAATGGTCGCCGGCCATTTTTCTTGGCTACAACAGTCTGCGGTTTGACGAAGAGCTCATGCGCCAAGCCTTCTACCAAACTCTGCACAATCCATATCTGACCAATCGCGACGGTAATTGCCGGGGTGACGTGTTGCCCCTCGTTCAAGCCTGTACTGAATTTGAACCAGATTGTGTGACCGTTCCCTATGGTGGCAACGGCAAGCCAGTTTTCAAGCTCGACCAACTCGCACCCGCTAACGGCTTTGCTCATGACAATGCCCATGATGCATTGTCGGATGTAGAGGCTACGATTCACATGTGCCGCCTTGTTCGGGACGGCGCTGGCGATCTGTGGAATCGTTTTTTGCGGTTCACGCAAAGAGCCGCGGCCGCCGAGTTTTTGGATGAAGATGAGCCATTCCTCCTGACGGAATTCTACTTCAACCGTCCCAAGCATATGCCGGTATTGCGGATTGGTCAGGACAGGGAACAGTCCAATGTTTCGGTCTGTTTCGACCTGGCACACGATCTCGATAAGTTTCGCAATCTGACCGATGCTCAGTTGCAAAGTCTCGTAGTCAGCTCACCAAAGCCGCTTCGCAAAATCAAAGCCAACGCCGCGCCGACCATGACGCCGCTAGAGGATGTGCCCGACCACCTATTCGGTGATCTGACGCAGGATTACATTGCGGTTCGGGCTAGTGATCTTCGCAGCGACGACGCACTCAAAACCCGTTTGCTGGCCGCGTATGAGGCTACCAAAACTGTGTATGGGCCCAACGAACACGTTGAAAAGCAAATCTATGAGGGGTTTGCAGGAAATGCTGATGAGCAGCTGATGACGCAATTTCATGCGATGCCGTGGGAACACCGCCATACGCTGGCCAGTCAATTTCAAAATCCCAAGTTTGGCTTCTTGGCCAAGCGTCTCATTTTTGCCCACGATCCAAACTGTTTGCCGCTCGTCTGCCAACAAGAAATCTCTGCGCATATCTATTCGCGGATCGCCGCTCCGGATGACAGCGGGGTCAAGTGGACGACATTGACGAAAGCCCGGTCAGAATGTGAAAAGCTCATGGCAAGCGCAGCGGCCGCAGATCTTTCGCTGCTTCAAGGTTACCATGATTATCTGACCGCTAAAGTGGCTGCTTTGGCATAGTTTTTTCCGAGTAAGCGCGGCCAGGAATGGTGTCTGAAGATTGTGTCACTCTGACATTCCAGCCAATCGACAACCCGATAGGATGCTGGAGGACCGTACCATCTCAGGGTGCGCCGAAGGATTGATAACGAACCCGTGCCGTCCAGCAGCATACTCCCCAACCGACACCAGAAATCGTCGCGTTTCGTCGCTATTCCGATCCCCTCCGACGGTGGCCAGCGCCTCTACCATGCCAGGATGATCGGATGATCGAACGGCAGAAATCACCACCCAGTCCTTTTCGTGGCGGCGGGCAAACTGCTGGCGGTCGCGAGTGAATGATTCCGCCGCTGACAACGTGCGGCCATGGACGGCCTCCCAAGCATCGGGATACCAATCGCGCATCGCTCTGTCTGCCATTGCCTGTTCGCGGTAGGTGAACAGGTCCGGGTAACCTGCGGCGACGAGCGCCCATTCGGCGTCTTCTTCATACCAGCCGCCAGATAGTCGCAACGCGGGATCCATCCCCGCATTGCGTGCCCGGTCGAGCTTGAAGCCGCCATGGCCGGCAGTGGAATGAAAGACGATCCCCTCCGCGTAGATGGTCGCCGATTGAGACATGCCTCAAGGCGTGGAAACGCGCAGGATCGTATCGACGCGACCGAGCGCGTTGCGTTGGCGGACATGCAGCGCGATGTCGGCAATATAGGCGCGGAAGGAAACTTCATCAGCCACGGCACCTTCGGCGCAATAGACATCTGACCGGGACCATTCGCCAATCGGCCGGTTGAGCTTCCAGCCGGACACGATCGAGAAGCCTTCCTTGAGCGGAATGGCGATATAGGCGAGCCCATCGACCCGTGCGGCCATAAGGCCGTCGCTCGTCGTGCCATATTCGACACTGATGTCGTTCATGCCGCCCTCCTGAGTTCAGAGGGCAAAACTGCCAGATCAGCGTCGGTCACGATCTCGGCGCGCATCCCGGAATAGGGATTGTCGCGCATCCATGCTTCTGCCGATGTCATGTCGGCCGCGAGGTGGCGCAATTCGTCCTTATCCCGAAACGTGGTCAAGACACGCACTTGCCCAGGTTTCGGCACGTCGATGATCTCGAAATTGAGCGGGCTTTCGACGCTGTAGGCGCGGCGCACGGTCATGACGATGACGCCCTGAGTGCCGTAGGTCGCCAGATGGAGCATGAAATGCGCCGGCGAACGGTAGTTGTCGGTAACCTGGCCGGGGTAGCGCTCAACGAGGCGGCCGGTGCCATTGTCGTTGTTCCAAGCGGCAAGTTTGCGGCGGAAACGCTCGGGCGGGCGCGGCTCGCCGTTAGAATAACGGATGAGGCTGCCCAAGTGGGCGGTGTCGTAGAGGTATTGCGCTGACATTTTCAGGTCTCCTTGAAACGCGAAAACCCGGCGCAATGGCCGGGCTTCGTGGGATGATTGGACGGGAAATTTCAGGTGGAGGGCGGTGGCTCGCCCAAACGCCCGAGCACCTCTTCGATGTAGGACGCGGTGGACATCGAATGGACCTCGTCAGCCGTTATGACGGTCGCCATCCCGCCAAAGCCGTCGGGCCGCATCTTCGTGCAAGTCCACGCTGCGATGATCTGCACATGGTCAAGGTCAGGCGATCGCCGCACAATGTCCTGGAAGATCAGGTCATAGCCGATCATCGAGAAATCGAGCTCGAACTCGTCTTCGCCAAGATCACCCTTGGCGATTTCCGCGCGCACCACGTCAGCGATGCGACTGACCATGCCATTATCCTGACCGAGTAATTCGACCAGCTCAGCGGTCGCGATCCAAGCCGTGTCGGCGACATTATCGCTGGCGAAAAAGTAGACCGCTTGGTCATTGCCTTCATGCTCGAACATTTCGCACAGCAAACGGCGTTCGAGCGGGGTCATTGCCGCGACTGGTATGTCGGGTTGCACGACCGTTGGTGAATGATAGTCAGCCATGGCGTCCTCCCCAGCAGGGCACGGGAGCACTGGTTTTCGGCATGTGAGGTCTCCTCAAAAAGAGGCGGCCCGGCGTGGTGACCGGGCCTGAGTGAGATAAAAACAATCGGGATGTTGAACCCGCGCGGTTCGGATCATTCGGCGGCGATCGCGTAAGCCGCCTCGTCATCATCAAGGAACGCGGGTAGCTCGAGCCCTTCACGATCAACGTCAGGCGTAACGCCATGACCACCGTCGGCGTCGGGTGTCCGCAGCGGCTCTGGAAGCCAGTGGGCATCTTCCAGCAGCCGTTCCGCCTCGCGGGCCATGTCGCCTTTTTTCAGGTGATCGATCATGCCAGCGAACTGCTCTCCGCGCGCTTCGGTCACATCGGCAAGGATGCGCGGTTTGGTCACGCTGCGGAAATAACCATCGACTGTGGGCTTCCAGCCTGCCGCCACGATATCAAGACCAACGGCATGCGCCAGGACATGGCTGTGAGCGATGCGGCGTGCAACGCTGTGCGTCGACACCCGGCCATTGTCGTATTTGGGGACGATCTCGGCCTGCGCGTTCACCGCCAGCGATGTGCAATGGGCAAACAGACTGGCCTGCTGATCGGCGTCGAAGGTCAGAAGCGCGTCCCAAAGTTCCTTGTCGGACTCCGGCAGTCGATCCTCCCAGCGCTTCATGCGCTCGGCGATGGCCCGCGCGGGAACACTGTCGCGCAGACCTGCAGGGGGATTGGCAAAGGACACCCGGTTGAGCGACAGTTGCAGACAGCTCTCGCGGCTGTAGCTGTAGAAGGTGTCGAGCACGAGCGCGTGCAACACCGTCGCGAAGGCTGTGGCGGGACTTTGGGCAAAGGCATCCTGCAACGCGAGCGTGCGCCAGGCGGTCAGGTCGGCAACCAAGCGGTCGGGCAACGGCTTGAGGATGTCATCGTCGGAATCTTCTTCATCAGTTCCGGTAGGTGCCGAACCGCTGGCGCTCGGTGCGGTCCCGCTGTGGTTTGCGCCAGGCATTGGCTCGCCCGAAACG
>Ga0209542_10017912_pt1 | contig 11534 bp, 8 predicted proteins | sample RifCSPhighO2_01_FD_184028 | JGI IMG/M metagenome (GOLD analysis project Ga0209542, IMG submission 184028) | Soil microbial communities from Rifle, Colorado - Rifle CSP2_plank highO2_0.1 (SPAdes) (version 2) | ecosystem: Environmental > Terrestrial > Deep subsurface > Rock core/Sediment ...
CAGATCTCCCCAACTTTCTTGCGGGCCGCCTTGGGGTCCCAACCACTGGCATCCGCCTTTGCGAGTGCGCTCGGACAGAAGACGAGGACCGGTATTTGCGACAGCAGGAGTTTGAGATAGGTATCAGAGTGAATGAACGGTTTCTGGCTCATGAGCCCGAGAACCTCCATCCCGCTGATGTCCTCAATCTCCTTACATGAAGCTTTATCGCCCCGCACGCCGTATCCGACGATCGCCCAACGCTGCGAAAAGACAGTGACCTGCGAGGCTCCTTCGAACAAGCTCATTGCCTGCCCGATAACGGGCAGCTTGAGCTCGTCCTTTAGGATCGGGCCTGCATACACCGGTTCCTGGCGCCGATGCTTTGCCGCCGGATTAGACAGGAAAAAACCTCGTCCTGGGACCCACCACCCAAGGTCGTTGGTGAACGGGAGATCGGAAACCTCACGACCACCAGGTGGAATGATGACAACTTGAGTTCCGTATTTCTCTTGCGTGTCGGCGACCATGATGAACTCTTGTAGTGCGCCTCTTGGACTGGTCCCGCCACGCTTCTTGGCTCTCGCAGCATTCTCATTGCCCTCCTCGTCGCCGGCAGCGCAAAAGAAGCGGCTCGGAGGGGACATTAGGTGAATTCGCATCGTGAACTCCCATTCTCGGGGTTGTTGGATGATACCCGCCCGTTTTGGCAGGCGAGGTGACTCAACCACGCGGTGTCCCGTTTTACATCGGGCTTCTTGTGAATGAACTCACGGTCTCTCACTTGAGGCCGCTTTTGGAATGTTTGGAAGAATTACAAACCCTCTAAAGCAGTCTCATCCGCCAGATGGCGGAGGCGGAGCCTGTTCGTCGTCGCGTAGTCCCATATGTGGGACTGCGGCCAATTTTTATAGTTTCATATATGGAACTATTTTTCATATGTTACTTTTTCTTTCTCTTGCGTGCAATCTCGTTAGCTATCTTCATCTGGAGCGTGTAGACCTCGATAAACCCGGGAGAGGCATTCACGTTGTACTTGTAGCCTTCTTTCACGTTGAAGGAAGCGTGCGCCATCATGTAGGGTGACTTCATCGCGACGACATTCACATTGCCCTTGAAAAGCTCAAGTGTCACCTCGCCTTCCACCTTTCTGTTCACGTCGTTGTTAAAGGCATTCAATGCGTCCATCGCCGGGTCGTACCATTTGGCACCGTAGCAAAGATAACCCCACTTCACATCGAGCTGAGATTTGATCTCGTTGAGCTCACGCGTCGAGACGGCGCGCTCAAGTGCGGCGTGCGCTTCAATGATGATGTGGCCTCCCGGTTGTTCATAGATGCCACCATCTTTGAGTCCGATGAGGCGGTCTTCAAACATATAGACCACACCTACGCCATGTGCACCTCCGACCTTATTGAGTTGCATGATGACCTCCGAGAGCGGCATCTTTTCCCCATCAAGTGCGACGGGGACACCCGCTTTAAATTGGATCTTTACAAGCTTCGCTCTTGAGGGCGCATTTTCCGGCCTCGTGTACGTGGTTAAGAATCTTTTTACGGGCGCTATCAAGTTGCGGTTTTCTATCTCGCCACCTTCCCACGTCATCCCCCACATGTTGTCATCGACGGAGTAGGGAAAATTTTTCTTCACCGGCACCGGAATTTTGTTCTTGAGCGCGTAGTCAATCTCCGCTTTTCTGTCCATATTCCACTCACGCACGGGCGCAATGACCTTCATTTCCGGATCAAGCGTGGTGATGTAGCCGTCGAAACGCACTTGGTCGTTGCCCTTCCCGGTACAACCATGTGCGATGACGCAGATGCCTTTTTCATGCGCAATCTCAACGCCCTTCTTTGCAGTTATCACACGGCCCATCGGCGTGGAAAGATGGTAGCCACCCTGGTAGGAGGCATTGGCCTTGATCCCTTTTGCAATAACTTCATCCGCAAACTCTTCTTTGGCGTCGAATACGATCGCCTCCTCCGCGCCAAATTTGAGCGCCTTTTTCCTGATCGCCTCGAGGTCGTCTTTCTGCTGACCGATATCGAGTGTGAGCGTTGTCACCTTCGCGCCATAGCTATCCTGCAGCCATTTGAGCATGACCGAGGTGTCGAGCCCGCCTGAATATAAAAGCAGGACTTTGTCGATCTGGTCTTCTTTCACCTCATATGAGGCTACTTTCTGATATGTTTGTTTTTTGTCCATGATTAACTAGTTAGTAGTAAGTAGAACGTAGTCTGTAGTGATGCGTACACCCTGCGCAAACTCTACGCAAAAAGAGAAAGGTGGCAAGAGGCGGGGGAGGAAGTCCGCCTCTTGCCGAGCGCGAACCAGGGACCGTCAAGCCCTAGCTCACGCTATTCAGTCGCAGTCCGAGAGCGACGCAAGCCGCGGCTTCGGGACCGTCCTCGGTTTTCTCGACCGAGGCGTGTTGTCCGGCATGGCTCCGATCAACTGGTCATCGGAAATCCGGACGGTGAGCCCTGGGAGAGCCGCCGTCAGCATTTTTTGCAGGGCAGGAAACTCAGCCTGCTCGCTCGGGGACTCGGCGGTGTAGAGGAACCGTACCGCTCCGCCGTTGCGAATGATTGCCGACAGTGCCGCTGCCTTCTTGAGCAGCTCGGACGTCGAACCGTTGAGAACGAGCCGAACACCGGCGACCCCTGAGCCTCCCTCGATCGGCATTATTTGCCGTTCGAGCTTTGTCAAAATGCCTCCGATTTCTTCGTCGATGGCGCGCTGACTAACCGTCAGCCGTGCCTCTCCAAAGTCAGCGGAAGTTCCTTGCCTGTCGGCCACTAGTACGTGGGCCATCGCCTTCACTCCTGTTTGCTTGAGGACTGATGATGGAGTCGAGATACGCCGACCTCGGTTTGGGTACATGTAGAACAATACCGGCTTGAGGCCGGTTGTTAGAGTTCAGGAGAAAACGCTAACAAGCAGCCTCAAAGAGCAGCTGCTCGTCGTCGAGAGATCGTTGAAATTGCCTTGGAAATTCGAGTCATCAGGTGTACTTTACAGCCTTCGACTAGCCTGTCAAGGTCCTGTTCCACTTCTCGATTCGGTCGAAGGCTTCGTTGAGCTTTTCTTTCGACGCGCCATAGGAAAAGCGCACATGCCCTTCTCCCATTTTTCCAAAAGCGCTTCCCGGCACGCACACGACTTTCGCTTCGTTAAGCATCTTGAGCGCGAAGTCCCACGAATTGAGATCCGTTTTCTTAAATTTCGCAAAGACGTAGTATGCGCCTTTTGGCTTTGTGTAGGAAAAGAGGTCGCTTAGCGCGTCGAGTCGAGCACACACGAGATCACGCTTTGCCTTGAGATCGGCGTGCATACCTTCAGGATCTTCGTTCGGTTTCTTGGTAAGCGCGATGAGCGCGGCGTATTGAGAGATGACAGGCGCACAAAGTATGAACGAGTCGTGTATTTTCATCGCCTGTCCCAGAACGTTCTCGGGCGCGTAGAGGTAGCCCGCGCGCCAACCCGTCATCGAGAATTCCTTTGAGAAACTGTAGACGATGAGGAGCTTGTCGCGTATCGCCGAGTATTTGAGAAAGGTGGGCGGCATGCCTCCTTCGTACACGAGAAATTCGTACGTCTGGTCGGAAATGACGTAAAAACCGTTCTCCTCCGAGAGCCTTGCGATCTCCGCTATTTCATCTTCTCCCATTATCATACCGGTCGGATTCGAGGGGTTGCAGACGATAAGAGCCTTGGTCTTCGGCGTGATGGCGCTGCGAAGCTTTTCCATGTCCACCTTCCATCCTTCTTTGGACTTGAGAGGCACAAGCACCATCTTCCCTCCCGCAAATGCGATGTGTTCGATGTACGGCGGATAGCCTGGGTCGAAAAGGATGACCTCATCGCCCTCCTCCACGAGCGTAGAAATGGCGATCGCAAGAGCCTCTATCGCTCCTGCGGTGATGCAAACATGTTTCTCGGGATCCACCGTAAAACCGGCTTTCTTCGACAGGTCCTTGGCGACGAACTCCCGCAGCTCCGGCAGTCCTTGCGAGAGAGAGTACTTGCTTATCGTGTCACTCTCGTTGAGGAGCTTGACGATGCCGTCGCGGATGTACGCTGGAGTTTTGGTGTCGGGTATTCCTTGCCCGAGAGAGATCGCACCTGGTGTCTTTTTTCCCAAAGAAGCCATGTGGCGGATGGCGGAAACTCCGATCCGTTCCACGCGGCGAGCGAGTGGTTTTTGCGCAGCCATGCCCCAGTGTATCAAACGTTCTTAGTCAATTTTAAAAGCTGTTTGTGAAGTTTGGGATTCGCTGCCACCATTTCCAGCTGTCCCAATTTCCAGGGACTGCCCTTCATATCGGTGACATTACAGCCCGCTTCCTTGAGAATGAGATAGACCGGCGCGAAATCGTGCAAGGCGCCCGTAAGCGCCACCATCCAGTCGCGCCGTCCGCAGGCGGCATAGCAGGCATTCACCGCCATCGAAGCCATCGAACCGAACTGTATATCTTCTGCTTTTGACGCCTGAACAAGCTTGAGAAGGAAACGTGATGTACGCGCGCGAAAACTTGAAGATCCAACGCCAAAACTATTATGGAGTCGTTTTGTGCGGGAACAATGCACCCTCTTTCCGTTGAGATATACGCCTTTACCCGCCTTCGCAAAAAAGAATTCGTGGCTCGCCGGGAGGTCGATCGCAGATAGAATGACCTTTCCGCGGTATGCGAGACATATCATGATACCGAACTGGGGAACGCCGTTCGCGAAATTGTACGTACCATCTATTGGGTCAATGATCCACACATAATCGACGTCAGGATTGTACGAGCCGCTTTCTTCCGAAATGATGCCGTGCGTGGGGTATTTCTTTTTGATGGCAGAGACCATGATCCGGTTTGAGACCAGGTCCGCTTCGGTGACGCAATCCCATAACGCGTCCGACTTCATATATTTGATGCCCACTTTGCCGAAGCGCCGCAGGGCAGCTACGCCGGCTTTCTTCGCAATTACTTGGATGAATGCATCAGCTCCTCGTGGCATGCCCCACCCTACCTGATGGCTAAATTATTGCAAATTATTAAGACTCACTCGGCAAGACGTTTTAGGGCAACGATGTATGCTGCCTCACGCAGAGAAACGTCGTACTCCTGCGACGTGGCGTATACGTTGCGCGTTGCCTCCTCCATCTTCTCCCGCAGTTTTCTGAACACATCCTCTCGCGTCCACTCTTGCTCGTGCATGTTCTGATACCACTCGAAGTACGATACCGCAACGCCGCCGGAATTCGCGAGAACATCCGGTATCACGAGAACGTGTTTTTTGCCGAGGATATCATCGGCTTCGCGCGTCGTGGGACCGTTGGCCATTTCGAGCACGATACTTGCCTGGATGTTGTCAGCGTTCTCCTTCGTGATGGCGTTCTCGAGCGCCGCTGGCACAACGATATCTACAGGAAGCTCCAAAACCTCTGCGGACGAGGTGTCGCGTCCGCCCAAGAGCTCCATGTTCGAAAGATCACACACGCTCCCGACGCAGTAACAACCGGCGAGCTTGCCACTTTGTTCCTTGCACTCTGCGACCGCCTGCAGGTCCGTTATCCCGCGAGCGACATAGATGCCACCTTTTGAATCGGAAAGTGCCACGACCGTAAATCCGGCATCCTTGAGATAACCCGCAAGAAAACTGCCGACATTACCAAAGCCTTGGATCGCGACCGTGAGATCGCGATGCTTCCTACCGATGAGCTCGATGATCTCCATCAATGTATAAAAACCACCCAAACCAGTAGCTTCGGTGCGCCCCTGCGAGCCACCCTCCCCCACGGGCTTTCCCGTAACGACAGCGGGGCTATCGGTGCCAACGATCTTTGAATATTCGTCACGTATCCATGCCATGATCTTTGCGTTCGTGTTCACATCGGGCGCGGGCACATCAACGTTTGGCCCGATCGAAGGCGCGAGCTCCCGCGTGAACGCTCGCGTGAGCCGCTCCAATTCCCCTGCCGAAAGCTTTTTTGGATCGACAGTAATGCCACCCTTGCCCCCGCCAAAAGGAACATCGACGATCGCATTCTTTATCGTCATCCAAAACGCGAGTGCTTTGACTTCGTCCATATCCACCTTCGGGTGAAAGCGCAACCCTCCCTTGTAGGGTCCCAGCAGATTATTGTGCTGTATGCGATAGCCGTGAAAAACTTCCTCGCGGCCATCATCCATCTCTACAGGCACCGAAACTTCTATAACGTTGTCGGGTTTCTCCAACCGTGCGATGAGCTTGGGCGGTAGTTTGAGCCGCAACGCGGTGGAATGCAATTGAGAAAGCGCCCTCTCCCAGGGGTTGTCAGGCATAATACGAATTTTACCGTATCTCTTCGCCTTTTTCTCGCAAGTACATCAGAAATTGATTCGCGAAATGCAAAAGACGCTTGAGAGGCGTCTCGATGATGAAGTCGAGGATGAGGACGAAGACGTTGATGGTCGAGAACGTCCGCGAGAGCCATTCTCCCGCACGCACGATCGGCACGGCCAAGACTCCGAGGATGATGCCGATAGTCCCCTGATCGCGCACCAGCTTCCAGCGGCGCGCACGGTAGCGGATCCGGAACGCGAAGTATGAGACAAGCGCGAGGAAGAAGAGGAAGAGCCCGATCGAGACAGGGTTGAATTGTAAAAGCTGCAAGACGCCGACGATACCGCCGAAGACGAACATGAAAAGGAGGAGGTAGGCGAACCCGAAAGCGATCGTGAACTTCGAAAACCCGCTCTTGACCCGCACGGAGCGCACCTTACCTTCATAAAGGACGCCGTGGAGCCCCTCGATGATCGCGTTCGTATTCGCTTCATCCAAGGCGCCTGCGCGGCGTGTGAGCGCAAAAAGGAGGAGCGGGTGAAAGAGAATATTCACGGCAAGCGGCAGGTAGTGTACACCGCCAAGGACGATGATCTCGTAAGGAAGTTCGGCGAGAAGGGCCACCGTCATCTTCGTAACGAAGAGGTAGAGTACGGCGCGGATGCCACTTTTTTGGATGCGCTCGTTCTCCTGTTCGTATGTTTGCTCCAAAAAGTCGCGTGTGGATTGGTCGAGCTGTGCCGGACTTTCGAGGGTCCGACCGGCGCCACCGCGTTGCGACTCCAAAATATGGTGGATGATGCGGAAGTAGATCGCTTCGTTCTTGATCTTTGGTGCGATCCGCCATTGCAGAGAACCTGCCGCAGTGGCACGGATATTCCCGATGATCGAGGGAAGCTTCCCCGCAACTTCCTGGAGGTTCGCGCCGTTGTTCCACGTGGGCACATAGAGAAGCCAGAGCGCGTATGAAAGCCGTTCGTCATCGGCTCCGAGGAGCGCCCGCCAGCACGCGCAGTAGAGTTGTCCGTTCACCGCCTCTTCGGAATGTCCATACGCGCTGACGCGCCCCTTCAGGCTTTTGTAGAGCGCTTCAGTGCTCTCGTGGTCGATCGCATACTCGACGGGCGATATCTGTGTATCGATCTCAGTAGCGGCAAAACTGATAAGACGCCGTCCGACGGAACCGTTAACCTTCCCGAGGCGTGAGAGCTCGAGGTACTTCGCGATGATGTCATCGATATCGCGCGCAGTTTCTTCGGTCGCAAGCTCTTTCGGTATGTATTTGCCGTCCACGAGTTCCTGCAAAAGCACGAGACCGCTCTCCGCTTTTTGCTCGATAAAAACACGCCGCTTCAGGATGCGCTCGAGCGCGGCACGACGAATGGTGTGCTCCTCACGGTAGTCGATGAGGTAGCGTATCTTTTCATACAAAGAAGCCGCCTTTCCGACGATGGTCGAGACCTCCAGCATCTCCCCCTGTGGAGTACTTCGGTGGGCCTCTTCTGCAGCCTGTATCTTGACTACCAGCTCCCGGATGGGCTCTGAAAGCATCCGGGTATCATAGCCTACTTTTTGACCGAGTGTCCACCGAATTGTTCACGCAGGGCGGAGACGACTTTGCCCGTGTAATTGGGATTTTTTACCGATCGCACGCGAAATTTCAGAGCTTCTTCTATGACTTTCGCTTTCAATTTCATCTCTTTCGCGGTCTTTACCGTCCATGCACCTTCGCCACTGTGACCCACACTGCCCGAGACATCAGCGAGATTTTCTCCGTGCAATGCAAACGCACGTTTCAGCCAGCCGACTAAACGAGATTCGATGACGCTCCCCTTGTTGTACACGTCGGTGATACGTGAGAGATCGAGTTTATATTTCGACTTTTTGAGAATGGCGAATCCTTCGGCGATAGCCTGCATCATGCCGTACTCGATGCCGTTGTGTATCATCTTCACGAAGTGCCCTGCCCCGACGCCCGGGAAAAATTGATATCCGTCTTTCGTCGAGAGGTCGGCGAACAAGGGCTCGAGCGTTTTGAATATCTTCTCATCTCCGCCGATCATGAGGCAACCGCCGTTGCGAGCACCCCCGGGGCCACCGGAAAAACCAACATCGATGAATTTGATGCCAAGCTTCGCAAGTTTTTTCCCACGCGTTATCGAATCCTTGAAGTACGAGTTCCCGGCTTCGATAACGATGTCCCCCTTTGCCAGTTTCCCCACGATGCCCTGCCTGCCGGCAGGCAGGCCTCTTTTGCCAAACAGCACCTCGTCTACGGCTTTGCCCGCCGTCGTCATGAGCCATACGATGCGGGGTGACGACAACCTCTCAACGCAATCTTGGAATGAGGAGGAGGCGACCATTCCCTCTTTCGCAAGTGCCTCGGCATTGGAGACGCGTGAGGTGTAACCGCGTACGCTCCATCCTTTTTCGAGAAGACTCCGAGCGACATTGCCGCCCATTTTCCCGAGACCGATGATGCCGATCTCTTTGCGGAGCGATGTGCGCGGCTGAACATTCTCTATAGAGCGGGAGCTCTCGCATGCTTCTTTCGTGTCAGGCGCATAGGTGGCGAGCGGTACTACAGCTTTTTTCCATGCCGCAAGAATAGGATCGGCGAAGCGCCACATCGCGCGTATTTCGTCGGTCGAAATGAAGAGCGCCTGATCGCCGCGTATACAGTCAAGCAAAAGTTTTGCGTACTCTTCGACGTACTGCACGTGTGCGCCCGCCTCGCGATGCATGTAGTGGAACATCCTTTTGTCGGTCGCGAACGAGAAGCCGGGTGTCTTCGACCAGAACTCGATGAGTATCTCCTCGCGCGGCTCCATGCGAATGATGATCTCGTTGGTGTGATGCCTCTGCCCGGGAGGGCACAGACACGGTACAGGGTGGCGAAACGTGAGGACTATCTCTTTTAAGGCTTCGCCCATGCGCTTCCCGCTTTCCAAAATAATGGGTACATCGCGCCACTGGGGATCCGAGAGTGTGGCGCGTATCTTGAAGTAGGTTTCCGTCTGCGAATCGGGAGCGACTCCCGCTATCTCCCGGTATCCATCGTGTTGCGCGCGATACGTGTGCGTCTTCACGTCCTTCGTGGAGAGGAGGTCGAGCGAACGAAGTATTTCCGCGCGCTTTTTCTGTATGGCTGCTGCTTGGAAACTTTGGGGTGAGTGCATCGTTACCAAAGCGAGCATCTGGAGCAGGTGATTTTGTCCTACGTCGCGCAGGGCGCCGACGGAGTCATAGAAAGCGCCGCGCTTTTCGACGCCGATGCGCTCGAGCAAGCGGATATGGATGCTCTCGATAAGTTCATTTCCCCACGCGAGTTCGAAAAGGTTGTTGGAGAAACGGAACGCGAGGATGTTCTGCAGCATTTCTTTGGCTAGGTAGTGGTCGATACGGTATATCTGGTCTTCGATAAAGAGCTGTGCGAGAAGCTCATCTATCTTTTTTGCTGTGCCCGAATCCATTCCGAATGGTTTTTCCACAATGACATGCGTCCACCCTTCGCCTGGAGCGCAGACTTCCGCCAATCCGTGCTCTGCGACGTCGTTCAATATCATTTCGTAGTACTCCGGTGCGACGGAGAAATAAAAGAGTTTGTTGGAGCACACGCCCCACTCTTTGTCGCACGTGTCGAATGTCGCTTTGAGCTCGCGATAACTTTGCTTGTTCTCAAAGGTACCTTTTTGGAAGGTGAAGAGCTCCAAAAAAGGAGCGAGCGTCCCCGAAGGGACGCTCGCTCCGACATGTTCCTCGATGACTTCCCGGATAAACTTACGAAAATCTTCGTCACTCCACTCTCTACGGGAGAATCCGATGACACAGAACATCTTCGGCAACTCCTGATGCGTATAGAGGTAATAGAGCGCCGGTATTACCTTGCGCCGCATCAAGTCCCCCGTCGCCCCGAACGCCGCAAATATCGTGGGGATACCTGCCCCGTTAGAACGCAAAGCGTCTCTAATGGGGTTCTTCTCCGGCGCGACCATAGCGCGGCCATTATACTCCCGTTTCCAAAAATCCTTTCTTGTAGGCCAATTCGGCAGCCAATATGCCGCCGCCTGCGGCGCCGCGGACGGTGTTATGCGAGAGCGAGGCGAATTTGAAATCAAAAACATTGTCCTCACGGAGTCTCCCGACAGTAACCGCCATCGCCTTGTCGGTATCTCTGTCTTTTTTCGGCTGTGGCCTATCCGGCTCATCACGATAGATGATGGGCTGCTTGGGAGCGAAGGGAAGGTCCAGCTCCTGCGGCTCTGCGCGGAATTTTTTCCAAACATCAAGAATTTGCTCTCGCGTCGGTTTCTTTTTGCCAAACAGAATATTCACACACGCGAGGTGGCCGTCGGATACCGACACACGATTGCAGTGTGCAGAGATGGCAAGTCCTTCATATGGAGCGATCCGCCGGTTGGCGGATTCCCCCTTGATATCGCCGAGAATTTTAAGCGGCTCTTGCTCCGTCTTCTCCTCCTCTCCCGCGATAAATGGCACGACATTGTCCACGACATCGAGCGAAGCAACACCCGGATACCCTGCCCCGGAGAGCGCTTGCAGGGTCGTGATGACGAGCTTCTCCACCTCGTAGCCCGCCTGCATGAGGGCATAGACGGGCGTCAAATAGCTCTGGAGCGAACAATTCGGCTTCACGACGATAAAACCTTTTTTCCAGCCATTCGCCTTCTGCTGCGCAGGAATGATGTCGAGATGCTGCGGGTTTATCTCGGCAATAAGCATCGGGACGTTCTCCGTGCCGCGATGCGCAGAGGCGTTGGAAAATACCGGCATCCCCGCGGCAGCGTACTCGTTCTCATACTTTCTGATGAGCTCTTTTTCCGGCATCTCGAAGGCAGAGAAAACGAACGTGCACGCGGTGGCGGCTTTTGCGACATCGCTTACGTCTTCGACCACGAGATGTGCAACACGCTCCGGCAAACTACCTCCGACAAGCCATCCATTGCGCAGCGCATCTTTATATTTCTTTCCCGCCGATTGCGGCGAAGCGGCGACGTACACCACCTCGAACCACGGATGATTCTCCAGTAAGTGTACGTACTGCTGCCCGACCATGCCGGTAGCACCCAGTATGCCGACGGGAATTTTCTTTTCCATACATCTCATTTATACATGCATTTTCTTTTTTCAGCGAGCGAGGATGTGTTTTGATGCGGTGTCTCGCAGCGCGTCGGCGCGAGAGGCAGCGCTGCGGCAGCAGCCGCAGGCAGCGACCGCGC
>Ga0209542_10017913_pt1 | contig 11533 bp, 10 predicted proteins | sample RifCSPhighO2_01_FD_184028 | JGI IMG/M metagenome (GOLD analysis project Ga0209542, IMG submission 184028) | Soil microbial communities from Rifle, Colorado - Rifle CSP2_plank highO2_0.1 (SPAdes) (version 2) | ecosystem: Environmental > Terrestrial > Deep subsurface > Rock core/Sediment ...
TGCCGACATACGGGGCGAGTTGGTCAACTAGCGACTTGGCCCTTTCGAGGTTCGGTACGTCGAGTGCGACAATCAGCCGATCTTTGGACTGCATGGCAGTTGCTCCTCTCTATGAAGTTGTCGAAGACCAGCCCAAATCGTTGCCGTATTCCTATCTTATCCCGCTTATCTCGTCAATGCTTTGATTGATTTTTGTCGGAGAACCAGAATACACATATTACACACTATGGTTCGACGGGCTCACCACAAGTATATACAACTCCATGGCTGGGTTGCTTCCCAGTCACACAGGATTCATCACTTGTCCCGAGCCGAAACCGGGGGATAGTGTGTAATATGTGTATTCCTTCCTTGCAGACCACCCCGCACGAAGCGGCGTGCTGGAACGGGTTGTAGCCGCGGAGTGCGGAGGGAACGCGCCCTTATTCTCATGTTCTTAAGAACATGAGAATAAGGGCATTTAGTATAACACTTTTAGTATTAAAATTTTTTAAGTTAGGCGGCGCGCAGAGTTTCCAGCGCGTCTGCCAGCAACTGGCAGTACAAATTTAGTCCGCCTTTTTGTACCGCGCCGGATTGGTCGCGGCCAAGAATTGATCCGGCGCCGCGCATTTCTAAATCGCGTAGAGCAATCTCGTACCCAGACCCGAGCGCCTCGAAGGCCTCAAGCGTTTCCAACCGTTCGCGCGCAAGATCGGTTAGATGTTGTGCCGGATATAAAAAGTAGGCGAAGGCCTGCCGGTCGCCGCGGCCGATGCGGCCGCGAATTTGGTAAGCCTGGGAAAGACCCAGTCTCGTCGCGTTTTCCACCACGAGCGTGTTTACATTCGCCAGGTCAATGCCGTTTTCGATGATGGTGGTTGCAACCAGCACATTGGTGGCTTCTTCGCGAAAGCGCGTGAGCTCTCGCAAAAGCGTTTTTTCATCCATCCGGCCATGGATTATTCCGATTTTCGCATCAGGTATCAGTTCTTGGAGCTTTCGCGCCGCCTCGGAAATAGTTTCTACGCGGTTATGCAAAACATACGTCTGTCCGCCGCGTTCAAGTTCCGCGCGAATAGCGCCGGCAGAAATCTCGTCGCTATAAGGCAAGACGAAGTTTTTTATCGCGATGCGCTCCGGCGGCGGGTCATTGACTTGCGAAATTCCCCGGAGCTTCGCCATCGTGAGCGATAGGGTGCGGGGGATGGGAGTGGCCGAGAGCGAAAGAATATCAAGTTCGCTGCGCAGTTTTTTAAAATGTTCCTTATGCCGTACACCGAACCTTTGTTCCTCATCAATAATCAAAAGCCCGAGTTTCGGGATTTTGATGTCTTTGGAAAGCAGGCGGTGCGTGCCGATGATGATATCAATTTTTCCGTCGGCCAGATCTTTTCGCGTTTGTCTTTCGTCGCCCGGCGGCGTGAGCCGCGAGAGCGAGGAGATTCTTATGGGGAAATTTTTGAAGCGTTCGGCAAATGTTTGGCGGTGCTGTTCGACAAGAATCGTGGTTGGTGCAAGCATTGCAACTTGGTTGCCCGATAGGACAGCCCGAATGGCCGAGCGCATGGCTATCTCGGTTTTGCCGAAACCGACATCGCCCGCCAGCACCCGATCCATCGGCGTCGGTTTTTCCAGGTCTTTTGAAATTTCTTCGATGGCCTGGGTTTGAGCGGGAGTTTCGATAAAGGCAAAAGCGTCGGCAAACATATATTCCATAACAGGATCTCCCAGCATTGGCGGGCGTTCTCGGCCCTCGCGCTTGGCGTAAATTTCAAGAAGTTCTCTAGCGAAGGCCTCGGCGGATTCTTTAATTTTTCTTTTCGTTGCCGGCCAAAGTTGTCCCCCGAGGCGATGGATTGTCGGTTTTTCAAATCCGATATATAAAGAAAGCCTTTTGGTTTGGGGTCTTGGAACCAAGAGCCGGTCGGGCAGAGCGCCAGCGCGCGGGGCGGCATATTCGATTACGTGAAATTCTAAATCCGAAGTACTAACCTCTAAACCGGTTTTAGTGTTTGGATTTTGGGTTTCTGATTTGTTTAGGATTTCGGATTTTAGATTTGGGGTTTGGTCTTGCGTTGCGAGACCGCGGTAGGTTCCGATACCATGATCAATGTGTACCACATACTCGCCTTCGCGGAATATTGTTTCGCGCTTTGGCGGTTTCAGCTTTTTATCTAGCGCCGCGAGAGATTCAATAGCAATCTTATCAATTGTGTTTCCCCGAAATTCAATTCGGATAACGTCTCCTCGGTTTATGGGAGAGACGCGAATCGTGTCGCCCAACTGTGAAAACTCGCCAGGAGAAACTATGCGCTGTGTCTTTTGGTAACCGAGCTCCCCCAGTCTTCGCAGGATCTCGGAAATTTTTTTAGACGTGTCGGCTTCTATGAATAAGACGTGATCTTGCCACCACGGTTGGGTCTTTATGGCGCGCCTGATCTTTTCTTCGTTTTCGGCAAACCACAAAGCCCCCCTTTCCAAAAAAGAGGGGGTGACGGCGGCAATAATGGCTTGTTTTTCTGCTTTGGTTTCGGCCACTAGTCAATATTGACCCATATTCGCGACCGCTGATACTCTACCATCCGTATTTGCGCTAAGGCAAATGCAGTCTCGCTTCCGTCACTTATCGGTTAGACCATCCTTCAACTCGCTCAGGACAAGCGTTTCTAAATTGTGAGTTTCAGACCAAAAGCTCGCAATTTTATATTTCTGCTTGTAGCGAGACTGCAGATCCGTAGACCAGTGGTCTCTCGCGAAAAGTGGCGGAAGCGAGAAGTATTTTTGACCGGCGGCCACTTCCGTTTTTGGTACAAATTCCCAAATACACATATTATACACGATCGTGTATAATATGTGTATTTGGAGTTTCGGCGTTCTATAATGCACTTTCTCGCTTTCTTATTTGTTATAGTGATTCATCACTTTCTCGGGCGGGTTTTGGGCAAGTTCCCCCAAGGCGCTCACGGTTTTAGCGCGAGCTTTTTTCGCGGCGAGTTCCTCGGCGGGGGAGAATTTTTTAAGCACCAGATTTTCGGCGGGAATATGTTTTACTTTCTTCTTCCTGTTTTTTACAGTGCTCCACTGACCCCATTTGCGCTCGCCGCGAAGCGATAAACCTTTCGGCTGGGGTGCGCCGATGCCGATGCGAAATCTCCAGAACTTTTTGGTGCCCAAGGCCCGCATGACCGACTCCACGCCCTTATGCCCGGCCGAATCGCGGTTGAACGACAGTTTGGTTCTCCCCAGCTCGATGTCAGCATCATCATGAGTTACAAATACTCGGTCGAGTTTCGGTTTGTAGGCCAATTGGGCTTTTTTAGCCGCCTCGCCGGATTTATTCATAAAAGTTTCGGGCGCCACCGCAACGTATTTTTCCTTACCGAGTTTGCCCTCAAAAACAACAGCTTTTAACTTTTGGTCTTCAGCTTTTGCCAAAAACCCATGTTTCTTGGCAAAAGCCAAAACAATATCGCGCCCCATATTATGGCGCGTGCCCTCGTACTCCTTGCCGGGGTTGCCGAGACCGATGAGTAGAATCATATAGGTAAAGCCTAAAGCCTAAAGCCCCAAGCGTAAAGCCGCTATCGCTCTCCTTCTTGAGAATTAAGCAAGACTGTCTCGAAACCTCTCATGGGGTTGAAATCAATCAATTTTCCTGTTAAGATGGATTATCTCTCGCAAAAAAATTTCTCATGGATGAACCAATAAGACCCATTGACCCGTCGCATTTATCACATACAAATCGCGTGCTTCGCGAAGCGTGGGAATTTTTGAGAATTCTACTGATCGCCCTGGCGATTGTGATTCCGGTGCGATATTTCATAGCTCAGCCTTTTATCGTGAAGGGGGCCTCAATGGAGCCCGCTTATGAGGAGCGCGATTATCTGGTCATTGACGAACTCTCATACTATTTTCGCGAGCCGGCGAGGGGCGAGGTGGTGGTGTTTCGTTTCCCGGACGACCCTTCGGAGTTCTTTATTAAGCGCGTAATCGGCCTGCCGGGTGAAACTGTTATAATTGAGAACGGTGAGGTTTTTATTAGCAGCGGAGAAGCTTCAAAGCCGCGGCGGCTGGAAGAACGCTATCTGGCGGATGAATTGGAGACGTCGGGCAGGATAACCCAGGTGCTGGAGCCGGATGAGTATTTTGTTTTAGGGGATAATCGCGCCTACAGTAAGGATTCGCGTAGTTGGGGGATACTGCCGCAGAAAAACATAACGGGCAGGGTACTTATCCGAGTGTGGCCCGCCAGAACCGCCGGTTTTGCCGTGGCGCCGGCTTATTAATTTTTTTAGACTTTATTTAATTTATGGCGGTACGCGAGAAACCGAAAGTATTCAAGACACTGGGCGGCACGCGTGATTTATTCGGGGACGATGTCAGGCTGTGGGACCGCATCGTTTCGGTGGCGCGGGGCGTTGGTCAGTTTTACGGGTTTGAAGAAATCGAACTGCCTCACATTGAAGACCCCGCGATGTTTCTTGCGGGGCTTGGCAAGGGAAGCGACCTTGCTAAGAAACAGCTTTATCTTTTGAAAACCAAAGAAGGAGAGTCCCTGGCACTTCGTCCCGATGGGCGGGTTTCTGCCGCGCGCAGTTACATCCAAAATAATTTCGCCAGTCTTCCCCAGCCGGTGAAGCTGTCGTATCTGGGCGCGATGTTTAGGCACGATGCTTTGGATCGCGGGTGGTACCGCGAGTTCCATCAATGGGGCATTGAACTTCTGGGCGAGGAGTCGGGCGTGGGGGATGCTACGATAATGCAGGTGCTTTTCGTGGCGCTGGCCGAGATCGGCATCAAGGATATTTTTATTCATGTGAATAGCCTGGGATGCCGCGAATGCCGCTCAGCAATTCGTGCGCAGATTGCTAGCTACTATCGCCCCAAGATTGCCAAGGTCTGCCGCAGCTGCCGTTTCCGGATGAAGGATAATCCATTAAAGGTGCTTGAGTGCCGCGACGAGAAGTGCGCCATGTTAAAAGAGCACGCGCCGAACATTGTCGATCATTTGTGCGAACCGTGCAAAAATCATTTCAAATCCATTCTGGAGTTTCTTGACGAGTCGAATATCCCCTATATCCTGAATCCGTACCTGGTAAAAGGAGTTGATTATTACACGCGGACGGTTTTTGAGGTGTTTGTGGCCGAGGATCCCAATGCCGCCGAGCCGAAAAAAGATTCCGAGGTGCTGGCGATCGGTTCGGGCGGGAGGTACGACAATCTGATCGAGGTTCTGGGCGGGCCGCGTACGGCGGCTGTCGGCGGCACCATAGGAATCGAGCGGGTGATGCAGGTAATCCGCGAGCGCGGGGTGCGTATCCCCCCGCCGCCAAAGCCCCGCGTGATATTGATTCAGCTTGGAGACTTGGCGAAGCGAAGGAGCCTCTCACTTATGGAGGAGCTGCGTAAGGCCGGCATTTCAGTTTACGAGTCGCTGGGTAGGGATTCTATTAAGTCCCAGCTTCACATTTCCGCCAAAATCGCAGCCGAGATCGGGCTCATTATCGGTCAGAAGGAGGCGATTGACGGGACGGTGATGGTGCGAGAGATGGACTCCGGCATGCAGGAGGTCGTGCCGCAAGACAAATTGATTGAGTTATTAAAGAGGAAGCTTAAGAAATAAAATGCGATACCAATATATCCCGACTTTCATCTAAGAATTTAGATAATGAAGTCGAGGATCCTCGATTCGGCTATGCCGAATCGGGACGAATTCATGCTAATTATACGAATGACGTTTCTCACTATTAGTATTATTAGTATGCATTAGTATATTAGCATCGCAACTCCGTATGCCTGACTGTATCTTTTGCAAAATCGTTGAGGGTAGTGTACCATCAGACACGGTCTTTGAGGATGAGAAAGCCATAGTATTTAAGGATATTCGCCCCAAGGCCCCCGTGCATGTTTTGGTAGTCCCCAAGGAGCATGTGGAATCAATCACGCATTTAGAGGAAAACCACTCCACTCTGATTGCGCATATGATCTATGTTGCCAAACGGGTCGCCAAAGATCTCAATTTGGCCGGATACAAGCTGGTCTTCAATGTTGGGCGCGAGGGCGGTCAGATTGTAGATCATCTGCATCTTCACTTGTTGGGCGGTTGGAACGGTAAGCCCGATAATAATGCGCCGCTACACGTTTAAAATACAAAATGCAAAACTTCCGCCTACGCTAAGGCTTCCGCCGTCGTCAAGACTTTAGCGGACGGGTCGGCGGACAGGCAAAATGTAAAATAACAGCGCGGAATTATAAAACGAATCCTGCCGAAGACACACAATTGAAACTATGATGGAAGTCAGGCGAAAAGACAGAGAATCTTTTGGGTCGCTCCTGCGGCGATTCACCCGACGGGTTCAGTTATCCGGCGTTTTGAAAGACGCCCGCCGCACTCGTTTTTATGCCAAGCCTCCGACCAAAAACAAAAAGCGCGCGTCGGCCCTGCGTAGGATTTCGCGCACGCGCGAGTTCATGCGCCTCGAGAAGCTTGGGAAAAAGATAGAAGAGAAAAAAGGCCGCCGCAGATAGGAGGGTTCTTTATATGTTTGAGACTAAGCGGTATACGCTACTTATCATTCTTGACGAGCGGCGCGGCGTTCTTTTTGCCATGAAGAAACGCGGATGGGGCAAGGGGCGATGGAATGGATACGGCGGGAAGATACATAAGAATGAGCCAGTCGAAGAAGCTCTGAAGCGAGAAGTTCTCGAAGAAGCTGGGGTTGAACCCGTGTCGCCGCAGAAAATGGGAGAGATTCTTTTCACGCTGGAGCCGGAGCATAAGAAAGCAGAGGTTCATATCTTCCGCGCCTCGGGCATTCTCGGCGAACCTCGCGAGACCGAGGAAATGCGCCCGGAGTGGTTCTCGGCGGATGCCATCCCTTACGACCAGATGTGGGAAGGCGATGCGCTATGGCTGCCCATGCTCCTGGCGGGCAAGAAGTTCCAGGGCACGATCAGCTATCATAACGATCGGCTTGTGTCTCATGAATTGCAGGAGGCCAGCTGAAGTTGCTGGCCTCTGATTTTTAGCGCAAAATAAGAACAATGGTAGGCGAAAAAATCCAAGCAGATTTGAAAGCAGCCATGAAATCGGGCGATGCCCTGCGAGTCTCAACGCTTCGCATGGCGCAATCAGCCCTGCATAATAAAGCGCTTGAAAAACGCGCTATTTTGGTTAAGGCCGGCGGGGCAGCGGCGGATGCGACTTTGACCGATGAAGAAATATTTTCTGTTTTGAAAACAGAGGTGAAGCGGAGAAAAGAAGCCGCCGCCGAATTTAATAAGGGCGGCCGCCAAGAGATGGCCGAGAAGGAGCTTAAAGAGGCCGAGATGCTGGGGACATATTTGCCGGCCGAGGCTGACGACGCTGCCGTGGAGGAGGCGGTGAAAGCCGCGATTGCAGAAGTCGGGGCCGATCCTCGACAGTTCGGGCGAGTGATGGGGCTTGCGATGAAAAAACTTGGCGGCACGGCTTCAGGTGAGCGAGTGTCAGAAGTTGCCCGGCGCTTGCTGGGCGTGGCTGCCTAATTTTTAATTTTCCTCGCACTATGATACTCTAGAGTATCATAGTGGCGGGAAGCGGGTCGAAAATGAAGCTCGAAGTAAATATGCAAGGAAAGATCGGCGGCTGGCAGACGCGCCGTCGCGCCCGCCTTTTTTGCCGGCGGATAATTCATGACCTTATCCAAGAGCGGGAATTTAGTTTTTTAAAGAAGAAGCGGGAGATCGCGTTTGCGGTGGTGATGGTTTCGCGCCGAAAGAGTCTGGCGCTAAATCGCGGATTTCGCAAGAAGTCAAAGCCGACGAATATCCTGTCATTCCCTGTTTACCAAACATCGGCTGAACTTCGGGCCGCTTTCTCGCCCGACGTTCAACTTGGGGATATTGTGGTTTGCCCCGAGGTGATTCGTAAAGAAGCGCGCCAGGCCGGGCGCGAATTTTATGCACAGTTTTTTTGGATGATGCTACATGGTATCCTCCACCTATTAGGGTGCGATCACGAGCGAGGCGCGCGCGAGCGCGCGAGAATGGAAATGTTGGAGAATCAGATCTTACGGCGTTTTCATAGCTAGTGGTTCGACAAGTCATCGACTCTGAGAGTCTCAGACTCGATGAGCTCACCACAAGTTGTGAATAAAAGATGCTCTACCCGAGAAAGCGAGCTCTATTTCAAGCAACTTGTCTCGAGTCACGGTCGAGGGATGGTTCGATAAACTCACCACGTAGTTTAGGCTTTCTTAGGACGAACGTCTGATGAGTCTCAAGTCTTCGGTTCTAAGAAACCTCGTCTCGATGAACTCGATTCAGTGAGTTTAGTCGCATCCGTGAAGGCTCATTCTATTTTGGGTATGGCGCGTAGGATAATTTTAGGATTGGATGTGGGGACCTCGATGGTCCACACGATTGTTGCCGAGTTTCCTTCCGAAGGAACGCCTCGGGTTTTAGGCATTGGGATTGCGCCTGCTGCGGGGATCCGCCGCGGCGTGGCGATTGATCTTCTCGAGGCTACGAACTCTATTCGCGCGTCGCTTGAGGAAGCCTTAACCGAGGCCAAAATCTCTCCCAGGGCTGCCTATGTTGCCATCGGCGGGCCGCATCTTTCTATCAGCGCCTCGCGCGGAGTGGTGGCGGTTTCCCGGGCCGACGGCGAAATTTCCGAGGAGGATATCCAGCGCGTGGTGCATGCGGCCGAAACTTTTATACCCAAAAATCCAAACCGCGAGATTGTGCATATTGTTCCGCGGGAATTTCGCGTGGACAACGAAGGCGGCATCAAGGATCCGGTCGGCATGAACGGCGTGCGGCTAGAGGTCGATGCTCTGATTGTGGACGTGTCTGTTTCTTCGGTTAAAAATCTGACCAAGTGCGTTATGGGGGCCGGGTCGTCTGTGCGCGAATGTGTGTTTTCCCCCTTGGCGGCGGCCGAGGCCGTTTTAACCAAGCGGCAAAAAGAACTGGGGGCGCTTTTAGTTGATATCGGCGGCGGCACGACGAATTTCGCCGTTTTTGAAGAAGGGCGTCTGGCGCATGCCGGCGGGTTTCCCTACGGCGCTTCTCATATTACTAATGATATCGCGATTGTTCTGCGGACGGCTGTCGACGTAGCCGAGATGATCAAGTTAAAGTACGGGCACGCTTTGCCGGATGAAATCGGGAAAAAAGAAATGATAAAAATGAGTGAGTTCGCCTCCGATGACGAAACCAGCGTGCCGCGGCGTGAGATCGCCGAAATTATCGAGGCCAGATTTACCGACATTTTTGAATTGATAAAAAAAGAGCTCAAGAAAATCAATCGCACCCAGCTTCTGCCGGCGGGCGTAATTCTTATCGGCGGCGGCGCGCGAATCCCGGGGGTGGTGGAGCTTGCCAAAAGAGAACTTCGCCTGCCCGCGGCCCTCGGCGATTTGCAGGTTTTCGGCAATGAGATTCACGAACGCGATCGCCAGACTCTGGCTACCGCCGCGGGGCTTGTGCTTTGGGGAAAACTCCGCGAGTCCGGCGAGATGTCTTTGATTCCGGACACCCATGAGTCAAAAACGCCAGCTTGGCTTCAGAAGATTTACAGTCTCTTTTTTCCCTAAAAACCCCTCAAGCGAAGCTAGGCATTTTTTCTTCATCGGCCTGCCCGCCATAAGCCTTTCTCTCGAGTTTCTTAAGCAGTATGGGAGATAAAATATGTTACCGGTAATTTCTTAAGTTCGGGTGACAGGCAGATGGCAGGCGGGGCTGGCGGTGGGATCCTTTGATGCTCGCCGCAGGCGAGCGTTTAAAAATGGAGGCGTGAAGAAAAAATGCCTAGCGAGCGCCCTTGCCAAGAAAAAGCCAGTTGTGCTAACGTAGGGTATCTTTAGAAACTTACTCTTGCTCTTTGCGGGGTTCCAAATAGGAACATAAATTTGGAATTCTGTGAAGGGCATTTTGTTTTCTCAACATATGCCACAAGCAAAACCAGATTTGGAATCGAGCGCCAGGATCAAGGTCGTAGGACCGGGCGGGTCGGGAAATCACGCTGTCACGCGCATGGTCGAGCACAAAATTCATGGCGTGGATTTTATCGCCATCAACTGCGACGCGCAGGATTTGCATCACGCCCGGGCCAACAAAAAAATTCACATCGGTAAAAATTTAACGAAAGGTCTTGGCGCCGGCATGAATGCGCATATCGGACGCCAAGCCGCGGAGGAAAATCGTGACGAAATTCACGAGGCGTTGAAGGGAGCGGATATGGTCTTTATCGTCGGCGGCATGGGCGGCGGGACGAATACGGGCGCAGCGCCCATTGTGGCGGAGGTTGCCAAGAACGCCGGGTCTCTCACTATTGCGGTGGTTACCACCCCCTTTACCTTTGAAGGCACCCAGCGCATGCGGATCGCGGAAGAGGGCATTGCGCAATTGAAAGAGCGGGTGGATGCCTTGATCAAGATTCCCAACGACAATCTATTGAAGATCATTACTCGCGAAACCTCGCTGACGTCGGCTTTCGACATGTGCGACGAGGTCTTGCGCCAAGCCGTGCAGGCAATCTCCGATCTTATAACTCTGCCGGGGATCGTGAATGTGGATTTCGCGGATGTCCGGGCGATTCTCCAAGATGCGGGGTCGGCTCTGATGGGGGTGGGTGTGGCCGCGGGCGAGGAACGTGCCATGGAGGCGGCAAAAAATGCCATTAATTCGCCGCTTTTGGACATTGCCATTGACGGAGCCAGAGGAGTGTTATTCAATATTTCAGGTGGACAGGACTTGACGATGTGGGAGATAAACGAAGCCGCCAAGGTTATCACAGAGAATGTCGATAAAGAAGCCAAGATTATCTTCGGGGCGGTGCATGACGAGCGATTAAAGAAGGGCGAGGTAAAAGTGACCGTGATTGCGACGGGCTTCCCGCACGAAACGAGGAAAGAGGAGCGGCCTGAAGTAAAAAGGATGTCGGTTTTTGCCGAGGAGGTCATCAAGCGCGAGGTTGCGGTGTCTTCAGAGGAGAAACAGGACGAATGGGACGCGGTGCCGGCGTTTTTACGACGCAAAAAATAGTCTCTCGATGACGTTTTTAAAAACATCAAAAACCCTCCAGCGAGGGTTTTTGATTCGCCGCGCTCCTCGTCGCTCCGCCGTGGGCGGAGACCATGCCGACTCGTCGCGCGAGCGTTTTTAAAACGCCATCTTCGTTCCGGGGGCTATCAGTTTTTAGAACAGTTAAAAACTAACTTCATACTTGTATGATTTTAGGAAAACTGGCCACTGTGGATAACACGGCGTTGCGGGGCGTGGGGCGGGGAGTATCATACATATACTTTTTTATCATTCACAATCGGCAGGCACAGTGTTCGTTGCATTTTCAGCCGGGGATCGGGGGATGCAATCGGGAATTTCGGCCAGGCACCAAGCGCTCGCGGGTTTTAACAAGTTGCGTCTCCCTCGTTGGTGTTTTTTGTCTCCAGAGACTCTCGAAGTCCTCAACCCCAGAAAAATCTGTCTACGGATCTTAGCTTACAAAGACAGAAGTCGGTGCGTTCGAACCGCTGCCCACTCGCCTTACCCTAACATATGGCAG
>Ga0209542_10017914_pt1 | contig 11533 bp, 11 predicted proteins | sample RifCSPhighO2_01_FD_184028 | JGI IMG/M metagenome (GOLD analysis project Ga0209542, IMG submission 184028) | Soil microbial communities from Rifle, Colorado - Rifle CSP2_plank highO2_0.1 (SPAdes) (version 2) | ecosystem: Environmental > Terrestrial > Deep subsurface > Rock core/Sediment ...
AGCTCATTTAGGATTAGAAGGTATAGAAAAAAAGATAATGGTAACTCATATGCATCCATCAGGAAGCAAATCAGAATTTTCAGGGATTCCTGGAAGCAAAGCAGTCACAAAAGCAATAAAGCAATTTAAGCCAGACATTCTGCTTCATGGTCATATCCATGAAGCCTCAGGTTTCGAGGAAATGATAGGAAAGACCAGAGTAATTAACGTAGGAAAAGAAGGAAGAATTATTGAGATTTAGTTAAACCAAACTAAAGATTTATAAAATAATAATATGCTAATCAACAATGGAGCAAAATAGCAGAGTCTGCGGATCAACGATTGATACATATTTCATCCTCACTGGCAGAGATAAACAACAAAATCTTTCCACAGAGGAAAAAGAAAAGTTGGTTCAAAACAGGATAAAACAACTGGATAAAACAGAGTGGCAAAGATGGACTCCACTTTTAGGAATGTACCGATTAATAACTGATATTGTCAGAAACGATAGTCTTCTACTGACTGAAATGAGATCTGCAAATTATACTTGTTTGAATATAGTATATAATGTTTTGACAATCCCCATTGCTGGAACGATTATTAACGGTCAGCTAAACAAATTACTTTAAGACAATCTAACTTCAAGCTTTCTAGGATCTGAAATATATTTCAACGCTTTTTGTGGAACTTCCAACGCCTGAAAATGGAGTGATCCCATATCTCTTTCTTTGGTGGTTAATACTCCAACAATTTCAGCAATCTTATCCTCAGTGTATAATCTGGGTTCTACTTTCAGAGCAAATGGTTCAATTCCTTGGTTTGATATAATCTTGCCAGGCAATAAAACATAAACACCGGTTCCTGGAGAAGGAAATCTATTATCGGAATTCATCACCTTAAGAGCATTCTGAGGAGAGAAATCCTTTGCCAGTTTGAGATAAACTTCTTTCATGAGATTCTGTTTTCTAGCTTCAATAGCTCCTTGTAACCCTCCCTGCGTAATTCTTGGTTCATACGAAAGCCCCTCCTTCAATAACTCTCCGAGAAATTTTTGTCTTGAAACTGGTGCAGTTTCATAAGAACGCATAGGATCACTTAAAACTCTTGAGCCAAACTTAGCCCACGTTGAAAAGTCACCAATTAACTTGAAGGTCTCTGCAACCTCACATGCTCCTTGTGGAGCATAAATAGCATACGTAAAATCAGCATCTCCCTTATCCCCATCGATAGCTTTTGCATCTTCAGCAAGTTTGTCTCGCAGAGATACCGGCAAAGATAAGGATGCAGGTAATTTTCCAATAGAATGATCTCCCTCTAAATAAAATTCACTCCCTCCTTTTTTATACGGTTTAACATCTAATTCTAAATCCCTCTTCAAAAAAGTCTTTACTTTCGGTGCAGATTTTATATACCAGTCACCAAACTGTCTGCTATTATTCATAACCCAGTGATGAACGGCGCTTCCCAAGAAATCTCTCTCCTGTTTTGATGGCTTACTATAAGTCTTGACAAATCCTTGCGGATCAGCATATAAGAATCCAGAAATATATTCAATAACATCCATAACCTCAGAAACTGCCTTATTCAGGTTAGCACCACTTTCAGTCTGACCGGCATATCTAAACTTTATTGGCTGTCCTGGAACCAATTTCTCTCTTTTTGCCATTTAAACAATAAATCTACTCTCCTTTTTAATCTTTTATATATCAAAACATCTATATAATTTAAATACGTCTTCCTTTTAAATCTGAAATGGCACCAACAGAATTCATACAGCTTACAGAGCCAAAGCAGACAGTTGAGAAAACCGTAGAAAGAAAGCCTTCTGTAGAAGAGCTGACAACTGTTGAGAGCCCTGGGAAACCTTCCCCTGCAAATCTATTGGAGGACGCCCCAAAAAAAGAAAAGAAAAGAAGAAGCACTAAAAAATACAAATCAAATGATTATGCAGCGGCATCAGAAGCCAACACAAAAGTCAGTGCTCCGAAAAAAGATTCAGTCTTGATAATAACAGAAAAGCCCCAGGCAGCACAGAAAATTGCTTCTGCTCTTGGAAACCCGAGAAAATTCACAGAATCTGGAGTTTCATATTATGAAGTTGATTTCAAAGGAGAAAAAATCATTGTAGCATCGGCGGTTGGACACCTATTCAATTTAACATATAAATCTGGACAGCAAGGATGGCCTATTTTTGAACTTGAATGGGTTCCAGCCTTTGAAAAAGAAAAATCAGCATTCACAAAAAGATACTTTGACGTTCTAAAAAAACTATCAAGAAAAGCAAAAGAGTACATAGTAGCAACAGACTTCGACATAGAAGGAGAAGTCATAGGCTGGAATGTTCTAAGATTCATTTGCAAACAGCAAACAGCAAAAAGAATGAAATATTCTACATTGACAGCACCAGAGCTGCTTAAATCTTTTGAATCTCCTCTGAAAGAATTAAACTGGGGCAACGCATATGCAGGAGAAGCCAGACATTACTTAGACTGGCTTTATGGAATTAATCTATCAAGGGCATTAATGTCTGCAATTAAAAAAACAGGCTCTTTCAAAATACTTTCAATTGGCAGAGTTCAAGGTCCTGCTCTGAAAATAATTGTAGAAAGGGAGAAAGACATTCTATCATTCAAGTCAGAGCCATATTGGCAGGCAATCGCCCTATGTGATGGGATGGAATTCATGCATCCAAGAAATATATTTGACTCTTCTGTATTGCCCATATTTCAGAAGATAAAAAAAGCAATAGCAGAGACAAAAAAATCAGAAGAATCAATTTCACCTCCGGTCCCTTTCGACTTAACAACCTTACAAAGGGAATCTTATAGATTATATAAGATAAATCCTTCAGAAACACTCAGCATTGCCCAGAAATTATATCTTGACGGACTGATTTCATACCCTCGTACTTCCTCACAGAAAATACCGGATGAAATAGAGCCAAAAAAGATACTGAAGAAGCTTGAAAAAAACTTCCCAGAAGCAAAACTAGCAAAAAGGGAAAGGCCAATTGAAGGGAAAAAATTAGATCCCGCACACCCATCAATTTATCCTACAGGTGAATTCGCAGATTTATCCGGAAAAGAAGAAAAACTTTATGAACTAATAGTGAAGAGGTTTATTGCTGCATTTTCTCCTGATGCTAAAACATCGAATAAAAAAATAACTCTGACAGCAATAGATAATAGTGAAAAACCTATCAAATATACAATTAAAAAAAGAGCGAAAAACAAGAATCTGAATGAAGAAGGCGAGGAAATTGAAGAAAATGAAAAGAACGAAGAAAAAGAAGTGACTATTACATTTACAGCAGACAGCCTAGAAATTATAGAAAAAGGTTGGACATCATTTTATCCAATAAAATTCGAAGAAAATATTCTGCCGGATATGAATGGTAAGAAAAATATACAGGAGATAAAAATAACTGAAAAAGAAACCTCTCCTCCGCCAAGATATACTTCTGCCTCTTTGGTTTCAATACTCGAAAAGAAGAACCTCGGTACTAAAGCAACAAGATCAATGATCGTAGATACATTATTCAATAGAGGATATTTGGATGGAAAATCTATACAGGCAACATCTTTAGGCATCAAGCTCATTGAAGCATTGGAAAAGTTCTCTCCAATAATTATTGATGAAAATTTAACAAGGCAGTTAGAGGAAGAGATGGAAAAGATACAAGAATCTACAGAAAACTTAGACAAAAAAGAAGCAGAGCTGTTAGAAAAAGCAAAAAGACTTATAACTGATATCGCAAAAGAATTCAAGGCCCATGAAAGCGAAATTGGACAAGAGTTATTAAAGGGAATTGAAGTCCAAAGAAGCAATGAAAGAGAAGCTAACACATTGATGCCATGTTCAACATGCAAAGCAGGCAATTTAAGAATAATTTATTCAAAAAAAACAAGGCGCCAATTCGTAGCATGTTCAAATTACCCTAACTGCAAGCAAACTTACTCTCTTCCGCCAAATGCATTGATAAAAAAGTCGGACAAAATCTGCCCGGCAGATGGTTTTCCAAAACTTCTAGCTATAAGAAAAGGCAAACGCCCTTGGGAATTCTGTTTCAACCCTAATTGTCCTGAAGAAAAAAGGAAAAGAGAAGAATGGGAGAGCAAGAAGCTGAATAAAGAAGACGAGGAAAAGTCCAACAATAAATCTTGAAAAAGAAGATTGCGAAAAAGACTTGCTTGAGGATAACTAGTCTCCTATAACCAATTATACTATAGATTTTCTTATTTTCTGGAGATACTCTTTTAAATAAATATAAAGCTTTTTACCTTCACTTAGCAAAAGCACTCTTCTGCTATCTTCGTTGCTTTTTGAATAAACATACCTTTCGTATGCTGTTAAAGAGCCTGAGACTCTTTTTGTTAATTCAATAAATTCATTTTTGTTGTATGCTTTTTTATTTCTTAAACAATCAATCATATATAGAGTTCTTAATCTTAAAATTAAAGAATAAGCTATAGCATCACTTAATTTGCCATTGGGCTTCTTATTTTCTATTCTATCAATTGAACTTTTTATTATTTTTAAGCGGTCTTCCGTGGTTTCCATATACAATTTTATATTATTTTTAGTAACATTTATAGTTATTCCTTTAAGAAAATTATTGTTTAATAAAGGCTGAGCTTCTTTTAACATGGTTCCTATAGGTAATAAATTTTCATTTAATTTATAGTTTAATAAATTTAAAGAAACGATTAGTATTTCATAGTCTTCTTTTTTAATTAATTCTCTGTCTGTTTTTTCAGATATAATTAAGATGTCTACATCACTCGCATATTCATTATCCCCTCTTGCATGGCTTCCTACAAGATAAATTCCTATAATTTCGGATAAATCTATGTGGGATTTTACTATATCCAAAACATCATGCAAAATTGTCTCTTTATTTTTATCTACTAATTCTACTTTAACATTCTTGTTTAACCATGATTTTGGCAAAACCACAGCAGATGCATTTCCAGATTTTATCGCTTTTCTTGAGATTATTTCCATTTTTAATCTTTCTCCTCTAAATATTTTTCGTCTTCTTTTTTTATTTTCTTAAATTTTTTCTCTATTTCGTTATTCCAATAATCGATAGTCGTATCTTTCTTCGGTTTTTCAGTTTTAATTTTTTTCTCATGAACCGATATCTGTTTATCAATAGATCCTATCCTTTTCTCTCTTATTTTTCTCATTCGTTTTCGGCCACTCATGTAAATACATGTAAAGACCTATTTATAAATGCTTCTTTTTGTTCAATTAAAGTGAAAATAAGGTGTCTACCAAAAAGTTTAACTTTAGCAGGTGATTGTTTACATTAATAAGATACAAAGTTATCCAGAAAAGTAAATACATTTATAAACCCCACAATCATAGATATGGATGTATAAAGAAAGATATTTACTAAATAAGGAAAAACTTCTGAAAGATGTTAGTATTAACCATAAGAATAGGAAGGTCATTGGAGAGTTCTTAGTATTTGAAGAGCATAGATTAAAGAGAAGAAATGGATTAGCAGAAGTAGATGAGAGGTCTTACAAAACCCTATCTTACTATTTAGGAAGATTGACAAGATTGAATCAATGGTTTAACAATACACCATTTGAGGACCTAACAGAAAAAGAGATAGAGAAATTGATAGATGATTTGGAAGATGGAAAGATAAAGACTAGAAAAGGAACAAGATATGCTGATAGAGATTTATACTATCAGATGATGAATGGAGAATTGTTTAGGATTGTAGATAAAGATGATATTGCAAGAGATTTTTTAAGAAGGTCTTCAATCAAAGGTAGACAAAATACTAATATGGTAAGATTTATTGATGAAACTGCTTTTAGGAAAATAGTTGATTGTGCTATGAATCCAGTTCAGAAATGTTTACTATGGCTGGCTTTTGATATTGGAGAGAATATCTCTTCATTGCTAGAATTAGAGAAGAAGGATTTTAAGAAACAAATTAATCAGGACACCAATGAACCAGAATATCTAGTATTTTTATCTAAGGAAAAACTAAAGAGAAGCAGAACACCAAGAAGTGAAACTACTAACTATCAAGATACTGTTAATTTCTTGGATATTGTTTTAGCAAATGTAAAGCCATTAAAGAAAAAATTATATGCTAATAAGTTTGTTGTGGGTTTAGATTTGAATAAGTTACATCCAGAAAATAGATTGTTTAAGTTTACATACAAACCAGCTGAATATTTCTTAAAAAGAGCAGTTAAGAAAGCTGGAGTTAGAGTATTGCCAGAAGGACAGGAAGTAGTATGGAAAGATTTGAGAAGTTCAATGGCTTGTGATTTATTAAGGAAAGGTTGGAGCAGGGATGAGGTAAATGCAAGGTTGGGACATAAACCATCATCAAGAATCATTGATAATTATATTAATTATCTATCTTTGGACAGAGCTAAGCCACAAAAGAAAGTCTATGAAAGCAATATCAAAAAATTAACAGCCGATTTAGAACAACAAAAAGAAAGTAATAAACTACAGGGTATAAAATTAGAAAATGTTAAAACGGATATAGAAGATATGAAAAAGAACTTGGTAAAGGAAATAAGAGCTAATATAATGAAGGAATTAACAGAGAATTTTAAGAAAGAAATTTTAGCAGATTTGGAAAAGTAAAATCTAAATTTTACCAGCTCTTAACATCTTAAAATTCAAGTCATTGATTATATCATAATATTTCTTATATAATTTGTAGTAAATATATCTCATTTCAGTTTGTTTAAAATGAATGAGAGCAGTTTTTGTTTTTGAGATGGATACGGCTTTAAAACTTATATTTCCAATAGTTTCATCTGTAGGGTGTTTGTCTGTTAAAATTCTTTTATCTCCTGTTATGTGAAATTTTAAATCAGTTTGATATCTAATTTCTCCTTTTGGAGAATTATTTATTATATGTTCTAATAAATAATCTGTAATAACTTTATCAGCATCTTTTATTTTAAATCTTTTAAATATATCTACTTCTTTACCCTTATGTCTTAATACAGGAATATAAAACATTTTTATATAATACTTTATTATTGCTTCAGTAAATCCTATATCTTTGTAATTAAGATACATATTTTTTCTAACATCTTCATCATCAAAAATAAAAGAGATAATATTCTTTTGTTGTTGTGTTAGTTGAATATTATCAATATCTAACATTTCAAAGAAAGGATTTAGATTAAATTTATAGTAATCTAAAGGATGTTTCCTTATAGAATTTAATATACCTTTTCTTTTTTGTGAAATTCTAGAGTTAATGAAGAAGGTTGGTTTTTTATCTAACCATAACTTGGTTAAAGTATTAACATAAGAGTGAGTCCAACTTTTCTTCTTATTATAATTATTCTGATGATTTTTCCATAAATCAGATTTTACTTCTTTTGATACATTAGTTGGATTAGTGAAATTTAAAAAATATTGCCATGCTATTTTTTTACCTTCATTGGAACTAATTAAATCTAATTCAGAGAGTTTTCTTTTTCCAGTTTTCTTTATTGTATTATCCATATTAGTATGATTACCACTATAATAGTAATAATATTAATATACTTATAAAGGTTACTCTTTTCATAAAGGATTAAAAAATAACAAAATGAAAACAACAGAAAAAATTACTATACTTACCTGTAACCACTGCAAGTATCGGTGGATATCAAAATATAGAAACTACTTGCCAAAGCAATGTCCCAACTGCAAAAGGCAGAGTTGGAACAAGGAGAGGAAAAATGAGCAGTAATTCTGATAATATATTTCTAGAGTGCAGGGCTGTAGCAGTAGCAGAAGCAACTATAGAAGCAAAAAAACTGGCTTTTCAGGAAATTGAGACTGAATTAATCAAAAATAATGATACAGTTAGACTTCTGAAGTTACGGAAGAGAATGGAGGCAGAACTCATTAACTGAGTTTTGAAGTTACTATGGTGGGATTGGTAGGCAAGGTAGTCACATTGTTCTGGAACGATAACGGAAGAGTTGTTCCAAAAGAAGGAACTATTATTTCTGAGGGAACTATTTTTGTTGAAATTAAGACAATTAAGGGTATAGAGGCAATTCCAACTGGTAAAATAGTCAGGGTACGGGTGGAGCGGCAATGATAATCAACAACTATAAGGAGGTGCAAGAAAAATGATTAGTGAAATACATAAGTATTTGCACGGCAGTAAACTTTTGCCAGACCAGATATCAATAAGAAAGAATGGTATTAGATTGAGCCTTCAACTCTTAACAGAGTTTTCAGATAAGCAGTTCTGTAGGATATTCTTTGATGATAAAAATTCAGACATCTTAGAGTTAGTTCCAACAGATGATAAAGTGACTGGACGGGCTATGAAAATTAGCAGCGGTTCGGCTTACATAGACTTCAAAAAAGGATCAGAGCTTAAATTGGGAGTTTATACGGCTAAGGTAAAGGGAGACAGAATATGTGCAAAATTTGAAACACCTATAGTAGAATAAATAGGTATAAACTAAAATTTTTTTAGAAAAATGAAGAAAGCTGAACATAGAGAGTCTAATATTGAAATAGAAAACAAAATAGTAGAATTACTTGTAAGGTTATTTGTAAATAGAACTGATGCTTATGCAAAGGCGCACCTTGATAAAAAAGTAAATAAGATGGCTTATGAAACAATAACTGAATTGGTTGATACTGCATTGATTAAGGCTCATATCAAGGGAACTAAAACTATCGGTGTTTACCAGTTAGATGGTAGTAGGGTTAAGTGGGGGTGTGGTGATTTTGATAAGAACACAAAAGAAGATTATGCAGATGCACAGAAACTATATTCAGAAGCATGTAAATTAGGGTTGAATCCATTGTTTGAATTAAGCGGTGGTGGAGAGTTTAAGTGTCATATATGGATTTTTAGCAATTGTGAAGCAAAGGACATGAAACAGTTACTTGAGGACTTATGCAACAGGGCAGGAGTAAAGCCACATGAGATATTTCCAAAACAGGAGCAAACAACTGAATCATTACCTTATGGAAACTTAGTCAAACTACCTCTGGCACGGCATTTAGTTACAAAAAAGAGAAGCATCTTTCTTAATGACAGATTTGAGCAGGTAACTGTTCCAGAAGCAATAGAAGAACTGCTGAAGTTTCATTTAAATAACATTATTGAAATTCCAGAGATGAGTGCAGGGGCAGGTGCGGTAGCAGGAGCAGTTACAGGCATAAAAGTAAAAGCAGATAAAAAGATAAGAGCAAAGGTAAAACCTACAATTAAGCCAGAAAAATATAGTGATTTTTTTGATTATGTATTGAATAACGAACTGCCTGCCGGTATCAGCAAACAGGTAAAGATAGGTGAAAAAGAAGCAGGAATAAACAATAATGTTCTGAAAAATCTTGGTATTTGGCTTTTTAATATGGATTATACAAATGAGGATTTAAAGTCCAGAATAAAACCAGTTTATGATGAAAGAAAATGGAGCTTTGGTGATTTAGAGGGTTGGTATAACAAGGCAAAGGCAGGGGCATATAATGAGGTTAATCTTGGAGAGTTAATACTTTGGTGCAACAATTATTATCCTAATTTAAGAAAACTTTTACCTAAAACAAAACTTGATGATTTTTACAAAGCAGAACACAAAGAAAAAAGTAATGTTTTTGAGATTATACCTTCAGAGATGAAATGGAATATCGGAACAGAAGGGATATCAGGAGATAATAACAAATCATTACCAAAAATCGTATTACCAAAAGCAGGAAAGTATATATCTGTCTTTTCAACGGAAGTTGCTGATATTTTAAAAGATAAAAATAAAATATTTTTTAGAGCTGATTCAAGAGAAGTAGTTGAGATTGGAAAAATAAAGGAAGAAGAAACGGAACAGATTTATACTGGGTTTATTACTATTGAATCCTCCAGATTCATCACATTAGCTGAAACTTTTTTTAGTCCTGTAACTGAAATTTCTGTTAAAAATGAATTGGGTGAAATTGTATGGAAGGGATATAAACAAAAATCTATGAGTGGATTTTTAGCAAACACAGTCTTAAAATCTCCAATGCTTGAAGATATATTACCTCATATAAATAGAATACTTACTGTTCCTCTTCCAATTATATATAATAAAAAACTCACATTTCCTAAGCAGGGATATGATGAGAGATTTAAGTCTTGGATGCCATATGATTCACCTAAAATAACTCAGCCAGATATGAAGTTAGAAGAAGCAAACAAAATCCTATATGAAATATTTAAGGAATTTTGCTTTAAAAATAAACAAGATTATACCAATGCTATTGCTGGGCTGTTAACTCCTTTTTTAAGAGGTTTATACTCTAAATTTAACTGCAGAACACCATTATTCTTTTATCTTGCTAACAGAGAAAGATGTGGTAAAGATTATTGTGCGGGTATAACTGGAATTACTTTTGAAGGTGTTGCATTAGAGGAAGCACCAATATCTAATTCAGAGAACTCTAAGGGTTCTGATGATGAGTTAAGAAAGAACATATTGTCTGCTTTTATTGGTGGAAGAAAAAGGTTACATTTTCCAAACAATAAGGGATTTTTGAATAATAGTGTTCTTGAGGGAATATTAACTACAGAGATGTATGCAGGTAGAAGACTTGGTGTAAATGAATCTTTAGTATTTCCTAATGAAATAGAGTTTAGTCTTTCAGGGAACATGGGAATAGGGTTTACTCCAGATCTAGCAACAAGGTCAGTATTTGTTAAGTTTTTTTATGCACCAGAGGATGCTAATGCCAGAAAGTTTGAAAGACCTAACCTGCACAAGTGGGTGCGGGATAACAGAGAGCTAATTCTGTCTGCATTGTATAGTCTTGTAAGGAATTGGATAGATAAAGGCTGTCCTGAAGGTAAAGTTAGTTTTGCAAGTTTTCCAGAATGGGCAAGGGTTTGTGGTGGAGTAATGGAAGCAGCTGGATATGACTCACCATGTGAACCAGATAAAGAGACTTTGGCTTTAGGTGGAGATACTGAGATAACAGAAATGAAAAGGTTATTTGAGCATTGTTATGAACATAAACCTAACACTCCATTGAGCAAATATGAGATTAAAGGTTTAATTGATGGTGAAGACATTTTTGGTTATTTGGACATGTCAAACCATGCAGATAGAATCAGGTTTGGACTTACTATAAAGAAGTATGAAAATAGGGAACTTGTTGGAATAACAATGAAGGTTGAAAATGAAAACATTACATCAACCAATAGAAGATACATATTTACAAAGGGAACGGTAAATAAACAAAAAAGTCTTAGTGATATGGGGTTTAAACCATATATTGGATTAGTGTTACCTAGTGATAATGGTGTTGATACTCCAGAGAAGATTTTTTTAGAACAAAATGTTATAACGAACGATAAAACACCTTCAACACCCCCTATCACCAATGAAATATCAAAAGATACTAAAGAATCTAAAGAGAATGAGAAAAAAAGGGATAAATCTGAAGTGGTGAAGGATGTTAATAATGGTACTTAGATGGGTGGTTGTATACTGTATGAAAGAGTATGAATACTGCAAGAATGAGATATACTGGCACTTAGAGGAAATGAAAAGCAGTTGTCATATACAAT
>Ga0209542_10017915_pt1 | contig 11533 bp, 10 predicted proteins | sample RifCSPhighO2_01_FD_184028 | JGI IMG/M metagenome (GOLD analysis project Ga0209542, IMG submission 184028) | Soil microbial communities from Rifle, Colorado - Rifle CSP2_plank highO2_0.1 (SPAdes) (version 2) | ecosystem: Environmental > Terrestrial > Deep subsurface > Rock core/Sediment ...
ATATCATTAGATCAAGGAATTCTTTCTGTTTAGGATGCGAGGCTCTCAATGCAGCCCTTCCCTCGCGCTTTTCAATCGTTATCTCAGTGCCTGGCTTCATGTAATTGACAGGCATGTTTCCTGTGGGCTGATGGACGATGACTGTCCGGTCCTCCTTTATTATGATTAGGCGATCTCCTAAAGGAAGAAAGCTCTCAGCCCTTCCAGAGTAAGAGACTTCGCACTGGCAGGAGAAAGTTATCGTGCTGCTCGTTTTCAGAGCCTCTTCAAGAGCTGTCATGAATTCCTGGATCCCTATCATCGCACCCTCTTAGTCATTGCAGGAGCTAAGGGTATAAAATGATTGTTGTGGGCAATCATGCTTAAGAAAGCAGCGCCAGCAATAACTTAATAAAACCTCAAGAATCTCTGCTTTTCATGGAAATCATAATACCCAATCCTGGGAATCTGGGGCAGCTGAAATCCAGGATAAGGGGTGCAGGTTATCAGAACCTGCATATCCTGTCTGATTTTGACAGGACTCTGACTTATGGAGCGATCAATGGGGCTAAAACCCCTTCTATAATCTCTATGCTCAGGGATGGGAAGCATCTCACTGATGATTATGCTGCAAAAGCCCATGCTCTGTTCGATAAATATCATCCTATAGAAATTGATCAGAAGATTCCTGTAGCGGAAAAGAAGAGATTCATGCAGGAATGGTGGGAGACGCACAATAGGCTATTGATTGAATCAGGATTGTCAAGAGCTGATCTTGAGGATATCGCGAAGAACGGCCATGTCAGGTTCAGGGAAGGAGTTCCTGAATTCCTGGACATTCTCCATAAGTATGATATCCCTTTAGTCATTCTTTCCGCTAGCGGCTGTGGCGATGCTATACAATTATTCTTCAAGCAGATAGGGAAAGATTATTCTAACATCTATTATGTGACCAATAAGCTGAATTGGGACAAGAACGGAAAGGCCGTGTCAGTGAACGGTCCAATCATCCATTGCATGAACAAGGATGAGACAGTCTTAAAAAGCATCCCTGAAGTCTATAAGTCTATCAAGAACCGGAGGAATGTCCTCTTATTGGGAGATGGCATTGGCGATCTTGGGATGATTGAAGGATTCGATTATCTGAACCTGCTGAAGATAGGATTTTTGAATTTCGGTTATAACGATTCAAGGAAAGAATTCGAGAGAAGTTTTGACATCATCCTGCAAGGAGACGGGAATTTTGATTTCGTGAATGTGTTGATAAGAGATTTGGGGCAGTGATGATTTATTGCCGCCGCTCATTAATAACTTCATTTTAGCTATTGCATAACTGGCTGTCATGCGGCGTCAAAAAAAGTCTTAATTTGAGAGTCAAGACATCGCCCTCACTTCCGCAACCTTTATAATATTCGGCTGTTTCTCCGTCTTCATGAAAATCACGATGATAGGCACTGGCTATGTCGGCTCTGTCACAGGAGCGTGCCTCGCGGATCTCGGCCATGAAGTAGTATGCCTTGACATCGACAAGGAAAAGATTGAGAAATTCTCCAAAGGAGAGATGCCTCTCTATGAGCCAGGGCTCAGCGATCTTGTAAAAAGGAATGTGAGAGAATGCCGCCTTTCATTCACTACAGACAAGAAAGCGGCGATCTCTGGAGCTGATGTCGTGTTCATAGCTGTAGGGACGCCGTCAACAAAAGATGGCTCTGTAGATCTGAAGTATGTCGATTCCGCAGCTGAAGACATCGGCAAGTTCATGAATAACTATCTGGTCATAGTTGACAAGAGCACAGTTCCTGTAGGGACTGCTGACAGGGTCAAGGATATCATTCTCAAGAGCCAGAAGACAAAGATTCCTTTTGATCTTGTCTCAAATCCTGAATTCCTCCGTGAAGGGCAGGCGATAAAAGATTTCATGGCTCCTGACAGGATAGTGATAGGCGTTGATGATGGCGCTAAAGCACGGCAGATCATGCATGATATCTATAAAGGGATTGAGCGCACAGGCAAGCCAGTATTGTTCACGGATGTCAAGAGCGCGGAGATGATAAAGTACGCGAGCAACGCTATGCTCGCCACAAGGATTTCTTTCATGAATGAGATCGCCCGCATCTGTGAGCGCGCAGGCGCGGATGTCAAGATTGTCGCGCAGGGCATAGGTCTTGATTCCCGAATAGGCTCAAGATTCCTGCAGGCAGGGATAGGTTACGGCGGGAGCTGCTTCCCTAAAGATGTTAAAGGCTTGATACACACCGGAGAAGAGTACGGCGTTGATTTCAAGCTGCTCAAGGCAGTAGAGGAAGTGAATGAGGAGCAGAAAAGATACATAATCCCTAAGATAGTGAAAGAGCTTGGAGACCTCAAAGGGAAGAGGATCGCGATATGGGGTCTGGCTTTCAAGGCAAAGACTGATGATGTGCGCGAGGCGTCTTCATTAGTGATAATCTCTGAGCTGCAGAAGCTCGGCGCAGTCATCAAGGCTTTCGATCCTGAAGCGATGCATGTGACGAAGAACATCCTGAAGAATGTCGAATACGCAAAGAATGCGTATGAAGCGGCTGAAGGATGCGACGCTCTTGTCGTCGTCACAGAATGGGATGAGTTCAGAGGAATAGATCTCGCGAGAGTGAAGAAGCTGCTGAAGAAGCCAGTCATATTCGACGGCAGGAACATCTATGATCCTAAAGAGATGCGCGATATGGGATTCACCTATCAGAGCATAGGCAGGCAGTGAGCTAGCCGCTCACTCGCAGAAACAATTACTTATCAAGTATTAACAGAGAGGTGTTAGGATGTCTTTCAATAAGAAAGGAAGCGCTGAACAGATACTCATGTATGTTGTCGGCGCGCTCATCGCTGTGATGATACTCATTTTCGGATACAAGGCGATAGCTAACATCTCTTCAAGCTCGCAGAAAGCGGATCTCGCTAAGTTCAAGAACGATCTCTCAGACAGCATTGACAGGACCGCTTCTTACGGAAAGGTTGATGTCATTGAACTCAGAGTGCCTGGAGAGTACAGCAAGCTGTGTTTCATTGATAGGGATAATGCCGTGGTATCTGGCGTTCTTGATCCCAAAGTGGCGAGTCTTGTGACAGAATTCAGTCTCGCAGGAGAAGTCGCGAAATCCTCAGATAATGTGTTCCTAGCGAATCTTGAAGGCACTATTGATCCTTTCAGTGTGCCATTATTTGAGGTTGTTGATAAATTTCCAAACAATAATGATAATCCTTACTCTGACGCAGCTTTATGCGTGCAGGTCCGCAGCGGAACAGTTAGATTCCGCCTTGTAGGCAAAGGAGACAAGACAAGAATAGAGTGCACTGACGCTGAATTATGTGGCGGAGTTGCGCCGTCAAGTTCATAATCTTGTCTTGATTGATTAAGTTTATAAACTTCCTTCTCTTAGCGGCAAGCATGATGATAAAAAGCCATCCATCGCATGAGCATCATCCTGCAGCGATACTCGAATTGCGCAATGTCAGGAAGATCTTCGGCAAGCGCTCAGTGCTTGATGGCTTCTCGCTCGATATCCGCGAAGGAGAGATCCTCGGCATTGTCGGTCCTAGCGGCTGCGGTAAGAGCACACTGTTCAAGATACTTCTCGGATATTACACTCCGACTACAGGAGAAGTCCTCTATAAAGGCAAAGACATCCGCAGGAACCTGCATCTTCTTAGAAGGGCTATAGGCTACACAACCCAGGACGATTCTTTCTACTCTAAGCTCACAGTGTGGGAGAACATGAGATATTACGCAGGATTGTACAGCGTGAAGAAGCCGCGCGGAGAGCTTAAAGAGTTCATTGACGCATTGCTCGAGCAGGTAGAGCTCTCCTCAGCCAAGGACAGGCTTGTAGAGAACATCTCCGGAGGGATGCGCCGCAGGCTCAATTTCGCGATCTCATTATTGCATGATCCTGACATACTCGTGCTTGATGAGCCGACAACAGGCCTTGACCCGTCTCTTGTCAGGCAGTTCTGGAAAGTGGTGCGCAGAGTGGCCTCTACAGGCAAGACTGTCATCATCACTTCGCACATATTCCCTGAAGTCGAAGAGCATTGCGATAGGGTTGCGTTCATGAACAAAGGAAAGATCCAGAAGACTGTCGATGTCAAAGAGCTGCTCAAGAGCAAGAGGGGAGTGTTCGATATCTTCGAAGAGGTGCTTGCCTCATGAAGATAGTGAATGAAGTGGTGAAGAATTTCAGTATAATCTTCCGCAGTTGGGTCTCTTTAGTTCTGTTAGTCTTAGGGCCGTTAGGCCTCATCCTTCTTATAGGCTTCACTTTCGGCAGTCAGGATATCCACAGCGCGAAGATAGGCATGGTGTCAGGCGAGAACGTAATTCCTCAATCATTACTGCAGAATCTCACAGCTCTCGCAGAAGTAAGACAGTATGCTGGCGTAGATGAATGCATAACTGACCTCAAGCGCGGAGAGCTGCATCTCTGCATGGAAGTCAGCGGCGAACAGGACGGCTCTTCAGCGCTGCAGCGCTCTTTCGTCAAATTCACTTATGATCCTTCAAGAGCCGCGGTCAGCAGCCTGCTTATCAAAGGTATCAATGACCTTGTTGGAGAGAGCTCTGAGAGGATAAGCATAGAATCGACGCGCGGGATACTTGATAATATCCAGAACATGGTGAGTTTCCTCGCGGACAAGCGCTCACAGGTCGATGATGTGGTGAATGAGTCAGAGCAGATACGCGCTTCATTGATAGTCAGGCGTGACCGCCTTGCCGAGCTTGACGCGAACTTCACTCCGCGCTACGCAGAAGTCAAGAAGATACAGCAGGAATTGGGCAGTCAGGAATCAGCGCTTAATTCCTCGAAAGAGGATCTTGACAAGCAGATAGCGGAACAGCGGGCGGCGATGCTCTCATTGAGAAGCATGATCTGGCTTTTCCCTTCAGTCTCAGAGATGACCGGCATTGAAGGGGTGGCAGATGTCATCATTGATGGCAATACTGCTACAATAACCCTTCTGAACGGCTCAGCGGTCGTCCTTAATCTTTCAGAGCAGCAGCCTCAGGCCCGCATAGCATTATTGCTCGCCGCGCTCAATGGGACTTTAAGCGATGTCGATAATTCAAGCGCTGAGCTTTCAGGGACAGTCGACGACGCGTATGGAACATTCGCTTCCTCTAAATCAAGGATTGACGCGGCTGTCGGAGTGCTTGACATACTGAATGGAACGCTGAAGAATGAGATAATGTTCACCAATGAATCAATAATGAAGATAGAGAAAGGGGTGAGCGCGATACAGAACATAAGCGCTGACCTTGACAGCAGCCTCGCGCAGTTCTCATTCATCGACCCAAGCACTGCGGAGAAGATAATCAATCCTTTGCTGCAGGAATACAAAGAGGTAAAAGAGGTAAGGCCTATCCAGAGAGTGTTCGCAGGACTGCTCGTGATGGTGCTGGTCTTCATAACATTATTGTTCGCGAACATACTCACATTGTCAGAAGTCAATTCCGCGGCTTATTTCCGTAATCTCATAGCGCCTGTGAGCACCCTTCTCAGCCCCGCAGGAATATTGCTCACTAATATTTTCCTTGTGCTGTTCCAGGCGACAGTGCTTCTCCTGATCGCCCAGACAAAGTTCGGCATCCCGGTGTTCTCCTACGCCATTGAAGTCTACTCTCTCTCGCTCCTGTTGATAGTGCTCTTCTCATTGATCGGAATGGGTATAGCTTACTTCTTCCCGACCGCGCAGACATCGATACTCACCACAACATTCCTTGCTCTGGCGTTCTACCTTTTCAGCAGCATCCCGACGCCTTTAGAGCTGATGCCCCAGCTTGCCGCAGCCCTCGCGCAGTACAATCCTGTCGTGATGGCTGAAGAGCTTTTCAGGAAACTGATCATTTACGGAGTCAGCATCACCGACTCGCAGAACCTGCTCATCCTTCTGGGAGTGTACATCATCGGCGCCGCGCTGTTCGTGTTAGCGGCGAACAAGAAGATGGTGGACAGGTTCAAGTGAGAAGCCTTCTGCATTTCAGGCGCATCATTTCAATTCTTTAAGCACTTCCGGCTTCTCGCATCATCTCTTGACCACCATAACATTTAAAATATCCATCCTTAGAGAGATGCTCGGGGTACCAATGCAAGCCAGCACTGTCTCTTTAGCGTGTTTGACCAACAGGTGCAACCATAAGCCGTTCTGTCCCTTGCAGGTCAAGTTCGCGGCCAATGCCCGCGTCAATCTCCTGGCGAAGCAGGATTATTTCGGAGAGGCTCCAAACGTGTTTGTAGGGAAGCACGGCTATCCCAATCTCAATGTGGGGTTCCTGAACGTCGAAGAGTACAAAGACCATGACGATCCTCTGCTCTGGTCGCGCAACAAGTTCTCCATAGACAGGATATTCGGGCTTCGTAGCGAGCTCGTGAATTCAAGCTTCAAGGCGCAGGTCAATGACGTCAGGTCTGTAACGAACAGCATGGCGTCAAAGCTCCTTCAGATGGGCAGAGAGGTAGCTCTCGCAGAGAAGCCTGTCGAGATGGAAGTGCATCTCAGCAAGAAGCCGCATCTCTCTTTCTCTTTCGAACAGAACGCCGCCCCTCATGGTCCGCAAGCGCTGCTGAAAAGCATCGCGATAACCGCGAATCCGAAGATCTCCCATCAGGCAGAGAAGATCGCTGACGCCACAGACCTACGCGCTGGAGAGGCGCTCACGACTCTCGCCGATAAAGGCTTTGATGAGCACTATCTTTCCAGGCTTCTCAGCATAGGCACTCTTGGAGTGAAGACTCAGAGGAAGATCGTCCCGACAAGATGGAGCATAACCGCTGTAGATGACACTCTCGGCAAGCAGGCCATCAGCGAGATAAAGGATTATCCGTCAACGGACTATCAGGCGTTCTTCGGCAGCCATCTCGGCAATTACTATCTTGTGCTGATGTTTCCTGACATCTGGAGTTATGAACTGTTTGAGACTTATATCGGAGATCCCAACTCTGTGGAGCATAAGCATGGAGGCTGGTCTACAGATCACGAATTCTTTGAAGGGAGGAAAGAGTACGCTGACAGCACTGCCGGAGGGTATTACGCTGCGCGGCTCGCGATCCTTGAACGCTTGAAATTGATGAAGAGGCAGGCAAGCGCGCTCTGCCTGAGATTCATAACGAATGAGTATTGGGCTCCGCTCGGAGTCTGGGTTGTCCGGGAAGCTGTCAGGAACGCGATGGGCGGCAAACCTATGGCTTTCGGCAGCAAAGACCTCATGCTGGAGTACGCAAGACAACTGGTTAAGAAAAAGTTCGGCTATGAAGTCGAGAGTCAGCTGCGGGAGAGCATGCTCCTGCGCGAGCAAAAGCGGCAGAGGAAGCTGAGCGCGTATCTGTGATGTTGATTTCTGATTATTCCAATCCATTATATAATCAGCAATATAAAGATTTATTAACTTTGACCTCTCGCTTCCTCGCATGGTCTTGCTCAACCACCTGATCAGGATGCTTAAGCATTCACTTAAAGGAAAGAAAGCCATTCCTCCTGAGCTGGATATGGATGAGAAGCGGCGCCTTGAGCTCTGGAAAGAGCACCTGAAAGGATACACGAGACGGGAGGAGCTCTCACGCCAGTTCAATTACGCCAATGCGGAAAAGACATCGCAAGACTTCGGAAAGCTTGACCAATTGCTCGACGAGATTGAAAGCCTTATAGATGAAGACTTCATCAATATAAAGGATGAGGAAAAGAATGAGGAAGAGATCCTCAGCGATATCGGAGAGCTGAATGATATCCATGCGAACAGGGCGCTCGCAGAAGATCTCGCATACGAGCTTAAGAAGAGCAGAGCGATAGCAGAGATATTTAAAGAGCTGCATAAATTATTGAAGGCGGAATTGCATCTCATCAAGCTCATAAGGAAGAAGATGAAAGATGGTTCTGAAATCTCTAAAGAGATGCTCTTGAATCTTTTCATTCTCATATTCCAGTCAGAATCTCCTTTCTGCAAAGTCTTTGATAGGAATATGCATTCAGACAATGGAAAGCATAAAGTTATTTCTCAGATTGCGCAGCAGTTCTTGCTTGAGAAGGAGATCAAGGACCGCATTGAGACCGCTGAGGAGAAGTTCGCCAGGCTTTGCGTGAAAGAGAATCTCGATGATGAGCCTAAGAACGCTTACCAGAAGCTCGCTGAAGACATAGTTTATGAACTTCTGGAAGAAGTCGGAACACCGATTGAGGATGTAGACAGATGGGATGAAGAGATGAAGAGATTCATCGGGCTGGCGCGGGATGACAAAGTGTTATATGGCATCATCAAAAAGCTGCGTCCAAAGTATTCAGAGGATAAGATAAAGGCAGCGATTGGCGGCTTCAGGATTGCGATTGAGGATGGAAGTTTTGAAGACCTTATCCATCATAATTTTGCGACTTGAGAATCTTCATTAAATCCTTCTTTCTCCTTCACCACTCTCCAAAAGTCAGAAATCCTTTTCAACTCAGGCAGCATCTATGCCTAATAATGGCTAAAATCGCTATCATAGGGGCAGGATTCGTGGGAAGCACCGCCGCTTACGCGCTCTTCCTCAAGAAAGTCTGCAGCACTATCGCCCTTATAGACATCAGCAAGGAAAAAGCTGAAGGAGAGGCCATGGATCTCGAGCAGGGGATGCTTTTCGTTCCAGGGACGCATTTCTCTTACGGCAGCTCTTACGAGCAGTGCAAAGACGCGGACATTGTCGTCATCACTGCTGGCCTTGCGCAGAAGAAAGGGGAAACGCGGCTTGACCTTGTCAGGAAGAACGCCGCGATACTGAAAGAGATGGTCCCAAAGATAGTCGAGCATAATAAAAGCTGTATAATCATACTTGTCACGAATCCTGTGGATATCATGACTTATCTCACGATAAAGTATTCAGGATTCCCTAAAGAGAGAGTCTTCGGGACAGGCACGACGTTAGATACCGCCAGGCTGAGATACTATCTCGGAGAATATCTGAATCTCAGCCCTCAAAGCGTGCACGCGTACATCATGGGAGAGCATGGGGATTCAGAATTCCCTGTCTGGAGCGCTGCGGCAGTCGGAGGGCTGCGCATAGATAATATGCACGGATGGTCAGCAGAGGCAGGAGAGAGTTGTTTCCAGAAGACGAAGAATGCGGCGTATGAGATCATCAACCGCAAAGGAGCCACTTATTACGCTATAGCGTTGGTGATAGCTGACATCTGCGAAGCGATACTCAGCGATGAAGGCAAGATATTCCCATTATCGACTTATCTCGAGAATTATTATGATGAAGGCGATGTCTGCCTCAGCGTCCCCTGCGCTCTCGGCAAAGAAGGGATAAGGCGCAGGATACAGCTGCCACTCAATGATTCTGAGCAGCAGGCATTGCATAAGTCAGCGGGAGTCCTGAAAGGGATAATCAAGGATATAGTGGAGTGACATTTTCAGCGGAATATTCTTTTCTTCAATTGGTATCAACGATTTGCGCCTAATTTTGCCGCAATATTTATATACGCGCGTATTTTTGTGATTGTATCAGATGGCAAAGCCAAAAAAAAGAGGGAGCAAGAAGAAGCCTGCGGCGAAAGCTTCAGTGAAGAGTTCTAAGAATCCTTTCAGCGGTAAGCTTAAGAAAGCAAAATCTTCACTAAGTAAGATCAAGAAGAAGCCTGCGGCGAAAGCTTCAGTGAAGAGTTCTAAGAAGATATCTACCAAGATTCTCAATAAGATCTCAAATAGGGGCGCTAAGAAAGCAAAGAATGCCGTCTCGAAAAGATCATTGAAGAAAGCGCTGAAGAAATCCAAGCATCCAGCGGTCCATCATCCTTACGGGAAAAAGCTTAAGCATGAGAGGAAACCCAAGCATCAGGCAATCTCCCCTCTCCCTGAAAAGAAGCTTGAGCACAAAGCCTCATCAAAAGATACGCCTCTGAGCGCGAAGATTGATTTCGCGGCGATACAGAAAGAGATAGATGCTGACCTGAAGAAGGGTGCGATAACTCCTACCCAGGCAGAGATAAAGAAGCAGCGCGCCGGCGTCGAGCATGTGGTGAAGAACGCAAAGCATCCTGAGAGGCGCCTCAATAAGCAATTCATCAAGACAGGCATCGAAGGCCTTGACACTCTTATCGAAGGGGGCATCCCTAAAGGGACTACGATCCTTGTAGCTGGGGGAGCGGGCAGCGGCAAGACCATAATGTGCCTGCAGATCCTTCAGTATCATGCGCTTCGCGGAGAGAAATGCCTATATATGAGTTTTGAGGAGAGCGAAGACAGGTTATGGCAGCATATGGATGATTTCGGATGGGATTCAGAGCAGCTTAGGAAGAAAGGGACTCTCAGAGTGCATAGGTTCAATCCTTTTGATATCACCCGCTCAGTCGACGCTCTGCTCATGAAAGCCAAAGGGGAGCTCTTGATAGATGTCGAGCCGATAGTGCTTCCTAAAGGATTCACCCCTGACCTCATCGTCGTTGATTCTCTCACAGCTATCGCTTCAGCGTTCACAGGCAAGGAAGACTCTTACAGGATATATATAGAGCAGCTGTTCAGGTTCTTTGAGCGCATAGGCGCTACAGCTTTCCTTGTCACTGAGACAAAGCAGGTTCCGACAGTCTTCAGCACTACTGGGGTCGAGGAATTCCTCGCTGATGGAGTCATAATCCTCTATTCTCTCCAGAGAGGGAATGTGCGGGAGTACGCCACAGAAGTCCTCAAGATGCGCGGCACAAAGCACCAGAAAAAGATTGTGGCTATGCAGATAACTGAGGATGGCGTAGTGATCTATCCCGAGCAGGAAGTGTTCAGCAATATTAACTCAGGTTCTGGATGAGTCAGGCAGTGTAAGTCCTTCTTCAGCGTTCTTTTCATTATGTTCTTTCAGCATCAGCAGTTCTGCTTTTTTTTCTTGATATTCTTTCTCTGATATCGCAATATTTATAAATAAACGTAGTATACATCCGTTTAGATACCTAGGACATTGTATAAATACTAAAAAATACTAAGATATACGGTGGTGTACGTACATATGAAAGAGGGCAATGACAAGCTCACGATTTCTATAGACGAACATATCAAAGAACTATTCAGGGAGATCTGCGACAAAGAAGGGCTCAAGATAGGCAAGCAGATAGAGCTCTTCATGCGCGTAGAGCTGAAGAAAAGAGGGATGGATCCTGACAGCATCCTTGCCGTGAATTCTTCCGCGACCAATGCCGCATCAGCAGCGTTCACTGCCCTATCAGCCAATAACTCATCAAAAAAGAAGAATAAAGGGGAAGAAAAGTGGTGACAATGCTTAAAGAAAACAGCGCAAGAAGCGCATCATCAGTGCAGCGCAGAAGCAGAACGCAGGCTAAAGTATCCTCCAGACTCATCACTAATCCTTCTTCCAAGACTATCTCGAAGAATTTCTTCATGACTATCGTCGCGCTTTCTTTCTTCATCTTCCCTATCGGATGGCTCGGCGATATCACAAGCATGTTTGGCGGAAGCATTACCGGAATGGCAGTTGCAGGTTCTGAACAGTTCACAGACTCTCAGGATATCATCTTCTCTGGCGCACACCGTATAGCCTGGCATCCTAGC
>Ga0209542_10017916_pt1 | contig 11533 bp, 9 predicted proteins | sample RifCSPhighO2_01_FD_184028 | JGI IMG/M metagenome (GOLD analysis project Ga0209542, IMG submission 184028) | Soil microbial communities from Rifle, Colorado - Rifle CSP2_plank highO2_0.1 (SPAdes) (version 2) | ecosystem: Environmental > Terrestrial > Deep subsurface > Rock core/Sediment ...
AGCAAGGCGGTGATCCTGAGATACAGCCTAATCAGATTAAGATTTCAAATGTAAAATATAATGTTAGGGCGAAGAATTCTGGAGTTGTTGGTTTTATTGATAATAAATTATTGACTAGAATAGCCAAGATTGCTGGTTCTCCCGACGATAAAAGTGCTGGAATCTATTTGAATGTTCATTTGAAAGATAAAGTAAAAAAGAACGATATTTTGTTTATTATCTATGCTGAAAATAAAAAGAAGATGGATTATGCTCTAAATTTACTGGATAGAGAGGCTATTTCGATAAACCAAAAGGTTTAAATACAAGTTTATTCTTTATTTCTAAAAGGTGAATATGTTAATGAAAAAGAGGTTGATACTTGAAACTATTTTTGTCTTAATTTTATTAAGTATTAGTTTGTACTTGATTGCTAATGTAAGCGGATATAGTTTTTTGGATGCTACTACTAATGTTACAACAACTCCAGTAAATGGAACTTATCTTAAAAATTCAACAACTCAATATATTAATTGTACAGCTAATGTTATATATGTTCCTGGTACAACTGTTAACGTTACTTTTAGAAATGCATCTTTATTTGTTACTAATACAACAAATGGTAGTGTTTTATCTACTAATTTGATATGGAACCAAACAAATGGTACTGCGACTTCTACTACCAACTTTATGTATAATGGTAGTATGGCAGGTAATAATAATGGTACCTCTAATCTTAGTATAGCGGTTACGTGGAATATAAATCAAACATTTATAAAACCAGGTCCTTGGATATATAATTGCCAGATGTATCTTAATGATATAGGTCAGTTAGCAGGTTTAGATCCTACTACAGCACAAATTATGAATAAGAGTGCAAATACAACAATAGTTATGGATTGGTATAAGCCAAATGTAACAAAGGTTGGTCCTGTTAATAGTAGTGGTTTAGATCCGGATACTACATGGAGTGATGGTGCTAATGTAAACTTTACTGTAACTGCTACTGATGAAAATATAGCAAATTGTTCATTATATGGGGATTTCACTGGAGAATGGGCAAGAAACAAAACAGTTAGCGTGGGCAGAGGTGTTCAGGCTGATGTAGCAGTATTAAATCTTCCATCAAATAGTACTGGTTATAGATGGGCTATAGGATGTGAGGATTTGGCTGGCTGGTTTACATATAATCAAACATTAGGTTATGGTACTAATACTAATAGTAATAGCACCACTGTGCCTACTAATGCTTATTTATTAAGGGTAGATGATACTGCTCCAAGTATAACTTTAACACCTTCAGCAAGCAAAACAATTACACTAGGTGCTATAGAGGCAGTTAAGTGTGAACAATCAGATAATGCGGGTGCAGGCACTGTAACATTAACAATTGGCGGTGCATCGCAAACATGTGATGAAGGACAAGGCAAGGGTACATGTACTTCTAGTTATGTAGCTGCATCAACAGGTGCATTTGAAATGAAATGTGTTGCAAGCGATGTTATGGGTAATGGACTTACAAAAACAATTACATTAACTGTTGAAGATAATGCACCTCCAGGGCCTACTGGACCAGGACCTACTGGACCAGGTCCGACAACTCCAACAGATGAGATTATAGCAATAACTCCAGAACCAGTAGCTGTACAGCCATTTACAAATGAGCCATTTACAATAAGTGTACAAGGTACAACATATCCTGTTGAAGTAACTGGTGTAACAGCAACCACTGCTACAATAAGCACAGGAAGCTCATCAAATACATACACCATTGGGGAGTCAAAAGAGATAGACTTGAATAATGATGGTACAAGTGATTTGGAGGTAACATTAAGTGATATTAACTTGGGAAGAGCTGTATTTTCAATAAAAGAAGTTGAGGTAAGCATTCCTGGAGAAGCTGGAACTGAAGTTGGAACTGAAGAGGCAACAACTAAGAAAGCATCAACTGGCGTTATATTAGGAATAATAGCAGCAATAATAGTAATATTGGCAGGGTTGTATTATTTCACAAGAAAAAGATAATTTTTTTATTTTAGCAATATTTAAATATAAGATGTTTAATAAAACTTCTATGAAGCTTATTTATATTTTGTTAATAATTTTATTTTCATTATCAGTATATGCAGGACAAACATATTATCTAGAATCTCTAAGTACAACACCAGAACAATCAATCAAGTTTGGATTGGGTGATAGAATAGAATTTGAAATGCTTGGTGGTAAACATACCGTAATACTAGATGCAATAAAATCAGAAAATGGATCCATAGAATTAGATATATTCCCATATATAAATAAAGATCCAAATGACAGGCAAGTAGCTTATGTTAATATAGATAAGACACATTTTGCAACATTGGATCTAAATATGGATTATGTTAATGATTTAGAGATAAGATTAATCTCATTAGATGAGAATGGTGCATTTCTAAGATTTGATAGGATTAATAAATCAATATTTCCTGAAAAACAAAAACCAGTTATAAATCCAGTAAAAGACCCAGAAGATAAGAAAGAGGAAGATATAATAACCCCAATAGCAATAACAACCTTAGTGTTTGCTATAATGTTCATTATTTATTTGCTGATATTTAAAAAACCTAAAACCAAGTGATTATCTTTCCCAAAAAACACTTTTTAAAAATTTAAATAACCCCACATCTTTCTTTTCTTTTATTAAATTATAGATATATTTGAATTCTCCTGCATATAATTTTTTAAATAATCTATTTATTATTATCTTACGATACATAAATTTCTTTATTTTTATTAGTTCTTCTCTTGTCAGGTTGTTTGTGAAGAAGAATTGTTCTGTGACGTCTGGTGTTGCACCATAAAATTTGTCCCATGGTATGTTTTTTGGATTTATTATACCATCTTTTATCGCTAGATCCCATAATTCTGTTCCTGGGAAAGGTGTAACTACATTAAGCAGGATTTCATCAGCTTCTATATCTAACATAAAATTTAGGCTATTTACCAAACTTTCTCTTGTATCCCGTGGAAATCCTATCATGAAATACGCTTTCGTATAAATCTTAGCTTTTTTTGTCAGGCTTAAGGCTTTTTTTGCTTGTTCTTTTGTTATACCTTTTCTTATTTTTTTTAATGTTTCTTCATCCCCCGATTCGATACCAAAATGAATTTGTTTACATCCTGCTTTTTTCATCATGTTTAATAATTCTTCGTCGATTGTGTTAATTCTCGATTCGCATATCCAGAAGATATCCAGATTTCTTTTTATTATTTCATTACATATATCTATAACCCTTTTTCTGTCAGCTGTAAATAGATCATCATGAAAATAAAATGCTGAAATATTATAATCTTTTACTATCTTTTCTAGTTCATCAACTACTAATTCAGCTTTTCTTGGTCTCCAAGCTCTTCCATCTAGTTTAAAACAATATACACAATTGTATGGACAACCTCTTGAACTCATTATTGTTGTAGCTTTTCTTCCATGAATATAATTTTGATATTTTTCTATTTTTAGTAAATGCCTTGCTGGAAATGGCAATATATTTATATCTGGTATTAGAGGCCTTCTTTCATTTTCTATAATCTTTCCCTTATTTTTGTATACTATTCCTTTTATTTTTTTTAGATTCCTAGGATAATTTTTTACTATTTCTTTTATTGTTTCTTCTCCCTCTCCCATTACAACTATATTTATGTCATTTTCTTCCAGAACTTCTCTTGGCATCGCAGTAGGATGCGTACCGCCCATTATTATCGGAATATCTTTATTTACACTTCTTATTTGCTTGATTATTTCTTTTGAGTTATTGTACAATGAACTTAGAACTGAAATTCCGACTAAATCGAAACTTTTTAGATAATCATTATTTAAGATATTTACATCTTCTTTTTCAACTCCAAAGTCAATTATCTTGACATTGTACCCTTCTTCTTCTAGAACTGCTCCGATATATGTTAAACCTAGAGGGGGTCTTAGACTAGAGAATTCCTTGAATCTATCTCCTGGAAATATTAGTAATATGTTTTTCATCTTTTAGTAAATATGCCAATTATACAAATTCCAAATGGCAGGTTTAAAAAGTTATCTATCTTGCAGATTATGTTTAGTAAAAAAGTTATTTTCGGTTCTAATTTTGATTTTCCGCTATAAAAAATCTCACTACTTTTAAATTTCTGTGTGAAAATAAAGGGCATTAATAAAAAACTTCCAATATATCCTATATATTGACTTTGTAGATTATTTTCTTTTGCCATGTTTATATAATCTATTTTATCATATCTTCTATAATGATTTATTAATTTATCATGGGTTCCAGATAGTTTGGAATAAGCAGGGGTTGTTATTATTAGTGATCCTTTTAGGATTCTCTTTAATTCTTTTAATATTTCTTTGGTATTTTCTAGATGCTCCAAGACATCAGCGCAGATTATAAGATCGAATTGATCATCTTTAAAAGGAAGTTTTTTATTTAAGTCTATTTTCTTTACAATTGCATTCTTTTCTTTTATCTTGTCTAATTCTTCTTGATTTATGTCTGCGAAAGTTACTCGATTGTTTTTTAGAAAGGATTTTCCAATATATCCTGATCCACAACCAATATCTAATATTTCTTTATCTTTTATGTATTTAAACTTTTTATGTATTATTTTTAACCTGCAATTTGCCCAAATATCACTTCCAATTCTGCCTAGAACAACTTCAAATTTCATAATTTACAATTATTAGAAAGCTTTTTATAAGTAACTGTTTATTTAATTTTATGGAATATATCTTACTTTTGTGCTTTCTAATTTCATTTATTGTGACATTGATAGTTACTTATTTTTGGATAAAAAGAGCCAATAAATCAAATTTAACTGCAAGAGATATGCATAAATTAGATAGAAAGAAAATAGCTAATTTTGGCGGTGTAGCTGTTGTTACTGGATTTTTGTTTGGTATACTTTCATATATTGCTATACAAACTTTTTATTTTGAAAATCAGATAAAGAGCTTGGAGATCATGGCTGTTTTATCCACCATCTTGATTATTGCTTTGATTGGTCTTGTTGATGATATTTTGGGATGGAAGATTGGACTTAGGCAATGGCAAAAGCCTTTATTAACATTATTTGCGGCTTTGCCTATGATTGTTATTAATGCAGGACAATCTATTATGATTATACCTTTTTTGGGAAGGCTTGATATAGGCTTGCTTTACCCACTATTCTTTGTTCCAATCGGCATTGTTGGCGCTGCAAATGGATTTAATCTTTTAGCTGGTTATAATGGTTTGGAAACAAAGATGGGTATTTTAATCTTAGTTGTGATGGGTATCTTGACTTGGGTTGTTGAGAGTTATACTGCTTCGGTTATGGCTTTTATTATGGTGTTTGCATTGATTGCATTTTTACATTTTAATAAGTATCCTGCCAAGGTCTTTCCCGGAAATATATTTACTTATTCTGTAGGCGCTATGATTGCAGTTATTGCGATAGTAGGAAATGTTGAAAGGATTGCTTTAGTTTTATTTATTCCTTATTTTCTGGAATTTGTTTTAAAATTGAGGGGCAAGTTCCAAAAAGAGAGCTTTGCCAAGCTTTTAAAAGATGGAAGTTTGGATGTTCCTTATGAGAAGTTTTATGGATTAGAACATGTTACGATTTATTTCCTTAAGAAGATTAAGAAGAAAATTTATGAGAATGATGTTGTTAATATCCTAGTGCTTTTTGAATTTGTAATTATTTTATTGTACATTATGGCGTGGTTGCTATGAAAATAAGAAATCTTTTACCTATAATCGGCATGATTATCTTTATTTATATTATTTTAAGAATAGGCATAAGCACTTTAATTGATGGTTTGCTTTCGGTTAATCCTATTTATATTATTATAAATTTAATTTTGGTTTTTATTGCTATTATTCCCCCTATTTATAAGTGGAGAATTATATTAAAGAATCAGGGTGTTGATATTAGTGTTATTAATTTATTAAAGATTTTCTTAATAAGCACTTTTTATGGGAATATTACTCCTGGTAAAATAGGCACTTTTGTAAGGGTTTATTATTTGAAAGATGTTATTAAGAAACCTCTTGGTTTTTGCAGCTCAAGCATACTCATAGATCGTATATTGGATTTCTTGGCTTTATTGTTATTTGCTATGGGTGGAATTCTCTTGATTTCAAGTAATTACATATGGCTTTTCTGGTTGTTGGCTGCTGGTTTTGTAATCTCTTTTGTATCTTTTATATTCCTCATTAATCAGGACAAGAATAAGTTTATTTTAAAGTTTATTTACAGATATTTTGTGCCTAATAGATTTAAGGCTATGGCTAAAGAAAATTATCTTGATTTCTATGAGAATATCCCAAAACTTAGAACTTTATTATATCCTATGTTTTTAACTATAATTTCGTGGATGCTTTATTATTCTTTGCCTTATGTCTTTATTATAGCTTTGGGAATAAAGATAAATTATATATATTTTGTATTCTTATATGCTTTATCAACACTTATTACATTAATACCTATAAGCATTGCTGGTTTAGGCACTAGAGAGGCATCATTAATCATCTTATTAGGATTTTATGGTGTAACCGCTTCTGAAGTTGTTATTACATCATTATTGTCCTTTGTTCTATTTGTTGTGGTTACAGGTGTAATTGGCTGGTATTTATCTTTAAAATGGAAGGTTCAATATGGTTAAGTTTTCAATTGTTATTCCTCTCGGTATTGGTAGAAATGCAGAGGTTTTAGATTCTCTTAAAAGAATTACTTATAAAGATTATGAAATAATTATAAAAAAAGGGAATAATGCTTCTGAAAACAGAAATTCAGGCGCAAAAGAGTCTAAGGGAGATATAATCTTCTTTGTTGATGATGATGCTTATCTTGATGAAAATATCCTGAATTTAGCTGATAGATTCTTTCAAGATAATCCGAGTATAGATTTAGTAGGTGGTCCTCAATTAAGCCCAAAATCAGATGGCATTTTTGCCCGTATTTCCGGTTATGCATTATCCTCTTATTTAGGGAGTTATAATATGCGTTATAGGTATAAGAAAGGTAAATTGAATTTGGATGCTGATAGCAATTATTTAACTTCTGCTAATTGTTTTATTAGGAAAACTTCTTTTAAGAAAATTGGCGATTTCAAGACTGATTTATATCCTGGAGAAGATATAGAGTTTTTTGAGAGGGCAAAGTTAAACGGCTTTAAATTAGCTTATAATCCGGATCTAGTTATTTATCATAAAAGGAGAAGAAATCCCTATTTATTTTCTAAACAGATTTTTAATTATGGCATGGTTGTTTTCTCTAGAGTTAGAAAATATAATCAGAGATTAAATCCGCTACTTCTTGTTCCTTCTTTCTTTGTTTCTTATCTGGTTTTATTACCTTTCTTATATTTTATTAATATACTTTTTTTACTTCCTATACTCTTATATTCTCTAATCATAATTGTTTATTCCTTATTTATCAGCATTAGAAATTTAGATGTTTTAGCTTTAATTATCTTGCCTTTTTCTTTTTTATTGATGCATTTGTCTTATGGAGTTGGTCTTATTTATGGGTTGGTTCATAAGGTTTATAAATAATTTTAATGGAGGGATTTCATGGTCTTAAAGATTTTAGTTGGATACCCGCCTTTGAAGGGCAAGAGGGGAAGTGCTTTATTGAGTCAAAATAGACAGTTTCAATGGTTTAATAATCCAACTTATATATTTCCAGTTGTTCTTGCTAGTGCTGCCACTTTATTAAAAAGTAAAGGTTATGATGCTCATTGGATGGATTGTATTGCAGAAGGTATTTCTGAAGAAAGTTTTTTTAAGTTTTTAGAGGAAGAGAAGTTTGATTTATTTATGTTTGAAACAAAAACACCAGTTATAAAACAACATTGGGATTTAATCGATAAGATAAAAGAAAGATTTAAAATAAAGGTTGTTCTAGTAGGAGATCATGTTACTGCTTTACCTGAAGAATCATTTAAGAATAGCAAGGTTGATTATGTTTTAACTGGTGGCGATTATGATTTTTTAGCTTTGGATTTTATTGAAAGTTTAAAAAAGAAAAGATTACCAAAAGGTGTTTATTCTAGAAAAGAAAATGGTGGAAATTTTATTTTAAGTCATGATTTAGATTCACTTCCTTTTATTGATAGGGATTTTTGTAAATGGGAGTTATATCAAAAAGAATTTAATATCCCTGCAAGACCCTATATGTATATTATGTCTGGACGAGATTGTTGGTGGGGAAAATGCAAGTTTTGTGCTTGGCCTCAGCTTTATCCAAAATTTAGAATTAGAAGTGTCCAAAATGTTTTAGATGAAATTGGTATGTTAATTGAAAAGTATAATGTTAAAGAGATATTTGACGATTCCGGAACTTTGATGACTGGAAGATGGCTTACTGATTTATGCAATGGATTGATTGAGAGAGGTTATAATAAAAAGATGAGATATAGCTGTAATATGCGTTTTGGTGCTTTAAATTTAGATGATTATAAATTAATGAGGGGAGCTGGTTTTAGGTTATTGAAGTTTGGTTTGGAGAGTGCAAATCAGAAGACCTTGGATTGGTTGGATAAGGGGATTAAGGTTGAAGATATTGTTGAAGGATGTAGACTAGCAAAAAAATCTGGTTTAACTGTTCATTTGACTATGATTTTAGGCTTTACTTTTGAAACTGAGGAAGAAGCAATGAATACTTACCGTTTAGCTAAAAAATTGATGTTAAAAGGATATGCTGATGTATTACAATCTACAATTATAGTTCCTTATCCAGGAACGAAATTATATGAAGAGGGAATAAAAAAGAAATGGTTTAGATTTAATGATTATGAAAGATTCGATATGAGCGAGCCTGTTTTGAAGATAGATTATGATGCTGTTGCTATTTGTAATAAGGTTTATAAGATTTTCATTAATCCCGTATATATTTTTAGACATTTGATGAAGATTAGAAGCTTTAATGATTTAAAATATACGGTTAGAGGAGTATTTGCTGTTTTTGGTCATTTAAAGGATTTTAGTTAATAATCTCTGAATTCTTTAAGAATCTGTTTTATTAACTCTAAAGTAATGAAAGGAAAGGTTTATATATAATATAGCATATTATTATTGTTAATTAAAATGAAGAAATATAATCTTTCTGGATTAAAAGATAAACTAAAGATCGTTGCAGTTACTGGATTAGCTGCTTTGACTTTTAATTGTGGAGATATCGGCGGGGAATTAGCTCCTAAATATAAACAACAAAATAAGCCTATAGTAACTGAAATCACAGATCACGATTGGGATGGTATACCTACAGATACTGAAATAATCTATGGTTTAGATCCTTATGATGCTGATACCGATGAAGATGGTCTATTGGATAGTACAGAAGGTTTATCATATTTTAATAGGAATCTTAGAAATCTATATTCAGGTAATCAATCAACTAACGATTATCTTAATGGTCTAGGAACAAATCCCCTAGATTCAGACACAGATGATGATGGATTGATAGATGGTCTTGAAGTTGGTTTGGAAAGACCTGAAGATAGTTATTCTACAAGAACTCTTTCAAGTTTTGATGAAGATCCTTCAACTACAACAGATCCACTAAGTTTTGATACTGATGGTGATGGATTATGGGATGGTGAAGAAGATAATAATTATAATGGAAAGCAGGATTCAAATGAAACAGAACCAAGTAATATAGATAGTGATGGTGATGGTTACACTGATGTTTATAATCTTCTTGTGCATCCTTTGAATCGTAATGATCATACTTCTCCATTAGCTGAATATACAGCTACACCTATAAACGGATTGACGCTTTTAGATGTAAATTTTAATTCTGCTGGGAGTTTTGATCCAGAGAGCGGTATTGATGAATATTATTGGGATTTTAATAATGATAGGATCATAGATAGTCAAGACCAGAATCCAGTATTTACATTTTCAATGCCTGGTATTTATAATCCTACTTTGATAGTTACTAATGGTTCTGGCTTGTATGCTTCTAATCGTAGCGCAAATATTATAGTTGGTAATGGTGATATTGATAATGATAGTTATTATGCTCTAACAAACCCTATTGATTGCAATGATAATGATAGTGCTATTAATCCAGGAGCTACAGAGGTTTGTGATAATCTAGACAATAATTGTAATAATCTAATAGATGAAGGAGTTCAAAATATTTATTATAAGGATAATGATAATGATGTTTATGGAAATTCTTTGGAAAGCATATTAGCTTGTTCTGCCCCTTTAGGATATGTATCTAATAACCTAGATTGTTACGATAACAATGCTAACATAAGTCCGAGTGTAATAGAAATAGCTTATAATAGCATAGATGATGATTGTAATTCCAGTACATTGGATGATGACTTAGATCAAGATGGATTTTATACATTAACAGGGATTATAGACTGTAATGATAATAATCCAGCTGTAAATCCGGGTGCAACAGAAATTATTAATAATGGATTAGATGATGATTGTAACCCAGCAACACTAGACATTATAGAAAAAATTGCTTTTGCGTCAAATAGAGATGGAAATTATGAAGTTTATGTTATGAATTCAGATGGGAGTAATCAAACTAGATTAACAAATAACACTGCATTTGATAATTATCTTTCATGGTCTCCCGACGGAAGTAAAATTGTTTTTACTTCAGATAGGGATGGAAATTATGAAGTTTATGTTATGAATTCAGATGGGAGTAATCAAACAAACTTAACTAATAATCCATTATGGGATGGCTATCCTGCATGGTCTCCTGACGGAACTAAGATAGCTTATTCATCTGGAATATATGGTTCTCGTAATATTTACACTATGAATACTGATGGTACTGGAAAAACTATGATAACTAATAGTCCTGATAGTGATGAACCAGACTGGTCTCCTGACGGAACTAAGATTGCTTTTGAAAGATGTGTAATGTGTAAAATAATGACAATAAATCCAGATGGAACTAATGAGATTAATATTTCTAATTATCCAGGAGCCCATAATTCTTATCCTGCATGGTCTCCTGATGGAACTAAGATTGCTTTTTATACAAATAGAACTGCAGGTTATCAGTTATATTTAATGAATTCAGATGGCTCTAATCAAACAAACGTTTTTAATGCCGAGAGTGTTGATCCAGATTGGTCTCCAGATGGATCTAAAATCATTTTTGCATCTAATATAGATGGAGACGCTGAGATATATACTATAAACCCAGATGGATCAAATCTTACAAAACTAACTATTAATAATGCACAGGATTATAATCCTAAATGGACAGTTGTTTATTGAATAAAATGGTGATATTTAGTTAATTAAAGTCTAATTTTCCTGTCAATAAACATCGCAATAAACTTAAAAGGAGAATAATACAATCTTAATCTTACAATCGCCAATCCCATTTGTAATGCTGCTCTTTTTAGATTAAATTTAGAATCTTGTGAATGCTCCCACACCGTAGGAAATTCTCTAATCTTGAATTTATTTAGTTTCATTAAATACAAGAGATCAATATCAAATGCCCATTTTGTTAAACCAATTTTATCAATTATCTTTTCAACAGCATATTTCTTGAA
>Ga0209542_10017917_pt1 | contig 11533 bp, 8 predicted proteins | sample RifCSPhighO2_01_FD_184028 | JGI IMG/M metagenome (GOLD analysis project Ga0209542, IMG submission 184028) | Soil microbial communities from Rifle, Colorado - Rifle CSP2_plank highO2_0.1 (SPAdes) (version 2) | ecosystem: Environmental > Terrestrial > Deep subsurface > Rock core/Sediment ...
TCAAAGAGATACGAGGCTCTTAGAGAAGGATCTCCAAGGTCAATTCCAGCGCGTACTTTTTGGTAATCTTTCCGGTTGTTGAGCGAATCGTGATAATAGCTTTGGCCTACCCATCCCTCAAAGAGAGGGCGGAGGTAGATGGGTGGATGAAAGCCGTAGCACCCTTGATAGACATCGATGCGCAAGAGTTGGGAAACAGTGAGGGAAAAGTTCTTCACAATTTGATCTTCGACGTGTCCATCGAGGAAAAAAAGATGCCAATTGCTCAGATATTGTAGGACAGTCCCAGGTTCAAATAGGGCGGAGTTTTGGAAGGGGAAGTTTGCCTGCTGGGTTCCCGACGCTTGTACACCTTTGGCAATCACATCCCATTTCCAGTCTTTCAGGAAGAAGTAATGAGAGATGAGCTGAGCGCCATTGACAAATGCGCTGTAGTTGACACTGGGCGCAAAAATATTATTTTCTCTCTGATGGAGGTAGAGTTGCTGCGCGTCGAGGCGCCAGCGGTCGAAAATGGGAATCAAGAAGGCGAGCTTGGATGAGAAAAAGTAGTCTTTGACGACCGGTACTCCCAACGTGGGATCGCCCTCTTTGGCGTCCGTATAAGAGACCTCTTCGAGCATTCCGACATTGGTGTGCGATTGGATATCCATCAGTTGGATCCAATTCGACTCGTCTTTTCGAGCAGAAGGGCATTGCAAGAGCTGCTCATATTGCTTTTTAGCGGCTCTATAGTTCAGTTGAGAAGTCAATGCTTGTCCCAATCCTTTCCTCGCCTCCAAATCCATACAACAAGTCTTTAAAATCTTGCGATAGTATCCTTCAGCTTCTTTGTAATTGCGCCTTGTTAGAGCGATTTTGGCAAGCCCCTTTTGGGCTTCAATATTTTTTGGATAGCGAAAGTAAATTTTCTCCGCCTCGAGGAACTTTTTCTCTTGTGTATAGAGATTGGCCATCTCTAGATTGGCGTCGACATATTGGGGGGCTATTTTTAGGCACTTTTTGAGCACTGCTTCAGCCTCTTCCCACTCGTGGAGGCGAACCAGCAGGGTACCGAAATAAAATAGGTAATCGGGATCGTAAGACGAACAGACTTTCAACTCCTCTGCGATTTGCTTTCCCTCTTCCGTTTGCGACCAGTGGATGCCTAGCTTGGCCATGCCCAGCAGTGCCTTTGAGTCGCACGGAGCAATGTCTAAAGCGGTAGAAAAGGTTTCTTTGGCATCGTCGTAGTGTTTTTCCCAAAGATCGATGAAGCCCAGTTGCAGATAGGCGGGAGCGTAGTCTGCATCGAGCCGAAGCGCCTGGCAAAGGCTTTCCTTGGCTTTTTCCAGTTCTCCCGTTTGGATGTAAAACTGCGCTAAGCGGTAATAGCGTTCGGGAGAGTTGATCCCTAAATGATCGAGATAAAGAATGAGGATTTTTTTTTCAGTGGTACTCAATTCTGTAGGCGTAGGCTGATCGACAAATGGCTCATTTACGTGGCTGGCCACGATGGGTGTGACAGTGATCAGAAAAGCAATCGTACTAAGATGTAGATGACATCGCCCCATTTCCTAGCAATGAGCTGTCATGGAGCAAATGTCAATGGGTATTCTTAACCCCCAAGTGAGAAAAAGCTGTAGCTCCGACGGCCCGGATGAGTTTTGGGTAGTTTTTGGGATCAAAGCTCTTGAGATTTCGTTTCTTGGTTTTTCTCCAAGCTGTGTTGAACAGATACCAATCTCGATCGACTCTTTCTTTGCAGTACTGGTCGAGATAAAAGAGTCGGCAGTGAGTGGAAATTCTCTTCGAAAAAGAGGTGGCTTGTTTAGCTGCTTGTTCTGATTCTAAAGTCTTTAGAAAATGAAAAAATAAACTGACCCGAAGAGCCGCTTTTGCATTCGCGTAAGTGCAATTGCCGACTTTTTGCAACGGAAGAGAGAGCGTGTCATGAACCTCCGGTTCTAGATCTAGTTTCTTGCCAGATAACAACTTAGGCAGCGTGTAGTAAAGATAGTTCATTTGATGCGAAGGGGGAGAGCTTGCATCCCAAAATGGGAGAAGGTCTTGTTGCTTGAACCGACTTGAATCAATCGAAAAAATTTCAGTGGTTTTTTTTGTGGGCGGCAATTTGTCGCCTCGATTGCAGATCGCATAGTAGCCTTGGGTAAAAACTAGATAAAAAACATGTCCGATGGGACACTCATCTCTGATGATGAGCGGCAAGATGACGAGACTGCCCTTTTGGATGTCTTTTTCTAGGGAGGGGGTGATGAAAAATGGGTTTGCTTCGGAAGAACAGCGGGAGGTCTTCCGAAATGCCAGCGCTAAAGAAGCAAAAAGATCCCGCTCTTCTTGGTTGTCGATCAGGGTGGTTTCTAATGCCTTGGCCAGGCTTCGACACATCGTGTGAAAGGTGCTTCCCTCGAAGACGTGTGGTTCATCGTCAGGGATGCTATTGACATGGCTTAGGATAAATTCTATTTCTCTATTTTTGGAATGGGTGGCAGAGATCATTTCTTTTGGAAGATAACCTCTGTCATTTTTGCGTTGGGGATTCGCTCCATTTTTCAAAAGACAAGAAACAATTGCTTCTCGGTTTAGATCGATTCCATCCATGTGTTGATAGCCTATGTGAAGAGGGGTATTTCCTTCTTTGTCTGGTTGGTTGATGTTCACGGAATGAAGAGAGCTGAGCGTTTCAAGGGCGGACAAGGCTTTTTGAGCTGCCGCCCTGTGGAGCGCTGTTTTTTCATCCTCATCTACTTCGTTGGGATTGCAGCCTTGCAAAATGAGCCAACGGATCTGGTGCGAGCACCCCACTTGAATGGCTTTAAAAATCAGTCGCTTTTTCTCCACTAAATCACAATCTAGGAGAGCTTCTGCCGTTGCCAATGCATTGCGTTTTAAACACTCCCAAAGAAAAAATTCGCAGGGGGCTTCATGGAGGGGCCTATGTCGAAATTTATGCAGCGCCAGCGCATGTGAGCGAAGATCGTTTTTAGAAAGCGATCTTAAAGAGGGGATTCCTCGGATGGTGTGCGGGGGAACCTCTTTTTCTTTGGGGAGGAGCAGCGCTGATGCTGGAATCTGGTGATAGGAGCTTTGCTGTCTTATCGGATACATAATTTTGCAGTATCTTAAAAAATCGATTAGTTGTTAAGGATTTTTTAAGAAAATGGCGTTGGACAAAGAAAGAAAAATTTTGGCATCTTATTTGGGGTCAATAAAACTCCAAATGGTGAAAGATCATGACGGCAATCACTTCCAGCTCGTCGAAGGGTTCGAGCGGGCCTAATCCATCGGCAGAGTTTTTAAGTCCGGTTGCTAAGAGACAACTTGGGCGATCGAGAGCAATTAATGTAGAAGGTTTTATTTCGCCGCCGGTCAACTTCAAGCCTTGGAAGACATTTTCTGATGCGCCCAGGTATTTTCGCCCCGGAAGGCCTGTCCGGACGCTCACAGTTCGACTGCAGGAGTTGTATGACAGAGTCCAAAGCAAAGATAGAACAATTCTCCCTCCAGAAAAAACGTTTTCTCCAACAGCAAGGAATCCTCGATGGGATTATGTAAAACCTTGTCAGTGTCTGGGGTCTGGATCCAATGGGAAGGTCTATCTTTTGCAAGATCGACTCACAGGGCGCGCCGTAGCAGGAAAACTCAATATCCCAGAAAATAAAAATGTAATCCCGCAGAGCTCTTGGAAAGTTGCTTGTGAAGAACGGGAGAATTTATACCGTTTGCAAGCGTTCCCTCATGTCATTGGGTTCTATGGCGGGGTGTCATGGCGGGATCAATGGCGCAAGATGCTGATCATGGAATTAGCTTCTTGCACGTTAGATAAGATCCTCAAAGCTAAACAGCTGTCTTTTATAGAGCAGATCTCGGTTCTTTATCAGCTCCTTAACTTTCATTGGGCAGCTTCTGCCAAGAAGTGGGTTCATGGAGATTTAAAGCCATCAAATATTGGTTTCGATCATCGAGGATACATCAAGCTTCTCGATGTGAGTTTTGCGCATGACACAGAGCAGTATGACTTTGGTCCAAATAAGATTCAAGCTCTTTGGGAGCGAGCGCCAGAAATAATTTTGGGAAGAAAATACGATACCTCCATCGACTTATGGAGTATCGGATGCATCGCCTGTGAGATGTTTTTAGGAAAGACCTTTGTTTATGGTGTTAATGATGATAACGACGGTCGGTTGGAGGCTCTCGGTCAAATTGCGAATAAAATTGGGCTCCCATCTAGGGAATATCTTCAGCGATGTTCGCTGAAAAATACATACTTTAGACCAAATGGCACCCCGCACCTATATTCGGGAGCTCCATTGAGCGACAATTGGCTCGAGCGAGTCCGACAAAAGGCTCAGCAGCACAACATCCCCAAAGTGGCAGCGGAGCTTTTCGTGGAATTGTTGGCGGGGATGCTCAAATATGAACAGCGGATCACTCCACCTGCCGCCCTCGAACTCTGCAAGCAGATCGGTTCTGTCTTAGAGACAAGCTCTCAATGAAAAGTGGGTTTACAAAGGGCGTAGCCCTTTGTCGGGTTACAGGGCAGAGCCCTGTCCTCTCCTGCGTTTGTAATAGTAGAAGAGAAACAGGGGGCTGATCGTCAATAGATTGCCGATGCAAATCATCGCTAAATAACGCTCCGGGCTTCCAATGTTGATGTTTTCTGGCGGGAAAAAGCTGACGATGATTGTGATGAGGCACCCAGTAAGTCCTAAAAGGCCCGTGGTCCACATTCCAATGTTCTTTCCGGGGATTTTAAAGGCGTTTTGTCGATCGGTGTGTTTGTAGTGGAGCGCAATGCCAGCGCCAAACATGAGGATGTACATGATCATGTACAGCTCAGTGCTTAGGGCCGTTAAGAACCAGTAGAAGGCGTTGATGCTGGGCTCAAATAGGAAAATCAAGCAGAACAGACTGACGACGACGGCTTGCGTGAGGAGAATATTGGCGGCAACGCCTGCTTTATTCTTGCGCGAGAAGAAGGGGGGAAGGAAGCCAAATTCTGCGGCGTGGAGAAGGCCCTTGGCTGGAGAAATGAGCCAATTGACCATCGTTCCCATCGACCCGATGACAATCATGAGGGTCAAGATCGGCGTCAGCGCCTCGAGGCCAAAGACCCGGAAAAAGTTGCTGAACAGCTGCATGATTCCCGAGATGAGGTTGATCTCTTTCTCTGGCAAGACAAACGCAATCGACAGGGAGCCCAATACCATGGTGAGAAAGATGAATGACGCAGAGAGCAGCACGGCTTTGGGAAAGTTTTTTTGGGGGTTGCGGATGTCATTGACATGGACTCCTGACAGTTCCATCCCTAAAAAGGAGGCCATGATGGCGATGAGAGAGACCCAGCTGGTCGATTCAGTCAGCGAGGGGATCAAATGATCGGTGGACAATTGGATTTGCAGGGGCTGTCCGGTAAAGATCCAAACAGCTCCCAGCGAAATCAAAAGAAACATCGGGAAAATCATCCCCAAAAACGCGCAAATAGTATTAAACAAAATAGAGCTGTGAATGCCTCTTAGGTTGATGAGGGTAAGGCCCCAGAAAACAACCAGGATGCAAGAGATGAGATAGAGCTTATTTTGCGCGAGTTCTGGGTTGATCAAATAGGCCAACGTTCCAGCGATGAAGGAGAGCATGGTCGGATACCAAACCATGGTATTGATCCATTGTAGCCAGATCGCAGCCATGGCCCATTTTTTGCCAAAGGCCCTATTCACCCAATGATACACCCCCCCTTTTTCTGGAAAGGCGGCGGAAAGCTCTGCTGCGACGAGCGCGGTGGGGATCAGAAAAACCAGGGCGGAAAAGAAAAAGAAAAAAATAAGAGAGCTGCCAAACAGAGCAGCGGCGGGCAGGTTTCGGATGTTGTCAATCGCTGCAATGATGAGGATGACGAGGGAAAATAGAGAAATTTTTTTAGTCATAAGAAAGATGGAACAATTTTACGCTTACATGGGCTTAATTTCAAGGGTCAAACAAAATACGGGGGAATGGCCATCACAGCTTTTTCGAGAGGGGGAAATGTTTTTCCAAGGGGAAATTGTTCTGGGAGACGCAATGCAATTTTCGTCCAGCAACGCAGAACGAATGGTTCATCGATCGGGCTCTTATAGCAACAATATTGGCTGAGAAAGCGGAGGCGGCAAAAGGTCGAGAGCTCTTTTGAGAAAATTTTGGCTTTTTGTACGGCTGAAGGAAGTTGCTTTTTGTCTTTCACAAGATAGAAGAAGCAAGAACTGACTCGAATGGCTGCTTTGAGTCCGGCATAGGTGCAATTACCGGTCTGTTGTATTTTGAGAGCAAGGGATTGCCATTCCGGGGAAGAAAAGGTGAGATTTTTTCCTCCCAGGTTTTGGATGGGTAATGTGTCGTATAGATACTCATAGGGTGCATGTGAGGTGTGGAGATCTTTTAACAGGGGTGCTTTAAAACGAGTCGGATCGATCGAAAATACTTCGATGCTTGCCGCTTGGCGCGGTTTCCCAAATCCTCGATTGCAAACTGCATAATAGCCACCAACAAAAACAAGATAAATAAGATGGTTTTTAGAGGCCATGATTGGCAACAGGACGAACTTTTTTTGTTGAATGCGGGTTTCTAGTTTTGCGGAACATTCTAATGATTCACTATTAAATTTTGCTGCTCGATCTAAGGCGGCCCATAAACTGAGATGGAGAGGATCTTCTAGGGAAAAGTGGTGGAAGAGCACTTCCATGACTGCTTTGCACATCACCGGTGCAGAGATTCCCTCATGAATCTTCCACTCATCGTTTTTAATGCTATTGGCATGAGCTGCGAGGAGGTTCAGTTTGATATGCTCGGCGTAGGTGTTAGAGATCATGTCGCGGGGCATCACTCCGGCGTTATTGCATATCTGTTGGTCGGCCTGTGCAGCGAGCAATGAGGAAATGATCGGCCCATAGATTGTCTCGTTTGACGCATCGAGCCCTGAAAAGGCGGTGTGAAGAGGCGTGTTTCCTCGGTTGTCCGGTTGATTGACAAGAGTCTTCGCTACCGATACCAACACAAGAAAATCCACTCCTGCGAGGTTTCCACTTTCGACGGCTCGGTGCAAAGCGGTTTTTCCGTCTCGTTCTGCAAAATGGGGAGTCGCACCTTGGATCCATAAGAAACTGAGAAAGTTGTTTTGTTTGTGATAGGCGGCCGTCGATAAGGGGGTCATCCCTGTTTCTCTCGAATACCCATTGAGCCCAATCTGTTTGTTGAGCAGCGCTTGAGCTACTGCCTCATCGCCTATTGCAGCTATTTCAGAGAGAGCGTCGGTTCCTTCTTGTCCCGGTAGATCGATGTATTTTAGGTTCTGTAGGAGAGCTTTTTGCACGCAAAAATCTTGCTGAGGGGAAAAATAGATGTCTTTCCACAGAGACCAGCTGAGCTGCGTTGTTTCTTGGAGGAGTAAAGCATATAGAACTCTGGTTCGTTGTGGATAAAATGCATGCACAACGGGGGTCCTATTTGCGGCGTCGAGTTCATTGGGATTGCATCCCAAGTTGACGAGGCAGGAGATCATTTCCGGACAATCGAATTGGATTGCTTGGTGGATCAGCCCTCTGAGCGGGATGAGTCTATGCGCTGCAAGAGGCACAGCCATGGTATATTGTTTTTCCCGAAGGCATTGTTTAAAAAGAAACTGGCACGGGGTGACTCCAGTTTTATCGAATGAGGTCGCTTGACTAAAGATTCTGTTTGCAATGGCTGTGAGCTGATTTTGGGTATAATACTCAGGTTGAGAATAGGGCGCGATGACGATCTGAACGGGATAGCTATAAATAGCTGTCATACAGAGGCCTTATCTTTATTAACCCGAGAGATCAACAGGTGACAAGTGGCTTGCTGCGACTTTGCCATATCGATCCTCCCTCCTCGGCCTAGCGCAAGCGCTATGTCCTCGTCGTTCGGACCGCTGGCGCTTCGATCTGGCTTCGTCTCGCTAGCGCCACTTGTTGCCACCTGTTGACCTCTCGGGTTAATAAGCGAAAAAAGATATTAACATGTTCTTAAAATTTAGCAAGATGTTTTTAGCAGTTGGGGACCTAGCGGGCAAGAACCCAGAAAAAAAGAAATGCGGCGGCGACTTTAGCGCCAGCGACCAGTATGATGCGGTGGAAGTGGAGATCGACGAAGTTTTTTACTTTCTCACCCCAGATCATCATGGCGCCCCCGACGAGAGAAAAGCGGAGGAGGCGGGCGATCAGAAAAAAGCAAAAGAAGGGGAGGAAACCGATGTGGAAAACGCCTGCGGCAAGGGTTAGGGCTTTGAGGGGGAAGGGGAGAAAGGAACCGAAGAAAACAGCCCCATTTTCATACAGTTGAAAATGGCCCGCAATGCGGTCGAATAGGGAGGTGGAAATCAGGCTCGGCACTACATAAGAGCCGATGAGATCCCACAGGAAATGGCCGAGTAGATAGCCGACTGTAGCGGATAGGGCGGAGGCGAAGGCGGCAATCAGAACGTAAAGAAAAGTTTTTCTTGGATTCTGGAGGCAGAAAAACATCAGGATCGCGTCCAAGGGGATGAATAGCACCAGTTCTAGCGAGAAGAGCAAGGCGATCCATAGGGGAGCCTTGGAGGAGGCAGCCTTCTGGGTGGCCCATTGATACAATCGAGTGGCATAGATTTTCATGAGGCCTTTATTATACTCAATTTTCTCTTAAACTGCGAATATTATACTTAAAATTTGAACTATGAGATGCAATCAGGTACGGTGAGTATTAAGATGAAAAAGGCGGGATTTGCATTATTTGGGCTGACGATTCTAGGAACCGCTTTGTTTCTTTGGCTCGCCAAAGCCCCGGTGATGGGGGCCTTTTTAACCGATAAGCTGAAAATCCCCGTTTCTCTCGGTAGCATCAATTTATCTCCCAGGCAGGCGACCCTTCGCCGTTTTGCGATCATTAATCCTCATGGGTTTCGGATGCCGACGGCTTTTCGGTCGGATCAAATCCAGATCAATTACGAGGTGAAGAAATTGCTGAGCCATCCTGCGGAAATCGACTCTATTTATCTCAGCGATAATTTGATCAGCATTGAGATGTCCAATGCATTGGGGTTAGAGAACAATTGGAAGGTGATTGGGGTGAATATGCATAAACCGATTCGCCATTCCAAAGCGGTGCTCATCCACAAGCTCATCTTGCTCGACACAAAAGTGGAGATTTTGGGGTTGGGCCTTCCGAATACGGTCATCGTGAAACAGGTGGACCGGATGGTATTCAATGAAATCGACAGTGTGGATGGATTTCCCACCAAGCAACTGATTCAGCAGATTTTCCAAAGTTCGGGCATTCAGGAGTACATTGAAAATGCGTTCAGCATTCCTGAAAAAGTCTTGCCCAAGCGGTTTCCCTACAACTGGTTTGGCAGCGAAAATTAAATAAAAAAAGGCCCGCAATTTCCTCACGGGCCTTTTTTACGGACACTAAGGGACGTTTAATAGTCCATTTCACCGCCAGCAGGAGCTGCTGCCGTTTTTTCTTGCTCTTCCTCAGTGATGATCGCTTCTGTTGTGAGGAGGAGGCCTGCGATGGAGGCGGCAAACTGCAGTGCGCAGCGGACGACCTTGGTCGGGTCGACAATGCCTTTTTCCATCATGTTCACGTACACATCTCCCTGGGCGTCGTAGCCTTCATAGGTCCCCATCGATGCGACCTTCTGAACGACAATCGATCCTTCTTTGCCCGCGTTTTCAGCGATTTGGCGAAGCGGATAAGCGAGTGAGCGCATGATGATTTCGGCGCCGATTTTCACGTCTCCGGAAAGCGTTTGGATGAGTTTTCCCAACGCTGGGAAGGCGCGAATGAGAGAGGTTCCACCACCGGGGAGGATTCCCTCTTCGACAGCTGCTTTCGTCGCTTCTTTCGCATCGTCCACGCGGTCTTTCTTCTCTTTCATTTCCACTTCAGTGGCCGCACCTACGCGGATGACGGCGACTCCGCCGGAGAGTTTCGCCAGGCGTTCCTGGAGTTTCTCGCGGTCGTAATCAGAAGTTGCTTCTGTGATTTGGCGTTTGAGAAGGGCCACTCGCTCTTGGATGGCTTTCTTATCGCCTGCGCCATCGACCAGAGTGGTGTCTTCTTTCTTGATGATGATTTTTTTCGCGCGGCCAAGCATGTCGATGGTGACTTTATCGAGCTGGATGCCGAGCTCTTCACTGACGAATTGTCCGCCGGTGAGGATTGCGATGTCCTCGAGCAGAGCTTTTCGGCGATCGCCAAAGCCAGGTGCCTTTACGGCGGTGACTTTTAGGCCTGCGCGGAGGCGGTTTACGACGAGCGTCGCAAGGGCTTCGCCTTCGACGTCTTCTGCAATGATGAGAAGAGGTTTGCCCGATTCTGCAACAACTTGCAAAATAGGGAGGAATTCTTTCATCGAGGAGATCTTTTTCTCGTAAATCAAGATGTAGGGATTTTCGTATTCGCAAACGAGGGTTTCGGCGTTGGTGACGAAGTAAGACGAGACGTAGCCTCGGTCAAAATTCATCCCTTCGACGACTTCCAGCGTTGTTTCAAAGCCTTTCGCTTCTTCAACGGTGATGCTGCCGTCTTTGCCCACTCGCTGCATGGCTTGCGCAATGATAGAGCCGATTTCGGTATCGCCGTTGGCAGAAATGGTGGCCACTTGGACGATCTCTTTCGCGTCTTTGATCGGTTTGCTGAGTTTTTTCAGCTCTTCGACGACGACGTTTACAGCTTGTTCAATGCCGCGCTTGATATCCATCGGATTTGCGCCGGCGGTGACGTTGCGAAGACCTTCGCTATAAATCGCTTCGGCAAGAACAGTTGCGGTCGTGGTGCCATCGCCCGCTTTTTCAGCGGTTTTATTTGCGACTTCTTTCACCATTTGAGCGCCCATATTCTCGTGTTTATCTTCGAGTTCGATCTCTTTTGCGACAGTGACTCCGTCTTTCGTGATTTGAGGGGAGCCGAATTTTTTGTCGATGACGACGTTGCGGCCCTTTGGACCGAGCGTCACTTTTACAGCGGCTGCCAAGGTGCGAACGCCTTTCAAGATCTTCTGTCTTGCCTCTTCCTTGAACTTAATGTTTTTTGGTGCCATAGTTAAATTCTCCTTTATTCTTCGATTATAGCAATGATGTCGTCAGCTTTGAGGATCATGTATTCCTCGTCGTCAATTTGGACCTCTTGTCCAGCGTACTTATCCATGAGAATGAGGTCGCCGATTTTGACCGGGATGGGAAGTACTTTACCATCGTCGAGTCTTTGTCCAGAGCCAACAGCTACGACTTTTGCTGTTTCCTGTTTTTTCTTTGCTGAATCTGGCAGGATGATGCCGCCTTTCATTTTTTCCGACTGCTCCAAACGCTGGACAAGCACGCGGTTGCCGAGAGGTTTGAGAGCTGTTTTTTTGAGTGTTTGCTGGGTCATTGCATTCTCCCTGTTGAAGGTTGTTTTAGCCCAGGAGTATATATGATGAGCGAATTTACTGCAAACGGATTTAGCAGAAAGGTGAATGGATTGCTAAAGGTTCTGGTGATTCCGGTCCTTGCTCCTC
>Ga0209542_10017918_pt1 | contig 11532 bp, 9 predicted proteins | sample RifCSPhighO2_01_FD_184028 | JGI IMG/M metagenome (GOLD analysis project Ga0209542, IMG submission 184028) | Soil microbial communities from Rifle, Colorado - Rifle CSP2_plank highO2_0.1 (SPAdes) (version 2) | ecosystem: Environmental > Terrestrial > Deep subsurface > Rock core/Sediment ...
GAAATAACTTCTTTGATATTCAATCCATATTTCTTGGCAAAATCATAATCTCTTTTATCGTGAGCCGGCACCATCATCACAGCTCCCCCGCCATAAGCCGAGATAACGTAATCGCCGATCCAAATCGGTATTTCTTCGCCGGTCAGCGGATGCTTGCAGAAACTGCCGGTAAAAACGCCGCTCTTCGAGCCTTTTTCCAATTTTTCCCTTTCAAAATCGCTTTTCTTTTTCGCTTCTGCAATATAGCTTTTTACTTTTTCTTTATTTTCTCCGGTAACTAATTTTTCGGCCAAAGGATGCTCCGGAGCTAAAACCACCGCCGTAACTCCAAAAAGAGTATCTATCCTCGTCGTAAATACGCTAATTGATGATTGGGAATCGGTAATTGGAAAATTAACCTCTGCGCCAAAACTTTTGCCGATCCAATTGATCTGCTGGGACTTAACTCTCTCGGGAAAATCCAGTTTCTCTAAATCGTCAATTAATCTGTCGGCATAAGCGGTGATTTTCAACATCCATTGTTTCTGGATTTTCCTCTGCACCGGAGCGCCGCAGCGTTCGCAATTGCCGGCCACCACTTCTTCATTAGCCAGCCCTATTTTACACGCAGGGCACCAATTAATGGGTATTTCGGCCTGGTAGGCCAAGCCTTTTTCGAAAAGCTTGAGAAAAATCCACTGGGTCCATTTGTAATATTTGGGGTCGGCCGTGTTGATTTCACGCGACCAATCAAAAGATAGCCCCAAGCTTTTTAGCTGGCGCTTAAAATTGGCGATATTTTTCTCCGTGGCAACGCTGGGGTGGACGCCGTGCTTAATTGCGTAATTTTCTGTTGGTAGGCCAAAAGCGTCCCAGCCAATCGGAAACAAAACATTGGCTCCGGCCATTCTCTTTTGCCGGACTATCGCGTCTAAAGCAGAATAGCTGCGGCAATGCCCGACATGAAGACCGTCGCCCGAGGGGTAGGGAAACTCAAGTAAAAGATATTGTTTCTGGTCCTTACCCGCCTGCCGGCGGGGCAGGGAAAAATCTTCCGCCTGGAAAAACTTTTTTTCCTCCCAGTATTGCTGCCACTTTTTCTCAATTTCTTGAGGATTATACGACTCCATATTCTTTAATTTAACATAAAAAACCAGCTTTTCCAATTAAAAATGGGCTAGTTATTGGCTAGCCCATTTTCTTAATGATCCTTATTTTACTTATCCAATCTTGCTGCCGGTCAATTTTTGGTACGCTTCGCGGTATCTTTGCGTTGTAGCCCTGACGACTTCCGGCGGTAATTCTGGCGCCGGTGGCTGCTTGTTCCAGCCACTGACTGACAACCAATCCCGGACTGGCTGTTTGTCGTAGCTCGGCTGAGACCCGCCCGGATTGTACATCTCCGCATCCCAGAAACGGCTGGAGTCAGGGGTCAGCAGTTCGTCTATTAAAGAAAGCTTGCCGTCTATCATCCCGAATTCCATTTTGGTATCGGCGATAATGATATCCCGGTATCTCGCAAATTCGTCAGCCCAAGAATAGACTTTCAAGGTCTTGTCCATGATCTCCCTAGTCAAATCCCGGCCTATCATACTTTCCATTTGTTTGAGAGTGATCGGCTCGTCATGGCCCTTATCTGCCTTGGTCGTGGGCGTGAAAAGAACTTCAGGAAGTTTGTCGCTTTCCTTTAGTCCTTTAGGCATGGGCAAACCGGCAACGGTTCCGGTCTTCTGATATTCTGCCCAGGCAGAGCCCGATATATAACCGCGGGCTATGCACTCAATGGGAATCCTTTCCGCTTTGCGGACAACCATCGAACGGTGATTAAAAACCACGGGAAACGGTCGCGGCAAAGCTTTCGCATCATCGACCACTTTGACCAGGTGGTTCGGCACGATATGTTCCGTTAATTCAAACCACCGGGCGGAAAGTTTGTTCAGCACAAAACCCTTGTCTGGCACGCCATTGGGAAGAACCGCATCAAACGCTGATATCCGGTCAGTAGCAACTACCAATAAATATCCCCCGTAGGGCTTTTCGAAGTCGTAGGTATCCCTTACCTTTCCTCGATAAAGCCAACCTTCGTCGAGTCCGAGAAAACATTTCCCATCCTTATTGTCTTTAGCCATTTTATGTCTCTCCTCCCTGTTGTTTTTCTTCAAGCTTGTCGTCAGAGTCGCCGGCTCGCTTTTTAATATAAGCCGCCACTCTTTCTTTTACGGTATTGCTTGTTATGTCTCCCCTGCCGGCATTCTGGATATCGCCGACATAGCATCCATAGCATTCGGGAATTCATCTTAGCTACTCCTTTCTTGGTAATCCGAATTTTCCGAAGACGTAATCAATGTGCCGTAATGTCAATTTAGGATCGAAACATTCGCCTATCTCCTGAGTCACAAGCAAACCATTGATTGTTTCGTTTTGGTAGACAAGATCGCTAAACGACTCACCCTTGCCCGTTCTGAATGTTCCGCGATCAACCGACAAAGCAAGTTTTTCAAGAAGATCATATGCTTTATCTCGAGCCATGCCTTTTTCCGTAAGCTTCATCATGATTCGTTGCGCGAAAACGATACCACCGGTCCGCCAGAGGTTTTGTTCCATTTGTTTTGGGAACACCTCGAGTTTTTCCATAGTATCGGCAAAACGCTGAAGCATAAAATCCAGAACGATGTTCAGATCGGGTAGGTAAATCCGTTCAGCTGATGAGTTTTCGAGAGTACGCTCGCCCCAGACAATTTCGCATTCAAACGCCGGAATAAGATAGCCTCGCAACACTCTGGCCAGCCCGCAAACGTTTTCGCTCTTTATGGGGTTGCGCAGCATACTCTTTCCGGGCATTGCCGACGATCCTTTAGATCCGGGCTTTTTAAATTCTGCCACTTCGCCAATATCAGTGGCGGCCAAGTGTCTGATTTCGGTTGCAAATCGGTCGAGCGAATTAGCAATGCCCACCAATGTAGCAGAATAATGGGCAAGCAAATCGCGGCTTAGAATCTGGGTGGAGATTTTCGCTGGCCTCAACCCGAGATAGCCGCAGGCTAATTCTTCGATTTCTGGATCAAGGACATAGGTGCCAACTGCTCCGGAGAATTTACCAACCCCGATTTCTGCCCGAAGACTTTTTATCCTTTCCAAATGCCACTCGATCACTTCAACCCACCCCAACAGCTTGAAACCGAAGGTAATGGGTTCGGCGTGTATGAAATGCGTCCGTCCGATCTGCAGGCTATCGCGATGCTCTTCGGCTCTTTTAAGAAGAACCTGTCTTAAGTGTTCCATTTTCTCAGTTATCAGTTCTAAACAATCCACTAAAATTAGGGATAAAGCGGTATCTTCGATATCGAAAGACGTAAGCCCGGAATGAAAGTGCCTTTTTGCCGATTCATCCAGCAATTCGGTTACGGCCAGGACAAAGGCAATAAGATCGTGATCGTTCTCTTTTTCGATCTCATCAGCTCGTTTGAGGATTTCTTGAGTTATGATTATTGATTTTGCAGATTCGTAAACTCCCCTCAGCGCATCGCCGCGTTGTTCTTTCGCTCGTAGTGCTGCTAATTCAACCCTAAACCACATTTCCTTTTTATGAAGATCCGTCCACAAACTTCCCATTTTCTGTAAAGTGTATCTTTCGATCATTTCCTTCACCTCCTTATTATTTAATTTGTAAGGTTCTGGCTTCCTTACTACCAAAACTACAGGATTGTCTAAATTTGTCAAACCTTATTTATAAAACAAAAACCGGCTTTCCCAAGCCGATTTTTGCTTATTTTTTGTGTCACCTGCCTGCCGGCGAGGCAGGGATTCTGAAGAGTTTTTGGGCATTTTTAGTAGTAATCTCAACTACTTCTTCATAGCCCAATCCTTTTACTTTGGCAATTTTTTCAGCGACATACTTTACATACGAAGGTTCGTTGCGCCCTTCCATCGGTTTTGGAGTTAGATACGGACAATCTGTTTCAAGTAAAACTCTGTCCAGCGGCGTTTTTTCGATTATTTCGTCTAGATTTAATTTAAAAATAATCCCGTTAAAGCCAAGGTATAACCCCATTCCTAAATATTTTTCGGCTTGTTTCCAGGCGCCAGTAAAACAATGGATGACTCCCCCGGTACGAGAACCGTTCTCGGACAGTATCTTGATTAAATCGTCGTGGGACATGCGACAGTGGAAGATAACCGGCAAACTTAATGCCTCAGCCAGTTTTAATTGTTGGGAGAGAACGGTTTTCTGCTTTTCTTCGGATGAAGCATACTCCGGCTTGTAATCTAAGCCGATTTCGCCGATTGCCACCACCTTCTTTGATTTAGCTAATTCCTTATATTTTTCATAATCAAAAACTTCCGTTTCAAGATGAATCGGATGGAGGCCTATAGCCGCGTAGACACCGTTTTCGTATTTTTCAGCCATCTCTACCGCCCTTTTACTTGTAGAATACTGCGAGCCGACATTAATCATCCAAACGCCGTTATCTAAAGAGCGGCGGAGAACCTCAAAACTATCTTCTTTGTAGGCGTTAAAGTTTAAGTGCGCGTGGGTATCAATGAGCATTTTTATTTTTTCTTAATTTCAACCACGAAAGCAAAATTGAGATTGCTAAAACCGTTAAAATAAAAACTAGGGAAAAAGCTAGCGGAATATGATAGATCTGGTTAAAAATCATCTTAAAACCGACAAAGGCCAATAGGGTTATTATGGCTTTCTCCAGATAGAAGAACTTTGGCAAAAGAGTCACTAAAAAGAAATAAAGAGCTCTCAACCCGAGGATAGCGAAAGCGTTTGAAGTATAAGCCAGAAAAGGATCTTGCGTTATGGCTAAAACCGCAGGTACCGAATCCAGAGCAAAAACCAAATCAGCGCTTTCTATCAAAATAAGAGCCAGAAAAAGAGGGGTAAGACATATAGTTTTTCCCCTTCTAATAAAAAATTTATCTTCTTTGCAATTTTCTTCTACGGGAATGAGTTTTTTAACAATTTTTAAAAACAGGTTTTTCTGGGGATCTATTTTTTCACCTTTTTGAACAAGCAACTTAAATGCAGTAAAAATCAGAAATGCTCCGAAAATATAAAAAAGGAAGTCGAATTTTTGCAAAAGCCAGATACCTCCAAAAATAAAAAGAGCCCTCATCAAAAAAGCGCCGAGAATCCCGAGTTTTAGAACCTTCTGCTGAGAAACAATGGGAAGGTTAAAATAGGAAAAAATAACCAAAAAAACAAAGAGGTTATCCAAGCTCAACGATTTTTCCAACAGATAAGCGGTAAAAAATTCAAAGGCTTTCTCGTGCCCTAAGAAAAAATAAATCAGCAAATTAAAAAAAAGGGCTAGCCCAATCCACCCCAAAGTCCAAAATCCCGCTTCTTTTGACGACATTTCTTTTTTTCTTCTACCTTGTATATAAAGATCGAAAATAACAGCTCCTAAAATAAAAACTGAGAATAAAATCCAAAAAATTTGAACAGTAGAAATCATAATTATTTGAAACGCGGAAACAGCGGTTCGCTTTTCTTATTCTTTAATTGTTTAAGAATTTTCTCCGAAGTTTCCGGCAAAAACGGCTTTAACATATTAGCTATTTCTTCAATTAAAAATAATAAGTCGCTAATAACTTTATTATTCTTTCCTTCCCATGGCCGTTCTTGATTAATATAAAAATCGCAGAAACTAATTAATTCCCATGTCACAAATAGTGCTTCATTAAATTTAAACTCTTCTATCGCCTTTTTATAATGCATTTTCGCACTTTCCAACGTATTAAACAACGGCGTATCGTGAGTAGTTTTTATCTCAAGTTCTTTTTCGTTTTTAGTTTTGGAAATGTTAAACGTTTCTGCTGGCCTCATAACCCTCGCAACTAAATTCCCTAGCCCGCTTGCCAAGTCGCCATTGTATCTTTCGATAAATTTATCTTCGGTATAGTCGCCGTCTTCGGTCGGGGAAATTTCTCGCAAGAGGAAATAACGCACGGCGTCTGCGCCGTATTTTTTCACCAACTCAAACGGATCAACTACATTACCTAGGCTTTTCGACATCTTCTGCCCGCCGGAGGCGATATAACCGTGAACAAAAATGACCTTGGGCAGCGGCAACCCCAAAGAAAGGAGCATCGCCGGCCACCATAAGGCATGAAAGCGGAAAATGTCTTTGCCGACGCAATGAACGTCAGCTGGCCAGTATTTTTTAGGATAAAGATAATTTATTAAAGCCTCAAACCAGATATAAATTATCTGGGAATCATCTTCGGGAACAGGTATCCCCCATTTTAAATTTTCTTTTGACCTGGAACAGCTGACATCCTCAAGGCCTTGATTGATAAAACTTATAATTTCGTTTTTTCTGACATCGGGAACAATTTTGATTTCGCCGCTCACTATTTTTTCTTTCACAATATCGGCGTATTTGGAAAGCCTGAAAAAATAGTTTTCTTCTTTAATAATTTCCGGTTTTTGCTGATGAAGCGGGCATAATCCGTTAACTAAATCTTTTTCCTTAATAAATGCCTCGCAACCCACGCAATAGAGGCCCTCATATTCTTTTTTATAAATATCGCCGTTCTCTTTTAGTTTCAGCCAAACCTTTATGACACTGGGCCAATGTTTTTTTTGATCAGTCGTTCTGATAAAATCATCGTTTGATAAATTGAGCGCCTCCGTTAATTTTTTGAATTTTTTAGAAACTTCTTCGGTAAATTCCTCGGGAGTTTTGCCCGCATTTTTAGCCGCTCTGACTATTTTTGCGCCGTGCTCATCGGTGCCGGTGAGAAAAAAAACGTCATCACCCGCAATTCTGCGGTAACGCGCGAGAACATCCGCCTGAACCAACTCTAAAGCAAATCCAATGTGGGGCGGAGCGTTCGTATAAGCGATGCTCGTTGTTATATAAAACTTATTCTTCATGGTATAATTTAACTGATTTTATCTTATCATATTTAACCTGTGCTTTTAACCCCCCACATTTTAGCCGGCGTAGCCATCGTAACCTTAACCCCAAACCCAATCTTAGGACTTATTTTTGTGCTATTAAGCCATTATTTTTTAGACCTTTTCCCGCACAAGGAATATACCATCAAAACCATTCGAGCCGGCCAATGGTCCAAGTCTCTGCCCGATTTTTTAAAAGTGTTCCTAGATATTATTTTAGGCCTAGCGGCGGTTTTTTTTATAGCAGGCCTCTCCCCGCTGATTTTGGCGGCCAGCTTCGTAACGCTCATTCCCGACGGCCTTACTTTGCTTTACTGCATCTTTCCGGCAAATAAATTATTAGAAAAACATTTAAAAATACATTGGGCGATTAATAATATCTGTGGAAATAAAAAAATCCCCGCTTTTTGGGGGATTGCGAGTCAAATTACTGTCGTGGCCGTAGCTATTTATTTCCTATTATGACCACAAACTCTCCCCTTATCTCATCCTTCGCCAATTCGGCTAAAATATCCTTAGCCGACCCGCGATAAACAGTTTCGAATTTTTTGGTCAGCTCCCGGCAAACAACCAAGGGTAGCTGCTTATTGAGCAAGGTCAACTCTTGCAGGGTTTTTAAAATGCGGTGTTTTGATTCAAAAAAAATTACCGGATACTTTGAGCTGATCGCTTCTCCAAAGAATTTCTTTCTTTTCTTTTTAACCGGCGGAAAACCCAGGAACACAAACCTGTCCATCGGAAACCCGGAAATTGATGCGGCGGCAGTCAAAGCCGATGGACCAGGCACAGGTGTCACCTGTGCAACCTGCACAGGTGACACCTGTGTGATTAACTGGGCGATTAACTTGTTCCCAGGATCAGATATCCCCGGTGTACCAGCATCCGACACCAAGGCAAGATTCTTTTCGTCACCAAGAAGCCGAGTAATCTCTTCAATTTTTTTTAACTGGGAATGCTGATGGTAGCTCAAGGTTGGAGTTTTGATCTCGTAGCGATCTAATAAAATTTTGGTGACTCTCGTATCTTCGCACAAAATCAAATCAACCTCCGATAATATTCGGAGGGCGCGTTTTGAAATATCTTCTAAATTTCCGATGGGGGTAGCGACAATGTAAAGAATGCCCATGCTACAGAGAGGCCGCTTGTTCTTTTTCTTCTTTTCGTTTTTTCAAGAAATCCCTGAGAAATTCAAATAAAATTCCGGCGACGGGAATGGCCAAAAGCGCTCCCATAAAACCCCATAATTTTCCGCCAACCATCACTGAAATGAACACCAGAACCGGCGGCAACCCGATGAATTTTTTAGTCAAAACCGGACCCAGAATATTGCCTTCGATTTGCTGAATAATAATAAAGGCGATGATGAAAAACACAGCTTTAGTCCAAGAGACCGCGGCCACCAAAACGGCCACTGCCGCTCCGGTGATCACCGGACCGATAATAGGAATCATGTTCAAGACTCCCGCTAAAAGCCCGAAAGAAACGGCGTATTTGATATTCAAGACGTAACAGGTAAGATACGTCGTCAGCCCGACAAACAAGCAACATAAAATCCTTGAGCCGAACCAACCGCTGACTTTTCTTTGGGACCTGGCCCAAAGGCTCAAGGCGAACGCCTCATATCTTTTTGGGGAGAGAATGCCAATTACCTTATCTACGCTCTTTTCTTCCAAGGAAAGGAAAAGAGCGATGGTGAAAATAGTCACGGCCGATAGTATGCTCCCGAAAATCGCCCCCACGGCGCTGAAAATATTAGCCGAGGCCTTAGTCAATCCTTGCTCAAAAGTTTGAGTAAAAACATCAATGTTTTCAAAGGCTTTAATGCCTAAACCTCGAAGTGGCATTGATAACTTTTCGAAATAATCCGGGAAAAACTGAGAAAATTGTTGAATTTCAGTTACAAAGACGGGGGCAATAGAATAAATAAGAAAACCGATGGTGGAGAAGAGCAACACATATATTAAAATAGTAGCTAATACCCTGGGGACGCGCTTCTTTTGCAGAAAATCAATGGCCGGATTAAACAAAACCGAAATAATCAAGCCGAAAACCACCCAAATCAAAATATCTCTTATTAAATAAATAAGATAAAAAGTGAAAAGAGCAATCGCCATTTTCAAGATTGTTTCCCAAGAAATATCGAGTACTTTTGACTGATTCATCGGTTGGCTACGACTTTAATATTTTTTCAAAACTACTTTTATCTTTGAACGGGCCCACGAGCGCTAGATTGAGGTTCTTTCCTTGAAAAATATCTTGGGCAACCCCCGCAACATCGCGGGAGGAGACTTGATCTATTTTAGCATAAATCTCGTTCGGCGTTAAAATCTCTTTTTCCAAAAGCTCTTGCGCTCCATAAAAAGAAGCCAAGTCGTCCGAGCCCTCCAAAACCAAGGCTGTTTTGCCTTTAATGTAATCTTTCGCTTTTTTCAGCTCGCCGGCGGCTACTTTTTCCTGTGAAATTTTTCGATATTCTTTTAAGATAGTAGCGATGGCTTTCTCTACGTTTTTATTATCCACGCCGGCCCGCGTTAATAAAAATCCGGTGTCAGAGTTCGCTTCGGCTTCAGTTTTTACATAATAGGCCAAGCCCAATTTCTCCCTGATCTCGATAAAAAGACGGGAACTCATCATGCCGCCCAAAATTATACTTAAAACATCCTGCGCGTATCTTTGGGGATGAAAAATATTATACCCTCTCGCGCCCAAGCAAAGGTGAGTCTGGTCGGTTTCTTTGAAGTGCAGGAGCGCTTCCGGCCGCGATTGTCTTTCTTGAACTTTTTCTTTTTCTTTGGGCTTTGTGTTTTTCATTTTACCGAAACTTTTTTCCGCTTCATTAATAGCTCGCGCTTCCTCGATATTGCCCGCGATACAAACAACGGTATTTCGAGCAACATAATGGTCGGCCATGTAATTAATCAGCTTCTCGCGACTAATTTGGCTCACGCTCTCCTTGGTGCCCGCAATGTCCCAACCGGCTGGCTGATCGCCATAAAGCAATTTTGACCATAAAGTTGACACATAAGCCATCGGATTATCATAAATCATATTGATCTCCTCGATAATCACGCCTTTTTCTTTAGCTAATTCCTGTTCGGGCAAAAGACTGTGAAGATAGATGTCTGAAACCCAATCCAAAGCTAAGTCAAAATGGGTGTTGGCGACCTTGGCAAAGTAGCCCGTACACTCTTCTCCGGTAAAAGCGTTATAAATGCCTCCCACCTTATCCAAGGTTTCGGCAATCGTTATCTTATCGGGTTTTTTCTTAGTCCCTTTAAAAAACATGTGCTCCAGAAAATGCGAAATGCCGCTCGTCTCTTTCGTCTCGTATTTTGAACCCGTACCCACCAACGCCAAAACCGTCACGGCTTGCGTGCTTTTCTGCGGTACGGTAATAATCCTTAAACCGTTTTTAAGCGTTGTCTTTTTAAACATCATCGTTCAATTTTGTGCTAATGGTTGCAATCAATTTACTGATTTCAATTCTTTCTTGCTGCATGGTATCCCTGTCGCGGATGGTGACGGCGTTGTCTTTGAGGGTATCGAAATCAATGGTCAGGCAAAAAACCGTGCCGATTTCATCTTGCCGGCGATACCGGCGTCCAATGGAGCCCGCCTCGTCGTATTGGACTGAAAAATGAGGTTTTAATAAATCGTAAACTTCTTTAGCTTTATTGACTATATCGGGCTTATTTTTCACTAAAGGCAGAACCGCCGCCTTAATCGGAGCGATTTTTTTATCCAAGCGCAAAACTATTTCCTCTTCCTTGGCTGATTCGGTAGTGGTTGTCCGACCTCCCTTAACTTCTTGGTAAGCATCGGCTAAGAACGTTAAAAAGGCCCTATCGGCTCCAGCTGACGTTTCTATGATATATGGAAAGCATCCTTCGTATTTCAGATTTTGCCCAGAGTTTTTTGAGTGGTTAGATAAGTCCCAATCTCCCCTGTTGTGCACCCCTTCTATTTCTTTCCAACCAAAAGGAAACCGATACTCAATATCCACTACTCTTTTGGCATAGTGAGCTAGCTCTTCTTTGGCGACTTCTCTCGCTCGCAAATTTTCTTTTTTAATTCCTAGGCCTAAATACCATTTCATTCTTTTTTCCAGCCAAAATTCAAAAAATTTATCGGCAGATTTGGGTTCGCAAAACCATTGCATTTCCATTTGCTCAAATTCTCTAGTGCGATAAATAAAATTGCCGGGGGTGATTTCGTTCCGGAACGCTTTGCCGATCTGCGCTATGCCAAAAGGAGTCTTCATTCTCATTGAGTTCAAAACATTCTCAAAATTCATATAAATACCCTGGCACGTTTCCGCCCTAAGATAAGTAACCGATGCCTCATCCTCCACCGGTCCAATAAAGGTTTTCATCATTAAATTAAACTTTCTTGGAGCGCTTAATACTCCTTTGCATTCGGGACATTCTTTACCAATTTGATCTGCCCTGAACCTTTTTTTGCATTTTTTACATTCTACCAATTCGTCGGCAAAGCCGGCAGTTAAGTGCCCCGAGGCAGACCAAACTTTCGGCGACATTAAAATAGCGGCATCCAAGCCAACGATATTTTCTTGGGTTTTCGTCATCTCGTCCCACCAGGCCTTCTTGATGTTATTTTTCATTTCCACGCCCAGCGGC
>Ga0209542_10017920_pt1 | contig 11529 bp, 13 predicted proteins | sample RifCSPhighO2_01_FD_184028 | JGI IMG/M metagenome (GOLD analysis project Ga0209542, IMG submission 184028) | Soil microbial communities from Rifle, Colorado - Rifle CSP2_plank highO2_0.1 (SPAdes) (version 2) | ecosystem: Environmental > Terrestrial > Deep subsurface > Rock core/Sediment ...
TTTTGCCTCCTGATGCGCTTTTCTCGTTCCTTCAGTGATGATTTTCTCAATTAAACCAGGTTGCTCGGCAAAATTTTTACGCCTGAAGCGGATAGGATTCAAAAAAGTATTGATCGAGTTCGCGAGAAGTTTTTTTACTTCGACGTCGCCGACTTTCCCCGCCTGGTAGCGCATCGCAAGTTTTTCTACCATTGCCTTGTCTTTCGTAAAATATTCATGATAAATGAATACCGGATTGTCTTCTACAGAGCCCGGAATGGAAGCGTGAATCCGCTTGGGATCGGTGTACATTTTCATGACTTTTTCCTCTACCACTTTCGCCTCATCCGAAAGAAAAATCGCATTATTAAGGCTTTTGCTCATTTTTGCCGTGCCGTCGGTGCCGGGGAGGGTGCGCAGGTCGCCAATGATCGCTTCCGGTTCGGGAAATATAGGATCGTCTTTTTTTCCATAAAGCCGGTTGAAAGTCTTGGCGATTTCGCGGGCAAATTCAATATGAGATTCCTGGTCTTTGCCGACCGGCACGAGATGTGCGCGCAGAGACAAAATATCGGCTGCCTGAAGAATCGGATAATTCAAAAGGCCCATGGACGGGTGCTGTATCTTTTGATCCCTGATTTTTTCTTTGAGTGCCGGCAACCGCTCACAGCGGGCGATAGTTACCAGACTCATCAGGATAGAAAATAATTCGGTAATTTCCGGAATGGCAGACTGCAACAGTATGATGGTTTTATCAGGATTGATCCCGACCGCAAGATAATCGAGCATCAACTCACGGACGTTATTGGAAATATCTTTTGTTTTTTTCGGGTCATCGATCCGGTCGGTCAGACTATGGAGATCGACAATCGATATATACATTTCGTATTTGCTTTGGAGCGCGACGCGGTTGGCAAGGGTGCCAATGTAGTGCCCGAGGTGTAAACGGCCGGTGGGGCGATCACCGGTCAAAATGCGCTTGGTCATGAACTGATTTTACCACGATTGAGGCAGGCGGTCAATTGTGGTATACTGGGTGCGTATTTACACGCGGGGTAGTGTACGGCCGCACAGGAGGCTCATAATCTCCTAGACATGGTTCAACTCCATGCCCCGCAACTGGGGACATTAAATAAAAAATCCACTTATCATGAGTGGATTTTTTATTCCGTCCCCACCCGGGTGGTGCGAACGAAGTGAGCATGATACCCGGGACATGATACCTAAAATGATTAGCGCTTTGATACGGGCTATTTTTATGGAAAAGAACTAGTTGACTTGACATATTCTGTCAATATAACTTGACATACTATCTTTAATACTTGACATATTACTTGACATATAATATAATCACTTGACATGAAAACAAAAGTTACTCAGGAACAAATAGTGAGTATTATTGGACACCTCAAAAAAGCAAGTGTTGGAGAAATAGTTGAACATTTACCACAAAAGAGAACACGACAATGGGTAAGCACAGTGCTTAACCAACTTGCTCGAGAAGGTAAATTACTGCGTGCAAAATCAGGCCAACAAGTATGGTATGTCCTCCCTGAAGGAAAACATTTATTAACCAAGCGTATATCTAAAACCTTGATCAATAAAGATCTTCAAGAAGACAAAGTTTTAGACGAAATAAAATCTCAAGCCCCATTTCTTCAAAATGTGAAAGAAAACGTGGATAGCATTCTTTATTATGCCTTTACCGAAATTCTTAATAATGCTATCGAACATTCAGAATCAAAATCAATCACAGTTTCATTTGAAGGAATTGGGAAATCTATCGCCTTTGAAGTTTTAGACAAAGGTATCGGAGTATTTAAGAATATCCGAGAAAAGAAACAGTTGGACTCTGAGCTAGCAGCTATTCAGGAGCTCTTAAAAGGAAAAACAACAACACTTCCTCATTCCCATACGGGAGAGGGCATATTCTTTACCTCTAAAATAGCGCATGTTTTTATACTCGACAGTTTTCAGTATCGCTTAAGAGTAGATAACCAGATTAATGATATTTTTATCGAAGAGATCGAGAATTATGAAGGTACAAGAGTAAGATTTGAAATAGAACAGAATTCAAATAAACACCTAAATGATGTGTTTGAGGAATACCAGTCCGAACCAGGAGCTTTTTCTTTTGACAAGACAAAAGTTCATGTCAAACTGTTTGCCGCAGGGACTATTTATATATCCCGGTCACAAGCACGCAGACTCATGATAAATTTAGATAAGTTCAATGTAATCATCCTGGATTTTGAGGGAATAAAAACAGTTGGGCAAGCATTTGCTGATGAGATTTTTAGAGTATTTGTAACAAGGCATCCTCACATCCAAATTCAACCTACCAATATGAATGAACCGGTAGAATTTATGGTTAAACGGGTGCAGCATGCTCAATTACCACTTATTGAAACGAGGGAGATAAAATAACATGGTTTTCTTCGGAAAATAACGTTCGTATTTCTTCCAGCCCCCGCAACAAATGTTTTTAGCCCGTAACAGCAGGCTATTTTTATTTTAAAGAAACTTCAGTATAATTACATCATGGAGAATAAAACCTTACCAACAAAAGAGCAGTACTTCCAAGGTAAAAGAATTGTTATTACTGGTGGGGCTGGTGGTATCGGCAGCGCACTCACCAACATGTTCAGTGGAATAGGTGCAGAAGTTATAATATTAGACGTCACAGATATCGATAAACCTGAAAAAGAAGAAACAAATAGATCACACTACGCAGTAGATGTTTCTAATAAGGACAATCTTACTGCTACGGCTACAAATCTCGACGAAGTGGATATTCTGATCATAGCTGCCGGAGCAACATCTCAAACGAATGAACCTACTCAGGAAGAAATGGACAGAATGAAACGAGTAAATGTCGATGGTGTCCAGAATACACTTAGCGCATTTGAATCGCGAATGAAGAAAGGGTCTCAAATTGTCTTTATCGGAACAGACAATCCACCAAAGGATTTCTATAGGGAAACTAAAGAAGAGGGCCGCCGAATAGTTAGTTCATTTGCTCAAGAACATCCGGATTTCAATGTACGGACTATTTTACTCGGACCAGTGCGTACACCGCTATTTAAATTGGGTAAACCACCGGAAGCTATTCAACAAATAGCTGAAAATGTTGGTATGTATGAACCGAGTGAATTTGCGGAAGCGCTGAGCGATTTACTTATGAAACCTCAGAGTACACCGTATCAAGAAGAAAAAATGTACCGACCTTTAGAATAGTACGTTCGTATTTCTTTCAGTCCCTCATAAGTCCTTATAAAGTACTTGAAAAGTACATTATAGAGTGATACACTAGAGACATGTTAACAAAACAAACACAAATTAAATTGAACATTCCTCTGCAACTCAAGGACTATCTGGAAAGCCGCGCAGCGCGGTTTGGTATGCCCATTGCAGGATATGTGAGACATCTGATAGTAAAAGATGTTGAAGAAATGGATTATCCTACCTACAGAGCATCGGAAGAGGTTGAAAAGGCATATGAAAAAGCAATGAAAGAGAAAGATAAGTCTATTTTGGTAAAAGGCGATATCGGAGACTTTCTTGATTCATTATGAAAGAAATAGAACTTTCTCCTGATTTCATCAAGAAAATAAAACAGATTCAAAGTAAGAATAGGAAGTTATATATAAAAATCAAAAAACAATTGTCGCTCTTTCAAACTGATCCTCAGCATCCTTCACTACGAATACACAAGCTAAGCGGAAAACTCAAAAATACCTGGAGTATTTCGATAGATATGAGTTATCGAATGATTTATGAAATAAGCGATACCTACTACTTCTTCCATATTGGGACTCATGATGAAGTGTATAAGAAATAAGTTCGTATTTCTTTAAGTCCCCGCAACTCGAGAGTTGGAACAAATCCGAGCCTAGACAATTAACCCGTAATAACGGGCTTTTTTTATTATGGTAAACTAGGAAACGAGCACATTTATAGCCTATAATATTTGACCCGGTCAGCAAAATTTGTTATAATATCCGATATGGATATAAACAGAAGAATGTTTCACATATATCAGGCAGTAGAGCAATGTGGCAGGGATATATGGTTTGTGGATATCGAGGAAGAAGATGGCTCCGACACTATCGACGCCATACGTGTGAACTTGCCTAAAAGTGAAAGATACTCGGATGAAGACACACTATTTACAACAATTACACCTGGCATATTCTCTGACGATGTATTTACTGCAGATAATACGCTATCTGGAGAGGGAGAGAGAGTTGTTTCAAGCTATATCGTTGAGCGGTATGTAGAAAAACTATCTAGTACTCAATTCCCTTGAATTTGCTCCATAGATATGTCATGCTCATCTTCTGTGCAGAGGAGGTGACGTATGCATATAGCTGCCCAAAGAAAACATAAGGTGTTCCTTACTTCTGAAGAACATACGACGCTTCAAACACTGATCCGTAAAGGAACCACCAGAGCAAGAGTCATAACACGAGCGCGCATACTGATGCTTGCCGATCGAGGAAAAACTGATGCAATCATTTGCGAATCACTCGGTATTGTCAGAAGCGTCGTGTATGATGCACGAAAACATTATGGTGACGGTGGACTCACCCGTGCCCTCTATGATCTTCCCCGTCCAGGAAAAGCAAGAACGTTAACCGGCGCCCAGGAAGCAGAAGTCATTGCCATTGCCTGCAGTAAGGCACCAAAAGGATATTCCCGCTGGACACTGGATCTCTTAACCGAAGAGATGAAACAGAAACTTGACGTATCCATCGGCAGAACGGCAATCTGGAAAGTACTCCTTCGAAACAAGGTAAAGCCCTGGCGGAAAAAAAATGTGGTGTATTCCTCACGTGACGCCTGAATTTAAAAAGAAGATGCTCGATGTGTTGGAAGTCTACGAACGACCCTATGATCCAAAAAAGCCGGTTGTCTGTCTGGATGAGAAGAGTAAACAACTGCTCAAAGACATAAGAAAACCAATTCTCGGGAAGCCGGGAAGATCTTGCAGAGCAGATTACGAATACCAACGTAATGGCACCTGTAATCTGTTTGTTGCGTTTGAACCGAAAGCGGGAAAACGAACCGTCAGAGTCACCAGGAGACGAACCGGAAAAGACTATGCCTTAGTGGTAAAATATCTGGTTGATCACGTGTACCCAGACGCAACGAAGATCATCCTGGTCGAAGATAATCTCAATACCCATACCAGAGAGACATTGATCGAGGAACTAGGAGAACAAGAAGGAAACCGGATAGCGGCAAAAATTGAACGGCACCATACACCGAAACATGCAAGCTGGTTAGACCAGGCAGAGATTGAGATTCATTCGTTCGAACAACAGTGTCTTGCCAGACGCATTCCGGATTTCCATACCATGCAGAGCGAAGTTGCTGCCTGTGTCAAAAAGAGAAACAATAATCACTGTGGTGTCAACTGGCAATTTACCAGAGAGAAAGCGATACGGAAATTCAGACTCTCATAGCTCTTTAACAAAATGCTGGAGCAAAATTAGGAGAATGGAGTACTAGCATGACCTTCCCGTGTGGATTAACGACGATCTCTTCCCTTAATGAATTTATTATACAATCAGGCTCCTTACCCGATAGCTGGACAATTGTAGAATTAGCATGGCGCCTGCTAGATGAAGCGATAGAAAGTAAAAAAACATCTAATAGAAATACAGAGGTTGAATTATTTTCAAATAATGAAATTGCAAGAATGAGTGGTCAAATAGAAGCTTTAAGAAAATTAACACCTGATGAACGCGAAAAAGTCTGTTGGAAAGCACGAAGAACATCAAGTGCTATAGAGCTAGTCGCTGAGCAATTTTAACATCTTCATGATTCAAATTCTATCTATTAGGTTAGAGTATACTTAAGTTAACCGTAGGTAAACCACGTTCGTATTTCCTCCAGCTCCCGCAACAGGTAAAATAGCGCCTCACTAGGCGCTATTTTTGTATTGGATGCTATATAGAATTATGGTATAACAATCATAATATGTCCAGACAAAAAGTTGTACTGTTTGTTGTCTATAACGACAAAACTAAGTCGGTCTTATCTGAACACCGAGCAAAAGACCACCCACTTTATCCGAATCTAAAAACTTTTCCGACAGGTAAACTTAACCGTGATGAAAGTTTTGAAAAAGCATTACAACGAGAAATAAAAGAGGAACTTGGTATTGTTCCGTTAAAATTTGTTCAATTAGGGTTGCCTATACAAAGTAGCAAAGGGAACAACTTACTTTATCCTTTTCTTATCTTAGATTGGGGAGGCAACCTCCCGACACATATACTTGATAAAGGCAATCGACTTGTTTGGGAAACGTTGGATGAAATTAGCTTAAGTTCGATTTCAACAAGACCAGTGATAGCACAAAGAGTAAAAGATTATCTTTCCAATGCAAAATAGGTTCGTTTTTCTTCCCATGATCCAATTTATTTTATTACTACCTAAAGATGCATGTTTTTATATAAATACCTAGAATTTAGGTAAAACTTGCAATATACCTAAATCTTGGTAAAATATCCTTAATCTTTGAATTTAGGCAACTATGAAAATACATATTCCAAATAGCGCTTGGCTTGGAAATATAGATAAATTTCTAAGCTCGTTCGATGAAAGCGAATCAGACAAACTAACTATTACAGCAAATAAGCAATGGATATCTATACATCCCGTAGCACTTTCTATGGTTGCGGCTTTAGGTTTATCTTGCAAGCCAGAAAATATTGCATGTGAACAAATCGAGGCCAAATCAAAACACTATCTCAAGAGAATGAATCTGTTTGATTTATTGAAAGTAGATTCAGGAATTAAAATAATAGAACATGAACCGGCAGGGAGATTTATACCATTAACTCAGATAACCGATAGCAATAATCTATCTGATTTTATTACTGATATGATTCCACTCTTGCATTTAAAACCCGAGCAAGCGGAACCAATCCGCTATGTCATGAGTGAGCTAATGCGAAATGTATTTGAACATGCAGAGTCGAAAATTGGAGCTATAGTATGCGCACAATATTTTAGCAAAACGAATAGAATTAGTATTGGTATTGTAGACAGAGGAGTAGGAATAAAAGAAACGATATCACAATCATATGCGGTAAAATCCCACTCTGAAGCTATAAGACTCGCTTTAACCCCAGGAATAACAGGTACAACTAAAAGAATTGGAGGTACAGATTACAACGCAGGAGCGGGTCTTTTTTTTATCAAGTCGATTGCAAAGGTAAATAGAGACTTTTTTGTAATGTATAGCGGAAATTCGTTATACAAATTACTCAAAACTCAAGGAAATAAGAAAGTAAGACTTTACGGAGATCCTCTTAAAGATAAACACTCTGGAGGCGATGACTTTCCCTATTGGCAAGGAACTGTTGTGGGTGTTGATCTTAGCTTGGATAGTAGAAAGGAGTTTACAATGTTATTGGAATTAATTAGTACTACCTATTCTAAATCTGTAAAAGAAAGAAGAAAGGAATATTATAAGAAAGCGAGATTTATATGAAAACCATAAAAATTGTTAATAAAGCTGGTAGTTTTGCTGAGAATAAAGATATTGCCCGTGATATGAGAATCAGTAAAATAACCCCTTTATTGGAAAAGGGTAACGAAATTACCTTGGATTTTGAGGGAGTTGAGTCAGTAACTCAATCATTCATACATGCGTTACTAAGCGAAGTGATAAGAGAATTTGGTAGTGAAGTACTGGATAAGATTTATTTTAAAAATTGTAATGATACCGTAAAGGGAATAATTAATATTGTTGTCGATTATATGCAGATTTGACGTTGTAACTATGCTGTACAGTTGTAAGCCACGTTCGTATTTCTTCCCATCTTTCGTCCGCCTTCTGGCGGACTTCAGAATGGCACGGCAATCCCCGCAACCAGATACCGTCCGTCGCCTCCCATTTTTGTTGGTTGCAAAATCCAATTTATTCTTCTCATGTTGTTTATGTTTAGTTTTCATGTTTCTAGACGAGTGGCAATTCTGAATATAAGACTTATATTTTAACTCTCTTCTCTCTTGTTTAACTCTTCAATTTACATAAGTGCTTCTTCGACAATAATATCGATTATCTCTTTTCCTCCGTTGTTTAGGTACTGTTCATATTCACTTAACCAAAATCGAGCCATTGCCTTTCTTGTTAATTCATAAAAATAATTGAAAGTAAGGGAACTCAATATATCAAATTGTATCTTGACATCACGCTTGACCAGAGATATCCTAATAATAGGTTACAAACCTTAAAATAATTGCAGGGTGCCTATATTGGTGGTATCTCTAAATTAGAGAAGCTCTTGAAGCTCGTGCAACGTTGTATTGCCGGGCTTTTTTTTATGAAAAATGCTAGAAAAATTGAATACAGATGTGTTGAATGTGATAAATTACTCGCTCTTGGGGATTTGGGTTCAGCTGCTGTAGAAATTAAGTGCAGTCGCTGTAAGCACGTCAACGTTTTCTTTGACAAGGAGACCGATCAAATTATGATTACGGATGTAAATGGAGTTGTTCTCTATGCGAATAAAGCGCTCTCAAATCTCACGGGGTATAGCTTAAAAGAAATCATTGGAAAAAAACCGTCTCTTTGGGGAGGCCAGATGCTGAAAGCATTTTATAGGGATTTATGGCACAAGATAAAAGATGAGAAACAGATCACAATTGTTACGGTTACCAATAAAAAGAAAAGTGGCCAGCTTTACGAGGTTACCCTGCGTATATCTCCTCTCCTCGATGAAAAAGGGAATCCCAAGTTTTTCGTTGGCGTAGAAACCAAGATAGGAAAAAAATAATGGGGTGAAATTATGGATAATAACAAAACAGATGATACATTAATAGGATCAAAAGAGCTCGCTATTCATTATATGAAAACGCTGGTCGATGTAGCCCGAGAATCTTTCCTAATTTTGGGTGCCGATCTTAAGGTGATTTCCGCAAACCCGATGTTTTACGATACATTCCGGGTTGAACCCGGGGAAACGGAGAATAGATATGTCTATAAGCTGGGAAATGGCCAATGGAATATCGTGGAGCTGAAGAGTTTGCTTGAAGAAATCCTTCCGGAGAAAAAAATAGTGAAAAACTATGAGGTGGCGCATGACTTCGAAACAATCGGGAGAAAAACAATGCTTCTGAATGCACGGCAAATAGATGCGGATCAGCTTATCATTCTGGCAATCGAAGATATTACCGCCAGAAAGAGCCTTGAGGAGCAACTGGCTGAACATACCAGAAGTCTCGAGACTATCGTAGCAGAACGAACAAAAGAGCTTGCCGGTCGTGTGCAAGAGCTGGAGCGGATAAATAAAGTCATGGTCGGCCGCGAGATGAAAATGATAGAGCTGAAGAAAGAAATTGATAATCTTAAAAAATCCCAGCCATGAATGTAAATCAGCCCAAAAAAATCCTGTATAACAAGGCAATGGGGATAATACCGTTTATTGTCTTATTTGTCGGTCTCTCTGTTACTTTTCTTGGATGGCAGTATATCAGAGACGTTGCCACTGCTACGGCCCGGGATCAATTTAACGGAGAGGTTAATCAGATTGAATACATACTGTCACGAAGAATCAGGACGTATAATGATATTCTCTATGCATTCCAGGGTTTTTTTTCTGCCAGCGAATCAGTTGAACGGCATGAATGGAATCCATTTGTAGAGACCGCCAGATTCTCCGATTATCCCGATGTTGCATATATCAGTTATATCGAAATAGTAAACGACGTTGATAAAGAGGCATTTATTGAGAACTTTCGAAGTGATACGAGTACAAACCCTGCCGGATATCCCGATCTTATTATCTTTCCAGAAGAGACAAGAGATGTCTATGCGGTTGCCAAGTTTATTTACCCTGAAAATATTGAATCCTCCAATGCCTACGGATTTGATTTATATTCCAGTCCTCCAAGAAAGGTCGCTCTTGATAAAGCTGCCGACATTAACAAGCCCGTGGCAAGTGAAGTAATAAGCTTGGCTACCGATGGCTCTTCAGGTTTTTTAATTGCAGCGCCGGTCTATGTAAATGGAAAACCGGTCAACACTATCGAAGAGAAGAGAGCGGCATTAAGAGGATTTGTTGCCATTTCTTTTAAGACCGCAAATTTATTTACCAATATTTTTTCGGCAGACGATCATCTGAATGTTACATTTACCATTTACGACGGAGACGATGTTCTTTATACAAGTAAGTATAAAGATGTAAGCAATAATGACGCCCGCCCGCATAGGTATATGGAGACTAAAGAACTTGAAATTGGCGGTCGGACGTGGGTTTTAGAGGTCGTCAGTAAACCTTCATTTGCAGATTCTTTTTCAGAAAGGGACACGCCGGCGATAGTAGGTATCGGGGGAATCGCACTAACCGTTTTGCTTTTTTTGACCATTTATTATTATGGTAAACGCGCAAATCAACTTATCCAGTTACAAAGCGCCGCACTTGATGCTGCGGCAAACAGTGTTGTTATTACTGATATCAAGGGAATTATACAGTGGGTGAATCCGGCTTATACCATACTGACCGGTTACGAATCAAACGAGGTGGTAGGAAAATCTACACGGATTCTTAATTCCGGAAAACAGGATAAAGAATTTTACCGCCACCTGTGGGAGACTATTCTGGCAGGAAAAATCTGGAAAGGTGAGTTGACTAATAAACGTAAAGACGGAACGCTCTATCAAGAAGAACAAATAATTTCTCCGGTTACGGATAAAAGCGGAAAGGTCACTAACTTTATAGCCGTCAAGCAGGACATTACCCTACGGAAAAAGCTGGAAGAAACGGTATTATCCGCCAACAGAGAACTTGAAGAGTCGAAAAAAGCCATCACGAATGTTTTGGAAGACCTGAATATAGAAAAAGAAAATCTTAAACAGGAGAATATAAAAGATGCGGCAATATTTGCCAGCATAGGGGAAGGCTTAATTGTAACGGACAAATCAGGAAAGATACTGATGGTTAATGACGCCTTTGAGAAACTGACCGGATGGTCACGATCTGATGTTACTGGAAAAGACATGATAGAAGTTGTCCCCAAATATGATGAACACAATGAACTGATACCGAAAGAGAAAAGATCACTGACGAAAGTTTTAGCGGGTAAAACCAGGAAGGGAAATGTCAGCACGCTCACTACAACCCATTACTATATGCGTCGTGATAAAACGAAGCTTTTCATTATCGGGACAGTAACGCCGATTATTATAAACGGTACGGTGACCGGTGCGGTGCAGGTATTTCGGGATGTTTCAGTGGAAAAGGAGATTGACAAAATGAAAGATGAATTTGTATCGATTGCCTCCCATGAGCTTAGAACTCCGCTCACGGCCATTGACGGCATAACATCAATGCTTCGCGATGGAGAATACGGGGAGATTTCTGATAATTTGAAACAGCCATTGGCAGATATTAACAGCTCGAGCGAACGGTTGATTCACCTGGTGAATGATTTGCTCAATCTCTCGCGGATGCAGGTAGGCAGGCAAAAGTATACCCTGTCGACGTTTGAGATTTCGGACAGGATACAGGAAGTAGCGGGTCTTTTTGAAGCACT
>Ga0209542_10017924_pt1 | contig 11529 bp, 12 predicted proteins | sample RifCSPhighO2_01_FD_184028 | JGI IMG/M metagenome (GOLD analysis project Ga0209542, IMG submission 184028) | Soil microbial communities from Rifle, Colorado - Rifle CSP2_plank highO2_0.1 (SPAdes) (version 2) | ecosystem: Environmental > Terrestrial > Deep subsurface > Rock core/Sediment ...
AATTTTCAATAATAATTTTTTTATTATGTGGAATTTCAGAAAAATCATATTGTTCTTTTAAATAATGATAAATTGCTTCAGAAGCATTATCAGTTAGATATAAAAATTTGTTAATAAAATCCATAATTTCTTTTTTTGATTCATTTTTTAACTTTTGCTCCATTAAATTCCTAAATCTTCCAATTTCCATTGCTAAATCAAAACTTAATGGCAGCATTTCAGAAAACCATGAAGGCACAGTAGGTCTTCTTCCTTCAGCACTTACAACTTGTGCAACAGTCCCTCTAGAAAATTTAAATTCATAAGTATTTCCACCTAAAACAAAAATATCCCCTTTTTTTAATTTCTCTAAAAATTCTTCTTCAACAGTTCCGACACTATAATCATTTATTTTTACTTTTACATTGCTCTCATCAGGTATAGTTCCTGAATTAGTCATATAAATAACTCTAGCCATTTTCCCTCTCTTGCCAATTTTATTTTCATTCATCCATATTTTAGCATAAACATGTCTGTCTTCTAAAGAACTAAATTCGCCGGATAAATATTTCAAAACATTCATAAAATCATTTCTATCTAAATTCCTGTAGCAGTAGCTTGATTTAACAATTTTATATAAATCATCAATATCAATTACTTCTTCTAAAGCAATACCAAAAATTTGTTGAGCTAAAACATCCAAGCAATTTTGTGGAATATGTATGCTGTCAATTTTATGCTCAATTGCATTTTTGCTCATAACAGAACATTCAACTAAATCATCTCTGTCTAAAACAATAATTCTTCCTTTTGTTATTGCATGAAGCCTATGAGCTGCTCTCCCTATTCTTTGCTTAAGACGCGCAATGCTTTTCGGGCTTCCTAAACAAATAACTAAATCAATATATCCTATATCTATTCCTAATTCTAAAGAAGTTGAACAAACAACACATTTTAGTTTTCCTTTTCTTAGAGCGTCTTCAATCTCAAATCTATGCTCTTTGCTTAAACTTCCATGATGTGCTCCAATTAAACTTTCAGTTTTCCCGGAATCTTTTTCATCTATTTTTACATATTTATGTGGAAATTTAATTTTCAAATGATGTACAACTCTTTCCGTCCCAGACCTTGTATTTGTAAAAATTAAAGTAGTCTTATGTTCTTGAATTAATTTATCCAATAAATTATAAGTCTCTTTATTTAATTCAGCAAAAGACATATCAATTAAATCAGGCAGTGGGCTTAATACTTTCAAGTCAAGTTGTTTAATAAACTGTACATTAATTATTTTACAAAGTCTTTCATTTCCAACTAAAAATTTCGCAACTACATCGAGCGGAGCAATAGTTGCAGACAAACCTATTCTACAAAGTCCTGGATTTAATCTTTGTAGTCTTTCTAAACTTAAGCTTAAATGAACTCCTCTTTTATTTTCAGCTAATGCGTGAACTTCATCCAAAATTAGCCAGTCAACGTTTTTCAAATTTTCTCTAAATTTTATAGAAGATAATAATAAGGCAATACTTTCAGGTGTTGTAATTAAAATATGAGGGATATGTTTTAACATTGCAGCTCTTTCAGCTTGAGTAGTATCTCCTGTTCTTACGGCAACTCTTATAGGCAATTCTCTTCCAACAAATTTTTCAATTTCTTTTAAAGGTTCAACTAAATTAGTATAAATATCTCGATTTAAAGCTTTTAGAGGAGATATATAAATACAATAAATTTTATTTTCAAGTAAATTTTTTTCAGCTAAATCAACTAATTCATTAAGAACAGAAAGAAAAGCTGTAAGCGTCTTGGTCGCTCCAGTTGGAGCAGAAATCAAAACATTATTTCTTGAATGAACTTCATAAACGCCATATAATTGAGGTAAAGAAAATTCCTTAAATCTGGAAAAAAACCATTTTTTTATAGTTGGATTTAATATCTGTTCTAATTCCTTCTGAGTGTTTGGTTTCTCTTTGTAAGTTATTAGTTCTTTCATTTTCAAAAATATACATACAATTAAAAAAAATATAGTTCATTTTAAAAAACTATCTTATTTCATTAGAAAATTATTTTATTTATAAGGCTTAGGCACTTCCTTGAAATGTCCAGTGCTTTTTGTCCAGTGCTATTTATAAATAGGAGAAGTTACAACTTTTAGTAGTTACTCAAAAAAAAATTTCCAATTAAAAATTTCTCAAGAAAATAAATTATCTGCAATTAGAACATATACCAGTCAATTCTATCTGAAAATGACAAATATCATTTTTAATAAAATCTTTTAAAAAATCTGCATTTTTTATATTAATATGTTCAACTTTCCCGCACTTTTCACATTTGAAATGTGTGTGCCCGGTTTTTTGATTAGAATATATTTTTTTATTATCACACATAAAAGAATGTATTAAACCTTGATTTTCTAAAGAATTTAAAAAACGATATATTGTCGCCAAACCTATTTTTTCTTTGGTTATTTTTGTATGAATATCATAAACATTAAAAAACGTTTTGAATTTTTTGACTTCATCATATAAAATTCTTTTTTGTTTTGTAATTCTCACCATAGTAGTTTGGTAAAATTAAAGTATTTAAGCTTATTGAGAATTGTTATCAATAAAGTTTATATATTAAAGAAAATAAAGTTTTATAATGCTTAATTCAACAGTATTGTTATATTCATTAATTAGTGTTTTAACAGTTTCTTTATTCTCATTTGTTGGTGTAGCAGCATTAGCATTAAGCAATAAATTATTAAAAAAGTTTTTATTGTTTTTAGTAAGTTTTTCAGCAGGAGCATTATTGGGCGACGCTTTTATTCACATTTTGCCGGAATTAGTTAAAGAATATGGTTTCAATTTAAGCGCCTCATTATACCTAATATTAGGTATTTTATTATTTTTTATTATAGAAAAATTCATCCATTGGCAGCATTGTCATACTCCAATTTCAAAAGAACATATACATCCATTCGTTATAACAAATTTACTTGGAGATGCATTGCATAATTTTATTGATGGACTTATAATTGGTTCAAGTTATTTAGTTAGTATTCCAACAGGTATTGCAACAACATTAGCAGTAATCTTACATGAAATACCTCAGGAAATAGGTGACTTCGCAGTATTAATTCATGGGGGTTTCACAAAAGGCAGAGCATTATTTTTTAATTTCTTAGTTGCTACAACTGCAGTTTTAGGTACTTTAATTTCAATTTTCCTTGGAGAAAGTTTCAAAAACTATAATTTATTTTTACTGCCATTAACAATTGGCGGTTTTATTTATATTGCAGCATCTGATTTAATACCTGAATTGCATAAAGAAGTAAAAATAAAAAAATCAATAGTTCAAGTTTTAGGTTTAGTACTTGGTGTAACAATAATGGTTCTTCTATTATATTTAGAGTAAACGTTTTAAATTATTAATTCTACTTAAAATTAGGAGGTCGCGAATTAGTTTTTAGTTAAGCTTTTTCGCAAAAAGGTTAATGCCAATTAATGCAGGATATGAATATAGTGTAGCAGTAGGAGAATATGATAAAGCAAAGACTCCAAAAGAAAAGTTAATTGCATTACAAAAAGTTCTAGCAGCCTCTCCAAATCATAAAGGTACTGAACGTTTAAGATCAGGAATTAAACAAAAAATTGCAAAATTAAGAGAGCAAATAGAAACACAATCAAAAAAGAAAGGTGGAGGCTCATCAATATCAATAAAAAAAGAAGGTGCAGCCCAAGTTTGTCTAATAGGTACAACAAGTTCTGGTAAAACTACTTTCTTAAACAAAGTAACAAAATTAAATGCTGAAATTGGTACACATCCATTTACAACTACTAAACCAGAAGTTGGAACTATGGATTATAAAGGAATTAAAATTCAAATTGTAGAAATTCCAGCAATAACAAAAGATTATATGGCGCAGGATAGAGGCCCAATGTTTTTGGGAATTATAAAACAAACAAATCTTTTAGTAATATTTTCCAGAAATAGAGAAGAAATGAATTTAGTTTTAAAAGAATTAAGAGATAATGAAGTAAATACTCCGCACATAATATTTTTTGATGATCTTGACATGGTAGAAATAATTTGGAGAAACTTAGGATTAGTAAAAGTATTTACAAAGCAGCCGGGAAAAGAAAAAGATCTCCCGCCAATTGCATTTAAAAAAGGAGCAACAGTAAAAAATTTAGCAGATATTCTTCATAAAGATTTTGTTAAGAAATTTAAATTTGCAAGAATATGGGGTAAGGGTGCCAAATTCAATGGTCAAAGCGTAGGTTTAAACTACGAATTAAAAGATGATAATATTGTTGAACTGCATGTAAAATAATTAGAAATCTTTAAATAGCTGATTATCTTCTAAAAGATAATGAAATTAATAAATGAAATAACTGAATTAATAATTGCTAAAGCCAAAAACGGCGATACAATCCGGCAATTAGCTAAAAAAACTAGCTTTGCATATTCGGCAGTTTATAGGGGAGTTAAAACCTTGGAATATTATGGTGTAGTTTATTTGATAAATAAAGGCAATAAAACTATAATAAAAATTAACAATAATCAAATATATAAGAGATTTTTAGAATTACATAAAGAAGTAGATATTATAGAAAAAGATAAAATCTTCTGGGAATTAATTAAAAAGTCAAAATTAAAAATCAGATTTATTAAAGGAACTGCAGCAGTTATTTGGACTAAAGGAAGTTATATTACTGGAGATTTTATAGAAAGAATTTATAATTTAGAAGTTAATGAAAAAGAGTTTATTAAATTAAAAAATATTTTGAAAAGATATGGCATAAGTCATTCTGAAAAGAATATCTCGAAAAAAAGACCATTCATTTTTATTACTAAAGTTAAAAATTTCAAAATTGAAAAGAAAGATAATTTGCCAGTAATGCCATTAAAAGAATTAATTAAATGGTGTCAAGAATTATATTTAGATAAAATATTAGAAGAGTTATCTTCTTTATATAATTTGAAATTAAAAAATAAACATTCTGAAATTTTAACAAACATATGACTACAAGAAACAATTTACTGGAGAGAGAAAAAGAGATTTTAAGAATTTTAAATATAATTTTAGAAGAAAAATTAAAATTTATTGTTGTTGGGGGATATGCAATAGCAACATATAAAAAAAGATTTTCTATAGACTTAGACATAGTAGTTAAAGAAGATGATTTATTAAAAATTGAGCAAATATTTGCTAAGGAAAGTTATTTTCCAAGTTATAATAAAGAGATTTCATTATTATATGGAGAGAAATTTAAGCGTCTGCTTAGAAAAATTAATGGGGCTGATGTTAATATAGATTTATTGATTAATGGCTTAGTTTCAAGAACAACAGATTGCACTTGGAGTTTTGATTATATTGAAAAAAATTCCAATTTAAGAAAATTAGATGGTTTGGAGTTTTTAACACCTGAAAAGGAATTGCTTATTGCAATGAAAATGCATTCTGGAAGATTATCAGATTTAAGAGATATTGTAGCTTTAATGCCTTGTGATATTAAAAAATTAGAAGTTCATTTACTTAAAGGAGATATTAAAAAGTTAAAAGAAAGTATTAAGAAGCAGAAAGAATTTTTAGAAAAACCTCAATTTGATGATAGTTTCAAAGGAATATTTGGTATTATACATTATAATATAAAGGATGTTGAACAAACAAAAGATTTGATAAAAAATATATTAAATAAGATATAATTTGTTATCCCTAACCAAAGTTACACTTTTAATTTAATAACATTTATTAATTAAAGAGTATAATAAGAAAATATGACATTAAGCTTCATAGGTGTTAATTCTTTGAACGATGATGAATTAAATAATTTAACAACATATACAGAAAAATTCTACAATAAAGCATGCCGAAGTTTGGATGATCCTTTAGTTATTTTTCATGTTAAAAAAATGAAGAATTCTGGTAAAAAATGTAAGTATTCTGTTCATGGAAGAATTGAAGGCCCTTCTCTATTAGCTGCAGTAGAATATAGTGACTGGGATTTAGTAAAAACTTTAAATAAAACTTTTGAAAAAATTGAAACTGAAATTGAACATAAATTCAAAACAGAAGGCAAAACAAATAGAGTAAGTTTTAAGAAATCCAGACGATAAATTATCTCATAAGGCACATCATTTCTAAATAATATTAATTAAATCTTCCTTCTAAAAATATTTTTTGGTAAAGATCTTTTTAGTAAAAATTTACTCATATCGTAGAGCATCAACAGGTTTTAATTTGGAAGCTTGATAAGCAGGCAATATTCCAGAAATACATCCAAGGATTACAGAAAATAAAACTACACCAATAATTAATGTATAACTAATTGAAGTTCTGACTAAATTTGAACCTAAATAATAAGTTGAAAAAAATTCAGCACCTTTGCTTAAAGAAAATCCAATTAAAATTCCAATTACACCCCCAATTAATCCCAAAAAAGAAGATTCAACAATAAATATAATTAAAACATGTATATTTTTCGCTCCAACTGCTTTCATAATTCCAATTTCTTTTGTTCTCTCTAAAACAGCAGTATACATAGTATTCATTACTCCAATGCTTCCAACTAATAATGAAATTGAAACTATAGCTAGTACAACAGCTTGAATTATAGAAAATATTGAGTTAAAAGTATTTATTACACTTTCAAAAGTCTGTACTTTAAAATCTTCTTCTCCTTTTTTTTCCTTTCTGTCTTTTCTTAAAGCATCTTCAATTTTCTCTTTAACTTTGCTTGGAATAAGTCCAATTTCAGATCTTACAAAAATTATATCATATTTATCAGAAATATCTAAAATTTCTTCCGCAGTTTCTAATGGGAGATATACATTTGTATCCTCAAAAGGGCTTCCAGTTTTTTTCACAACACCTATAACTTCTAAAGACTTGTCATTAATCATAATTTTATCAGATAATTTCAACTTTTTTGAAAATATAGAATCTTGATTTGCTAAATTATAACCTATTAAAACTTTATTTTTGTCATTTTGTTTAAATTTTCTTCCATCTTCAATCTCTAAACTTCTAGTCTCTTCTATTAGTTTATATTCGTCTTTTTTAAGAGAAAGTCCATTCATAACTAAAGTTGTAGTTTTATCATTAAATTTTACATTAACAAATCTATTAATAACTCCTGTAGCAGTAGCTACTCCTCTTGTTTTTTCTATAACATTTAAATCATGAGAAGTTAATTTATTTATTAAAGCTCCAGGAGGACCAAAAGCAGCACCATTATTAACAATAATCTTATCAGTTCCAATTTTTGTAAATTGTTCAGAAATAGCATCATTCAATCCTTGGCTTAATGAAATTAATGAAACAACAGCAGAAATTCCTATACAAATTCCAATTATAGAAAGCCATGATCTTAATTGCCTTCTTCTAATATTATTTAATGCTAAAGAAATTAATTCTTTTATCATTTTATTTTTTCCATTATTTTTGGTTTTCTCGTAGTTTTTCCATGAAGGCTTTTTCTAAAAGGCTTCTTACTTTTTTCGTTTATAGAAAATAAATAAAACTACAATTATAAAAACAATAAATCCAAAGAAGATTTGTAGTGAATTACTTTTTTTAATCAAACCTAAATTTTGTGCTTCATCACTCGAATATACTTTTACAATAAATTCTTTATCTTCCGAATAAACTTTATTATTCATATCTTTATACGTAAGTTTAACAGGTATTTTCAATTCAGAATTGTCTAAATCTCTGACAAATAATTTTAAAGTTATAGTTTCTGTATCATCAGAATCAAGATTTCCTACGTATGCAGAACTTTGAGAAATTAAATTATATGAATTTGTTTCATCTGTAACTTTAACATTCAGAAATTTAATTCCTGAAATGCCGTCATTCACAATATTAAAATTCAAGTCTTGCGCAGTTCCTTTTATTAAAGCAGTTTCTTCAGTTGAAACTTTAATTGATGGTTTAGATTGTACATTTACACTAATAACATCATCATTAGTTGCAGTTTTATTGTCTTTAGTATAAGTTATTTTCAAAGGAAGTTTGTATAGTTTTGGTAAAGCTTCAGAAGTTACAAGCAGATTAAAAGTAACAAAAACTTCTTCATCAGTTCTTAAATTTTCTATTACTTTTTCTGTTCCAGAATCTAAAGGTGCAAATGGCAGATCTTTATTTAAAATATCAATTTTTACAATTAAGTTGCTGATTTTAAAATCAAAATTATTCTTCATAAGTAAATTTATTAAAATTTTAGAATTTGGCTGTGCATCATTAGGTATTATTTCTACAGACTTAATTTCTAAAGCGCTAGCTAAAGAACTAAATAATAAAATTAGTACAAATACACTAATTATCTTGTATAATTTTTCCATCTTTAATATAAACCTTCCTTTTAGCTGTTTTTGCTAATTCTAAATCATGTGTAACTAACACAATAGTCTTTTTTTCTTTATCATGTAATTTTGTTAACAAATTCATAATTTCTTTTCCTGTTTTTGAATCTAAATTTCCCGTCGGTTCGTCAGCAATTATTACTTCAGGATCATTTATCAAAGATCTTGCAATTGCAACTCTTTGTTTTTCTCCCCCAGATAATTGATTAGGCTTATGATATAATCTATGTCCCAATTCTACTTTTTCTAAAAGTAATTTTGCTTTGTTTTTTGACGAAACTTCTTCGTCATTTTTCTCCTGAAAGCTTTTCTCGTTTTGATCAAACTTTTTAGAAAAGTTTGGAAAAGGCTTTTTACTTACAAAAATTGAAGGCAGTAAAACATTTTCAATTGCAGTCAATGTTGGAATCAAATTAAAAGACTGAAAAACAAAACCAGTTGTTTTTCCCCTTATTTCAGCTAAGCTTGATTCGCTTAATTTGGCAATATCATGACCTTTTAAATATATTGTTCCATTCGTTGGCACATCCAAACACCCAATCATATTAACTATAGTACTCTTCCCAGAACCTGAAGGTCCTAAAATTGCTACAAAATCATTTTTATAAATATCTAAAGAAATTTTATTTAAAGCTTTGATTTTAACATTTTCTAATTTGTAAATTTTTTCTACATTTTCTAATTTGATTAAAGATTCCATTTAGATTGTAAAATTGCTATATTAGAGAATATAAGTCTTTCTAAAGAAAAAGTTAAATTAAAATTTCATTATTTTTTTCCAATTATCAACACTTTCTTTAATTTAAAGTTAATCTTAGTCATTATATATTCAGGGTTTTTTACTAATAATCATGAGTCCTTTGCCTAAATTCAATTCCTTATAATATAAATTGCTTTTTTCTAAATAATAATAAAAATCTTTTAATTTGTCTTTATGAGAAATAGTATTATCAGCAAATATTAATCCGTTTTTATCAAGCAATTTCAAGCTTAATTCTAAATAAGTCTTATATTCAGATTTTTTCCCGTCAATTAATATAATTTGAAATTTCGAATTTAATTTTTTTAAAGTTTCTTTCGCATCTCCAACAATAATTTCTATATTCTCGCATTTAGCCCTTTGAAAATTCTTTTTAGCTAATTTTATATTTTCTTCATCAATCTCTAAACTAATAACATTTTTAGAATATAAAGAAAGCCATAAAGCAGAGTAACCATTAAAACAGCCAATCTCTAAAATATTTTTAGGTTTTATAATCTGACAAAGTTTAGAAATAAATTCAATACTCTCTTTAGAAATATTCGGTTCTTTTCTTTCTTTTTCTAATAAATTAATATTTAAAATCATAAATGAAAAAATAAAAATAAGTATTTAAAGTTTATTTAATAACATAATCTTACAGCCCAATTTCCAGTGTTGACTAAATTTTGTAATCCATCAAAATTATAATTACTTCCTGATGTGCAAGCACTTGGAGTGTTAACATAAAGCTGGTTATCATCCCCAGCACTGTCTCCTAATAATAAAGTATCTGCAGGAACTGCTGACCATGAACCTGAACCTAAATAAGTTGCAGCTGTTGCCCATTTAAAATGATCCGCACCCGGACCATCAATTTGGTGCTGGCAAGCAGTCATTATATCTGCTCTTGTACATATACGCGCCCCTATATATAATCCAGCCTCAACAATTCCAGATTGAATAACATTATATACTTTTGAATTTCCAACTTTAAGTGGATCACTAGATATACATAAATTAGATAAACCAACTCTTGTAAAACCAATAGCACAATTATTTTTTTTTACAGAACCTGTTAGAACAGTTCCTTTTCCATTTACAAATCCAGTACCTACTTCTAATTCTGCTCCAGGATTTGTATTTTTAATACCTACTCTATTAGTGGAAGTTATTGTTAAGGTATTGGCTATTGTACCTTCTTCAATCTGATTAGCAGCGTGACCTGGATTAGGAACAACTGCATAAACACCCAAACCTAATAGAATTATAAAAAAAATACTTAAAGTAGTTAAAAAAACTTTATTTGAAAGATTTATTTGTAATTTAATTTTGCATCACCCTTTTTTATACTAAAACTAAATAAATTTAAATATAAAAAGCTTTTGTTTTAATTATGGGAATTCAAGTAGAATTTAATCCGGATTTAGCATTAAGAAATATAGAACATTACTTAAATGGAAGAAGAAGAAAAGAAGAATGTATTCCTTTAGATTTAAAAGTTGGAGAAACTTATGAATTTTTAAAAGAAGGTCAAAGAAATTATTGGTTTGAAGGTGAACTTCCTTTATTAGAAACAGAAGGTAATCAGAAATTATCAAGACCAATAGCAAGTATAATAATAAAAGAAGCAACTCATTTTGTAAAAGGCAATCAAATATATACTAAAGGAAAATATTTAGTAAAATCAGTATTTAATCTTAAAGATAAGAAAATAAATTTTGAAAGTTATAAAAGACTATGATTATTTCTTCATTTTACAAATATTCAAAAATAAGTAATCCAAATTTATTTAGAGACAAACATCAAAAATATTGTAATTCTTTAAAAATCAAAGGAAAAATTCTAATTGCGAAAGAAGGAATTAATGGTACAATTTCTGGAACTAAAAAACAAATCCAAAATTATGAAAAAAACCTTAAGAAGAATAAACTATTCAAAGATATAAAATTTAAACATACAATTTCTAAAATCCATCCTTTTAAAAAAACAATAGTAAGAGTGAGAAAAGAAATAGTAACTTCTGGTTTAAAGGTCAACTTAAATAAAAAAGCAGAATATGTTTCTCCAAAAGAATTAAACAATATAATAGATAAACAAAAAGATATAATTTTATTGGATGCTAGAAATAATTATGAAAGCAAAATTGGTAAATTCAAAAACGCCTTAACTCCCAATATCGAAACTTTCAAGCAATTTAAAAAAATAAAAAAAGACTTATTAAAATTCAAAAATAAAAAAATAATAACTTATTGTACTGGGGGAGTAAGATGTGAAAAAGCGTCTGCTTTCTTAAAAGAAAATGGTTTCAAAAATGTCTTTCAATTAGAAGGAGGAATCCTAAATTATATTGAAAAATTTCCAAATAAGCATTTTGAAGGCAGATGTTTTGTATTTGATAATAGAATGTCTATTCCATCAAGTAAAAAATCTAAAGAGATAAGTATTTGTGAATTATGCCA
>Ga0209542_10017925_pt1 | contig 11529 bp, 6 predicted proteins | sample RifCSPhighO2_01_FD_184028 | JGI IMG/M metagenome (GOLD analysis project Ga0209542, IMG submission 184028) | Soil microbial communities from Rifle, Colorado - Rifle CSP2_plank highO2_0.1 (SPAdes) (version 2) | ecosystem: Environmental > Terrestrial > Deep subsurface > Rock core/Sediment ...
CTAGTTTCCTTGATGGGAATTTTGGCGCTTTCGCTCCGAGAAGAAATTTTGAGAAAATATATTTCTATTTTTATTTCCCTTGCGGTCGGAGCACTACTCGGTGACGCCTTTATCCATCTCATCCCAGAAGCTTTAGAAAATTCCACCAACGAAAACTTGACTAGCGCTCTTATCATCGCTGGTATTTTAATTTTTTTTGTTTTAGAAAAGTTTCTACACTGGCACCACCACGGAGAAGACACAGAAGAAGCAAACATTCATCAAGTAGGACAGTTGGTGTTATTTTCAGATGGCATACACAACTTTATTGACGGCATCATCATCGGAGCAAGTTTTATTTTAAGCACACCCATAGGTGTAGCCACGACCATCGCTGTGGTCTTGCATGAAATTCCGCAAGAGATAGGGGACTTCGCGGTGCTTCTGCACTCCGGCTACTCAAAAACGCGAGCCTTGTGGCTAAATTTTCTTTCAGCCCTAGTAGCAATTTTAGGATTAATTTTCGCTTTTATTTTAAATCAAACAGGAGCAATCGTAACCTTGTGGTTCTTGCCAATTGCCGCTGGAGGATTTATCTATATTGCTGTCGCTGATTTGATTCCGGAACTACATAAAACAAAAGAAGTAAAACGTTCAGCTTTACAGCTTCTTGTCGTCATCTTTGGAATCTTGGCTATGCTGGCTTTGACTTATTTAGAATAAAAAACTAGAAAAATAAAAAACAAAGTTTTTGAGGGGTTTTGAGCGCGACGGTGCGAAAACTTCAGGATTTTTTAAGCTTCAAAAAATTCGTACCTCATAAAATTTTGTTTTTTTATTTTTCTAATTCGCCCAACTCCAATCAGCGCCGGGATTTCTAGCATTGAAAACTTCAAAGTGAAGGTGCGGACCAGTGGAGCGTCCCGTGGAGCCGACATAACCAATAATTTCTCCGCGAGAGACCTCCGCCCCAGTCTTAGTGCCGAGTTTGGTCATATGCGCATAGAGAGTTTTTGTGCCATTAGGATGTTGTATGATAACCATATTACCGTAACCGCCACTCCAGCCTGTTTTTGCGATAAGCACGGTACCAGACGCAGACGCATAAATAGGCGTACCCTTTGGCGCGCCGATATCTATGCCTCGATTCCCCGGACCATGAAGACCTTGAGTCTTGCGTCCGGTTGGCAGAGGGTTTATGAAATATCCGATAAGGTTTTGTATGGGGTGGGTGTCGTAATAGTTTTTATCTCTCGCCGGAGCCGATCCTAAGTTCGGCGCAGGTTTATCACCGCCTTCATCAGCCATCTCTCCACCAGGAATCATCAGCTCGTCGCCAATGGCAAGCTTGGCGTCTTGCGCAAGGCCGTTATAAAAAGCTATGTCAATCGCATCCACTTTATAAAGTTTGGCTATGCTCTTTAATGTTTGCCCTTTGGTAACGGTATGCTCCAGACCAGAAATAGGCAAAATAAAAAGGACATCACCCTCTATAAGTTTGTCCCCTTTTTTCATATCATTCGCAGCCAAAATTGTGTTCACGGAAACTCCGAACATATTGGCTATGGCAGATATTGAGTCTCCTTTCCTTACTACATAAACACTTGTTTCAAGAGAAGAAGAATCTATGACTTCCGTTCCATCATAGACGCCCATTGGACCACCAATCGCAAGAAGAGCACTATTAGAAATAATATTTACCTCCATATTTTGATCAATCACATCTTCCTTCTTTTTGCTTTTATCTTGAAAGAGAGAGGCGGAAGAAACATTCGCCTGAAGAAGCTCCATAGTTTGTGAGTTTTTGTTGGACTGAATTGAGTCAGCTGGGTCGACTTGAGCATAAACTGCATCTCCAAAAATTGAGGAAAAGAACCCAGCTTCTGCTGAAACAGGCGCAAAAAACACCCCCAGAAGAAATGATGTGAAAAGGGAAAAGGCCAGAATAGACCAGTATATTTTAGTTAAAGCTCTCATGATAGTACCATCGTCTCCGATTTCAGTCATTTTTTCCCATATCCGCCATCAAAAGGTACCTTTATAAAGTAGCTTAAAATGGGTCAAAAGTCAACTCAGAAAGGGTAGGGTGTGGAAAACTTTTTGGGTTAAAATTAGGATAAATCGAAGACCTGCTTGAAGCCCATCCGTCGATCAAAAAAGTAAAAAGCCTGGAGGTTAAGCCTGCGGGTCGGGAAATAATTATCACCGCAACCATTGTGGTCAAGAAAGGAATTTTTACTGCCCCTATCCGCTTGGAAGTAGTTTTAGAAAATGAAGGAAGTACTATTGCCGTTAAAAAGGACTCTAAAGTCGAAAAAATGAAGATAAAAAATGGGGAGTTAAATGTTACCTTCGCGGAAACTTCCGCCCGGAACACTCCGACTGACTTATCCACTTTACAGAATGGCGAGAATAGTGATAAAGTAGAAAATACAAACATGGGAATACTAGATTCATTGCGACAAACTAAGCATGCCTCCGAGAAAGGAAGGGATAATGTTACGCCACCTCCGAAGGGCGAAAGCTTGGCGGAAATATTAAAAGACCAAAAGAAGAGCGACCTTTTCGGTGAAATGCTCGGAAAATCTGGACATGAAGAAATAGCTTTAAAAATTGTTGAAAAAAGACTCGAGGAGGAAGATCTAGCTTTCCTAGAAAGTGCGAGGCAGGCCTTTTTAGAAAAGATGGCCCGAGCGGAAGAATTGGAAAAGTGGGTCAATAAAGAAAATGTCTTGGCTCTGGCAAAAAACCACCCCGGCTTTCAAATTGTAGTCAATCTTGTCGGTCTGGAGAGGGCTGTTAAAGTAATCCAGGGTCAGTTTAAAAAGTTGGCTATCGAGGATGAAGAAGCATTCGAGAACCTAGCCATAGGAATCGAAACTTACGAGGGCTTCAAAGGAGGAAAGTACAAAGCAAGGAATGAAGAAACGGAGAAGATGCTCAAGGAGCGAAATATCAAGGTGCCGGAATACGAGGAGGCTATGAAAATAAAAGATGAAAAGAAAAGAAAAAAAGCTTTAAGGGTATTAGCAAGAAAATCCTTTGGAAAGTTCAGAAAAGCAGTCGATTTAATAACGTTTTACAGATCTTCTAAAAAAATGGCAGGGAATTTAGAAGAAACGGGAGAATTAAATAAGGCCACGGTGGCTGAATTAGATAATTACCAAGATGACATTCTCGCCACACTTTATTCAAGTATGAATAATCAGTCCGTGAGAGACACAATCGCTTCCGAATTAATGGGCGAAAAAACTGGGGAATCAGGACAAGAGCAGAAAGTGGGATTTATGGACGCCAAGAAAGTGGGCCCCGAGTCTTTCGACGAAGCTAAATATCTAAGTGACTGGGAGGCAGAGAAAGCAAAAACAAATTTTGGCAGTTCGGACCCTGCTCAGCAAGCCGCTATCCGGGACAGATTCCAGGTCCAGCAAAAGCAAGCGCACCAGGAACAAAATAAGAAAAAAGGGTTTTGGCGCTCTTTCTTTGCAGGTTTGTGGGAAAAGACGATTGATGACAAGAAAAATATCTTAAAATAACATGAACGATACATTTGAAGATTTATATAAGGAATTTATGGTCTATGTAGATAAAGACGACGAAGAGGGCGCGCGAAAATTTCTGCTGGACAATTTCCAAAAATTCCCAGAAGATATACAAGACAAATTAACCTTTGCCTTTTTTGAAGAAGCGTTGCTGGATGAAACAAAAGGCATGAAAGATATAGCGGATATGCAAAAGCAAGGTCTGGAAGCCTTGAGCCAAATAGACAAAGTTAAAAAAATCCTTGAAGACAAAAAGAAAATAGAAGACCTCAGATCTAACTTAACTAAATAAAAGCGCAGAGTGAAATAAATCACGATGTTTGTGCTATATTTCAAGTGTGAATACAGACGCAAGACATCTGCTGGGATTAAATGAAAAACAAAGAGAAGCGGCGATGCACATGCAGGGCCCGCTTCTTATTATTGCGGGCGCGGGGGCAGGGAAAACAAAGACCATCACGCATAGAATCGTGAACTTGATAAAAAATGGAGTTGTTCCGGAGAAAATCCTAGCGGTAACATTTACCAACAAAGCCGCTAAAGAAATGCGAGAGCGAATTATTTTTGCAATAAAAGAAAACTTCGTCGGCAATCCTTTTTCAGAGGATATCCTGCTTCGCAACGTCACCATCCGAAAAAGCATTCCCAACTCCGTACCTTTCGTCAGCACTTTTCATTCGCTTGGAGTTTTTATTATCAAAGAAAATGCGAGAATGTTGGGGTTAACTAAGTATTTCACTATTTTAGATGAATCGGATTCAGTTTCTCTCATTAAAGAAGCAGAAAAAGAGCTTGATATAGACCCGAAACAATACGACCCAAAGAAAATAAAGAACATTATTTCGAAAGAAAAAGGAAAATTTGTGCATTTAACTGATTATTCAGAAGATAACAATGCAAGCTCTATGGGTAAAATAGTCAGCCAAGTCTGGAACTTATATGAAAAGAAAAAGCTAAAAGAAAATTCGCTTGATTTTGACGATTTGCTGTTAAAAGCTACCAAACTCTTGAAAGATAACCTCGAAATCAGAAAAATTTACCAAGAGAAATGGGAATATGTTCACATTGACGAGTATCAAGACACCAACGAAGTGCAGTATTTGATGTCTAAAATGCTCTCCGAAAATAACCAGAACATTGCTGTGGTAGGGGATAACGATCAATGTCTTATAAAAGGAACAAAAATAAAAATGGCCGACGGTAGTTTGAAGTCTATTGAAAAGATAAAAGTAGGAGAATTGGTATTGTCTAATTATGGAAGTGGCGATTTCCGACCAGCTGAAGTTATTAAAAAATCTCTTTCAGAATTTAAGGGTGATTTGATTCGGATTGAAACAAAAAAAGGCAATATCTTAACGAGTACCCCGGATCATATTCATTTTGCTGAGTATCGTTTGGGATTAACCCCACAACTATATTTAAACTATTTAATGTATAAAAAGAATGTAGGTTGGCGAATTGGCACTACATCAATCTACACTAAAGGACGAAGAAAATCCGTGGTTGGATTTATACAGCGGTCTGGTCAGGAACACGCAGACGCCGTGTGGGTCATTAGTACCCATAATACGCAGAGTGAGGCTCGGGTTCAAGAATATATCTTGTCTCTTAAATACCAAATACCGACTATTCCATTTACCCCAAGAAAGGGATTTAGCGTTAATGGATATGTGCACGACAAAAACTCTTTGAAAGAAATTTTTTCTTTTTTTAATACTGAAAATTCTGCCATAAAATTGTTGGCCGATTTAGGTTTGTTGCGGAATCGTCCACATCATCAGCCACAAACCCACAATGCAAACAGAAGAAACATAAATATTACTTTGTGCGCAGATAGACGTGGTAAAACTCCTGTACATCTTATTTCAACTTTTGGTAACGATATTGAAGGAAGAAAAAAACTTGAATCTCTAGGTTTTTCGGTCCGTTCTGCTAAAAAAAACACAAAAAATTGGAGATTTGAGACAGCCAGAGCCAACTATGGAGAAACTTGTTTATTAGCTACTAAAATAGCTTCAGTTTTTCCTGAAGTGAATATGATTTTTAGCGCTCGGCTCGGTGGCCTAAAAACTAATCCGAAGGATGGAAACTCTCTGCAGTGCCTGCCAGCAGGCTCTATTATGCCCGGCATGGCTCTTTTTATCGAGGACGGTTACGATATTGTTTCAAAAATTTCAAGAATCGTCACACTAAAAATGAAAGTGTTTGATCTTGATATTGAAAAAACTCATAATTATATAGCAAATACTATAGTAACTCATAATTGCATCTATTCTTGGCGGGGAGCAAATCTAAAAAATATTCTAAGCTTCGAAAAAGATTATCCAGACACAAAAATAGTTTTATTAGAAGAAAATTATCGCTCAACAAAAAATATCTTGGAGGCGGCAAATGAAATAATCAAAAAAAATAAATACCGACCGGATAAAAATTTGTTTACTAACAATGTAAAGGGAGAAAAGATTGGTCTCTACGAAGCGCTGGATGAAAACGACGAAGCCGACTTCGTCGCGACAAAGATTCTGGAAATGCTGGACAGCCCCGCTTCTTCCAATTTTTTCTCCCTACGTACCGCCAAGCGGAATTCCTCGCTCGAAAAAATAGAAAGAAGCGAAGCTGCGACCCAAGCTGACAGTACTTTTTTGAATGGTGACGTTGCGAAGCAGGATATCCTGAAAAAAAGTATTGCCAGCGAACCAGGCTCCACTTCTTCCAATTTTTCGCCGCTTTACCCGCAAGCGGGCTCCGACACGGACAAAAAATCTAGAAGAAGTTCCGCCTGGGGTGACATCGCTATCCTGTACCGCGCGAACTTTCAATCACGCGCGCTTGAAGAAGCAATGTTAAGATATAATATCCCATACCAAGTTTTAGGAGTAAAATTCTTTGAAAGAAAAGAAATCAAAGACACATTGGCATATCTGCGCGCAGCGCTAAATAGAGACAGCTTGTCAGATATAAAACGAATAATAAATTTCCCGGCGCGAGGTATTGGCAAAGTTACTTTAGTTAAAATTTTTGCCGGCGAACTTGAAACTCTGCCGATAAAAGTAAGAATTAAAATTGATAACTTTTATAAAATATTAGAAGAGATAAAAGAAAAAATAGCAGAAGAAAAAACAAGCCAAGTGATAAAATTTGTGGTGAAAAAATCCGGAATTGAAAATGAACTTTCAAATGGCGCTGAAGAAGATATGGAAAGGTTGGAGAACATAAAAGAGTTGGCAACCCTCGCGCTCAAATATGACGATTTACTAAATGGAGGCGGTATTGAAAGGCTTTTAGAAGATGCCGCTCTGTCATCAGACCAAGATTCATTGATTGAGAGAGGAGAGAAAAAAGAAAATAAAGACGCCGTGAAGTTAATGACAGTTCACGCTTCGAAAGGACTTGAGTTTAAGTATGTCTTTGTCGTGGGTTTGGAAGATGGACTTTTCCCCGCCCGCAACGCTTCGCGTAACGATGCGGGCGGGCCTCACGAAGACAGAGATAGCGAGGAAGAACGGAGACTTTTCTATGTGGCAGTCACTCGCGCTAAAGAAAAATTATTTTTATCGTTTGCAAATTTTCGCACCATTTTCGGTTCCCGCCAGATAAATGCTCCGTCAGAATTTATCAGTGACATTCCGGGAGACCTTTTAGAAAAAGACCTGCCCGCCAGTGCCTTCGGCTTTAGGCGATGGCAGACGGGGGGAGAAAAAAATATTATTTTTTAAAAAGATCATGAAAACTTACAGAGCAAAAAAATCATTAGGACAAAATTTTTTGAAGTCCGAAATGGCGCTACGAAAAATAATAGAAGCGGGAGAGATAAAAAAAGATGATGTGATTTTAGAGATAGGACCGGGCAAAGGAGCGCTCACTGAAAAGCTTTTAGCTTATAGCTGTCAGCTTATAGCTGTGGAGAAAGACAAAGAGCTGGTAGAATTGCTTAAAGAAAAATTCAAAAAAGAGATTGAAGCAAATACTCTCATATTAGTATGCGAAGATATTCTAAAATTTAAAATTGAGAACTCAAAACTGCGAAACTACAAAATCATCGCCAACATCCCTTACAATATTACTGGAGCAATACTTAAAAAATTCTTGACAGAAAAAAATCAGCCGGAGAGTATGATTTTGATGGTTCAGCGCGAGGTGGCAAAAAGAATTACCACCCCTGGCCCCTCCTCAAAAAAGAGGGGAGGAAAAGAGAGTATTCTTTCAATTTCAGTAAAAGTCTATGGGGAACCAAAGATGATAATGAAGATTCCAAAGCGATATTTTAGCCCTGCGCCAAAGGTGGACTCGGCTGTAATTGCTATAAAAAATATTTCTCGTAAATTTTTTACAGATAACCAGATTAAAGAAGAAAAATTTTGGGAAATAGTAAAAATGGGCTTTGCGCACAAGCGAAAAAAGCTTTCTTCAAACCTAAAAACTCTAAAAAACGGAAGCCTTGCTTCCGTTTTGGACTTGGGAAACAAAAGAGCAGAAGATTTATCGCTTTCAGACTGGATATTGTTGGCTAAATAACAAAAAACTTGTTGAAACACAGCTTTTCTTTGGTACGGATTTTTTTAAGCTTAAAAAATCCTGAAGTTCTCGACTCGACAGCCTCGAAACCCCGCAAAAAGTTGTATTTCAACAAGTTTTAGATGCTAGCTTTTTAAAAAAGTGTTATAATTAAAGCATAAATAAAATAGATTGGTTAAAAAAACACAAGATAATGCTTCTAATCGTTTTTGCGGCGCTTTTTATTGTTACACTTTTCCTTTTTAAGACAACGACGATATTTAAAAATATTGGGGGCAACGGAAACCAAGAAGCGGGACTAGCCTATAGTAATGAAATCCTGGCGGACTTGGTAAATAAAGATACCGACCTAGACGGAGTGCTCGACTGGGAGGAGGGTTTGTGGGGAACAGACCCAAGAAAAAAGGACACCAACGACGACGGGGTGCCAGACAATGTTGAAATAGAAAATCTTAAAAAACAAGCGGGGCAAAACCAGCAAGGGGAGTCCTTGCTGATAGATGAGGAAAACTTGACAGAGACTGATAAATTTTCCAGAGAATTCTTCGCAACTGTGGCCACACTGAACCAAAGCGGAGAAATGGACCAAGCCACTGTGGATAAATTGAGTGAATCTTTGGCAGAACATTTACAAAACTCTGTTCCTAAAAAAATATTTACAGCCCGTGATATTAAGATAATAAAAGATGACAGCGTTAAAGCGACACAAAAATACAACGACACTCTAGATAGTATCCAAGAAAAATATCCAGTGGAAAAAAGCGTAGCGACTGTGCTGGCAGAATTCCTAGCTGATGGAAATGAGGTGAATGTAAGCGCGCTTGAAGGACTTGATCCGATTATTGAGCAAATCAATAATATCATTAATGCAATAGCTAAAATGGATGCGCCCCAATCTCTGACGGTTCTCCACTTAGACTTCTTAAATGGATTTGAAAGATTAAAGGAAAATATAATTGATATAAAACTTTACGATGGTGACCCTATAGTGGCATTAAGCGCAATAAGTCAATACGAAGAAAATGTCCCCCTCTTGGAAAAAGCCGTGAGTAATTTAGCGGATGTGGTTAATAAAAAATTGGGCAATTAAAGAAAATTTTATTGTATAATAAAGACAGAAAAAAATGCAAAAAAAATGATAGCCAAAAATAAAACAATAAAATTACTCTCTGCTCTCTTGATTATTTCAGTATTAGCGCCTACTGTTTTATTTTCTCAACCAAAAAAGGCAGAGGCTGCTTGGTTTTCCACTTTTGTAACAGATATATTCTCTAAGATCTCAACTGGCATTGAGTGGATAGATGCACAGTCAACCGTAACAGGTACTGCAATTTCAATTAAAAATGTCGCCAAAGAAGTCGCTAGACAATTCCTAAAGGTGCTCGCCAAAAGATTCTTGCAGGAAATGACTAAAAGCACCATCAACTGGATCAATACCGGTTTCCACGGCAACCCGCTTCATCTAGAAAACCCCAAATCTTTCTTCAAAGATGTGGCAAAATTTGAAGTTAAATATTATGTGGACTTCTTTGGTTATAACAGTCTGAAGTATCCTTTCGGCAAAGACTTCGCCTTAAATACAATAGCTACTTATAAAAGAACACTGGAAGATAACACGCAATACTCTTTGAGTAAAGTTATCAACGACCCTGCGCTACTCGAGCTATATAGAAACGACTTCAATGTTGGTGGCTGGAACGGCTTTCTGATAAATACCCAATACCCGCAAAACAACTACCTCGGGTTCAATATGCTCGCGACCGAAGAACTCGCAAGAAAAGTTCAAGGCACGGCAGAAACCGCTGTCGGAGAAATAAATAAGACTCTGGATCGAGGTATGGGCTTTCTTTCTCCGCAGATTTGTAAGTCAAATAAAAGTTACCCGCCGGCTACAAATCCTTTTAATCCTCCAAGCTACCAAAATACAAAATGGGACCCACCAACACCAGTGTTTATAGAAGATCCTGAACAACCGGGAAGCACAATAGAAGATCCGATATCAATAGCGAGAAGAGCTCAATATCAACAAAATTGGGAAATGACGAATGCTGTAAACAGGCAAAATTTTAATCAAAAATATAGTTGCCCTGAAGGACTAGAAAATACTACCCCGGGCTCGGTGGTAGGGAATCAAATAGCGGACGCATTGTCATCAGGTCAGCGGCAAGGAGAACTCGCGGCGGCTATGGGCAATAGTGTTTCCGCTATTTTAGACGCTTTATTGAATCGTCTTGTGGACAAGGGATTGAGCGCTTTGGCAAGCAAGAAAAATCTGGGACCCCAGACAGAAGACGAGTGGGATTACTACGGCAACACTCTTGGAGTTGTAAGTGGCTACGGTCAATCAGATTGGTTTAATATGCCAGATGAAGAAATTGATTTGAGGAAATTCAAAATACAATTAAAAGGAAAAACTATTGTTACTGTTACTAACCCAACCACCGGAGAGATAACCACCACAGAGGAAATAGGAAACACGGTCGCTACAACAGGAGGAGAATATATTCCCGGTGACATAAAGAATACTGAAACGGAGCTCGAACTGATGTATAACGAAAGTGTAACTAGCCCTGGAATTAGCCAGCTTTTGGCGGCGATTTGGCCTCAAATACGAGAGCTTGACAGGTGCTTGCCTGGTCCAGACATAGGCTGGCAAGACCGACTCCAACAAGAATTGGAAAGAAACAGCAAAAAACTTCAAGAAAAAGTAAATGATGATGATGCGGAGAAGTCGCTTGCGGCCGATAGAGTTCTCAAAGAATTAATGTTCGCTGTAAAATTCTTTCAGGACTGGATAGACAACAGAATGATGACCGAACTTCCAAATTCACTTCTCTATATGGACGCAGTAGATGAAATTAAAACAATGCAACAACAATCAGATGAGTTGACTGGCAAAAAACGAACAAGAACCCAAGCGCTGGCAAGGTTAAAAGCCATCGAAACAGAACTAGACAAGATTACAGTTCAACCACTGCCAGGCTCTAGCGGTGAAAAGATTTTAATAACACTAAGGAAACAATATACCGCAACTAAAGAAGCAGCCTCTAATACCATCACCATAGACGACGCGCGAAACGAGCTCGCAGTCGCTAAAGATAAATTTTTTAAATTAAAAGCAATGGTGCCAGAATGTGAAACAGCCAGAAAAGCAGTGGGTTGGAGTGTCCCGGGAGGATGGAGTAGCGCATTTAATGGTAGTGGTGGAGGCGGAGGGGGAGCTTGCAGTTATTTGCTTACCGCCGGAGCTACGGGTAAAATAGGAAAGGTGAGAGAAGCGATGGACGCGGTATTGCCAGCTTGGGAGAATTCAACCAATGTGCAGGGATTCAAAATGGCGGTAGTGGACTGGCTTAACGCAAATGGGGAAATGGCGACCCCTGGATGGAATGGAAATTGCAATTCATCGGCAAATAACTTAGCGATACAAACTGGGGCAACAACTGGGGAGATGTATGAAGTTGCGCGGGTTGGAGGAGCATGCGGTAATAAC
>Ga0209542_10017926_pt1 | contig 11529 bp, 12 predicted proteins | sample RifCSPhighO2_01_FD_184028 | JGI IMG/M metagenome (GOLD analysis project Ga0209542, IMG submission 184028) | Soil microbial communities from Rifle, Colorado - Rifle CSP2_plank highO2_0.1 (SPAdes) (version 2) | ecosystem: Environmental > Terrestrial > Deep subsurface > Rock core/Sediment ...
ACGGACGCTTTGACTTCTTAAACTTCGAAACGTAATCATGCCATTTCCCTTTCAGTTTTTCAAACGCTCGATGGGCGCCTGGAAACGTTCGCGCAAAGACTTCTTTCATTCGTATGATAAAAGCATGGGAGGCCGGAGAGCATTTTGAGAGAATGATCATACCAAGCACGACGAACAAAATACCCTGCAGGAAGGGCAGAAATACGCCGGCGACGCCGACAATGAGAAGCGTCCATCCGAGCGAGGTCAAAAGAATGTTCTTTGTGTATCTCATGTTTCTTCTTTTCTCTATCCGCATATTCAGGTATTTTGCAAAATACTTGAATATGTGGATTCCTGAATCGTGAATCGCAATTCTTAAATCTACTTAAGTCCCTTGCAATTGCTTGCCGGAGTATACCCTGCTTTTCGCGCGTCTTCCACCGTCGCGAACCACACCTTGTTCTTTTCGCTTATGTTTGACGCGCTACCGCACCACGGGAAATAGTACTTGGTTCCGCTTTTTGATGCCACTACCGACCCCGCCACCGATCCGGCTACCGAAGCCGAATTAATGCTTGCGGGCGGTGAAGTCTTTATCGCGGAGGCTACCGAACCTGTCTCCTCCTTGCTATCGGCAAAGTCTATCGCCCCTACAATCCGAATCGGCTCACGCCTATCCTCGAGAATAGAGAGTCTGCCGAGACCAAAAGACGAGAGGCCGACCAGAATTATAAGGCCCGACGTATAGACTTCTCGCGATTTGCATTTTTGAAGAAGTTGCGGTATATTCATCCAGTCATTATAACCAAGTTTGAGCGAATACCCCAGTTAAATACGGGCAAGGCGCCTGGCGCCAAGGGCGCATGTAACAGGGTGGCGATTCCCACAAGCAACGAGCGAAGCGAGTATTCTTGAGGAGAACCCCGTTAAATAGGAAATTGAAAATGACAGGAGTGATTGAGTTTATCAAAGGATTATCAGGTGCCGTAGATTATTGAGATGTTTTATTTAACGGGGTGGCGATTTTGTAACGCTCACTTCGTTCGCTAACAAAATCAGCCATGGCGCATCGAAAAGCCGGAGGAACAGCGAAAAACCTTACCGATTCAAACCCCAAATATCTCGGGGTTAAGTTGTATGCCGGAGAGAAAGCAAAGGTGGGGAGCGTTATCATTCGCCAGCGCGGTACCAAATTCATACTTGGCAAGAACGTGGCCATGGGCAAAGACCACACCATCTACTCGATCGGCGAGGGCATCGTCTCCTTTCGAAACAAGCGGAAGACCCGCTACGACGGAGAAATTGTCTCGAGAAAAGTGGTTGATGTGAAATAATCTCACTTAAGAAAAAACCCATCGAATGTCGATGGGTTTTTTCTTATTTTGAAGCGGTCACAATTAGCTTGAACCTACCGACTTTATCAGCAACTTTTACCGAGACTTCACTCACTCCCACTTCCTTCACGGGCTTGTCGAGAAGAATAAACTCCGGCAGCACGTCAATCCCCCTCTGCTTTTTGAGCTCAGAGGCAATGGTTTCTTTTGAAATTCCCGCAAAAAGGTGTCCATTTTCATTTGCTTTTCCTGCAATCGTGATGGAAACATCCTCAAGAGACTTGAGATTTTTGAATAGCAAATCGGTCTGAATTTTGCGCTGTGTTTCCAAATCGCTCTGGAGGCGGAGCGCGTGAGCAATTGCCTGTGGCGTTGCTACCTCGGCTGCTTTTCTGGGAATAAGGAAGTTCAACGCATAGCCGTCAGAAACGGATTTCACTTCGTTTTTTCTTCCGACTCCCGATACATCTTTAAGGAAGACTACTTTCATATTTGGTAACTTACAACAGACAACTTACCACTCGCAACCATGCAAAGTCAACCAGCCCTGTTTCTTTTTGTGAGTGGTTGTTAGTTGTTGGTTGTGAGTAATTGGATGGCCTTGTCCGTCTGCAGGTCGCGCTTTTTTTCGATGTCCTCCGGCGTCATTTTGACCTCGACATCGGGTTTCAGTCCCGCGAGCGAAATGGAAACTCCGTTTGGCGTAAGCCATCGGGCAACCGTCACCTTGAGATTGGTTTCCGGAGTCAACTTGACCACCTCCTGCACCGAACCCTTGCCGAACGTCTTGGTGCCGACGAGCTTGGCGACGCCATGCTCTTGAAGCGCTCCGGCGAGAATCTCCGAAGCCGAAGCCGAGCCTGCATTGACCAAAATCACGAACTTCAGGTTCTTGTTGAAAATGTCGTAACCGCGACTGCGATGTGGAGCTCTTTTTCCGTTTTTTCCGGAGTCCTCGGTTACGATAATCTTGCCGGCGGGAAGAAACCAACTCGCCATATCCACCGCCGCCTCAAGATATCCTCCCGGGTTCCCACGCAGGTCGAGCAGGAGTTTATTGGAGCCCGACTCGACAAACTTTCGAAGTGCGTCCCGGAACAGCCGCGGAGATTGCGCGGAAAAACTATAAAGCCTGATGACAAACACGCCATCTTCCTGCAACCCTGTCCCGCCGGAACCGGCGGTGCTTCCCGTCGTAGTGCCGGTCGTCGATTTCACCTCGGTATCGATGGTAGGAATATCGATAACATCGCGCGTTACGTCGATTTCAAGCGGCTCCTTCCTACCCTCGCGGAAAATGGTGAGATGCACCGCGGTGCCTCGCTTCCCCCTGATAAGCCTTACCGCCTCATGCACCTGCATATTGGTGCTGACCGTGTCGCCAATCTTCAGAATTTTATCCCCGGGAAGCACTCCGGCGCGCTCGGCGGGAGTTCCCTTGAGTGGCGCGATAACGGTGAGGATGTCGTCCTTTATGCCGATTTCCATGCCGACGCCCTCGAAATTCCCGCTGATTTCACTTTCGAAAAACTTAGTCTCTTCGGGAGGCATAAAAACCGTATACGGGTCTTTATACGAGGAGGCGAGGCCGCTTATCGCGCCCCAAATCTTTTCTTGCTCGGTTGTCGTGGTCGCGGAGGTGACAAATTTTTCATCGAGAATCTTCCATGCGTCCCAAAAGGGGGCAAAATCGGTTTTTCCGACTTCGCCTAATACCGGCTCTTTGCCACCGACTCCTTCCGCGGAGGCAACCGCCGGACGGCGAGACTGCCCTGCGCCAAAACCAAGTCCGAATATGACGGCGCAAAAGATGAGGGCAAAGATAATCTGCCAGATTTTTTTGGCTGTTTCGGTTTGCATTGCCTTCGTATTATCTCATTCCGATGAAAGTTTGCCAAATGAGGGACACGGTCCGAGAGAGAACTCTTTGCCCTGCTGATTCCGATTTATCAATCCGTTTGCTTCTGCTATACTGTCGACATGATAAACAGATATCAGCATGGGCCGCTCGTATGGGTCGACCTCGAAAACCCGTCGAACGACGAAATTCAGAAGATTGCGGACGAATATCACCTTAATTCTCTTGTCGCCCATGACTTGGGCACGCTGACGCTCAAGCCAAAAGTGGACCTGTACGAAAATTTTATTTATCTTATTCTCCACTTCCCCACCCTCCACCGGCAGACAAAATCATACGCCGGCGACCATGAAATCGACTTTGTCGTCGGCAAGAAATTCATTATCACGGCACGGCACAATCCAAGCGAGGCTTTTCACTCTTTTTCAAAAACCTTTGAGGCGAGCGCGGTGCTTGACAAGGGAAAGCGCGGAACGATTGGCACGCATGCCGGCTTTATTTTCTTCTATATGGTAAGCCGGCTGTACGAATCCCTCACGAGAGAGCTTGAGGGAATGAAGGACGGCCTGCGTGAAATCGAAAATCACATTTTTACCGGAAAAGAGCGCGAAATGGTCATTATCCTTTCGGAGGCCAGCCGCGATTTGCTTTATTTCAAGCGCTCGCTTTCGCTTCATCGGGATATTTTGGAGTCGTTTGAGGTGGCCGGACGAAAGCTATTCGGCGATGATTTCGGCTTTCATTTGCGAACGCTCGTTGGCGACTACTGCAGGGTGCGCCACTCCCTGCAAAGCAACATGGAATTCTTCAAGGAGCTTCGGGAAACCAATAACTCCCTCCTTTCGACGAAGCAGAACGAAGTGATGAAAATGTTCACGATTCTTGCCTTTGTTACCTTCCCTCTCTCGCTCGCGATTGATGTTGCCACCGTCCCTTCGGAGTCGAATCCGCTCACGGGACATCCGCAGGCGTTTTGGATTATTCTTCTGGGCACATTTTTCGGTTGTGCCATTATGTTTACCTTCTTCAGATTCAAGAAATGGCTGTAGCTCTATCAACTAACCACTAACAACCGACAACCGAAAACATAAACTGCTTTTTCGGATTTTGTTGTAGGTGGTAAGTTGTAAGTTGTATGTCGCTATCCCTGCACAACACTCTCACGGGTAAAAAAGAACCTTTTGACCTTCCGAAGGACCACGAGGTCACGATGTATAATTGCGGGCCTACCGTGTATAACTACGCGCACATCGGCAACCTCCGTGCGTATGTCTTTGCCGATACGCTCCGCCGGACGCTCGAGTACAACGGCTATAAAGTGAAGCAGGTGATGAACATCACCGATGTGGGACACCTGACCTCTGACGGCGATGACGGCGATGACAAAATGGTAAAAGCGCTCAAGCGTGATAATTTGCCGATGACGCTTGAGGCAATGCGCCAGGTCGCGGACAAATATACCTCTGCCTTTGTCGAGGACATAAAGGCGCTCAACTGTAAGCTTCCGCATGAGATGCCGAAAGCGAGCGAGCATATTTCGGAAGATATCGAGCTTATTAAAAAACTTGAAGCAAAAGGTATCGCCTACAAGACGAGGGATGGCGTGTATTTTGATACCTCAAAGTTCCCTGGCTACGGAAAGCTCGGAAACATTAATATGAAGGGACAGTTTGCCGGCGCGCGTGTCGCGGTCAATTCCGAGAAGAAAAATCCTGCCGACTTCACGCTCTGGAAAGCGTCGCGTAATGATATCGGCTGGGAGTCCCCGTGGGGTAAAGGCTTTCCGGGATGGCACATCGAGTGTTCGGCAATGTCGCGAAAGTATCTAGGTCAGCCATTTGATATTCATACCGGCGGAATTGACCACATTCCGGTACATCACAACAACGAAATCGCACAATCGGAGGCGGCCTACGGCGTCCCGCTTGCGAACGTATGGATGCATATCGAACACCTTATTGTCGCCGACGGCAAAATGGCAAAGTCAGGAGAAAATTTTATAACTCTGCAAACACTCAAAGAAAAAGGCATCCACCCCCTCGCCTATCGATATTACCTTCTGCAAACCCACTACCGAAAACCAATTCACTTTAGTTGGGGTGCGCTTGAGGCGGCTCAAACTGCATACTTCAAATTGCTCTTAGGTTTGGTTGCGCTGGACGTCCCTCCTGCTTCTGTCATTCCCGCGGATGCTGGAATCCAGGGGTCTATATGCGACGACCTAAATACACCGAACGCTCTCGCGAGCGTCTGGAGACTTCTCAAGGAGAAAAACCGCGTAGCTATTTGGAAGTCCGACAAAATTCTCGGCCTCGATATTGAAAATCAATCCAAAAAACTTGCAGAAGAAATGAGTACGGTTCCCGAAGCCATCAAGAAACTCTTGATGGCGCGCGAAGACGCGCGCAAAGCCAAAGACTTCAAAAAATCGGACGACCTTCGCGACCAAATTCAAAAAGAAAGCTTTGAAATCATGGACACCGACTCCGGCCCCATCGTCCGCAAAAAACTCTAATCCTTTTCTTCCCTTTCTCCACCCCGCCCCTCTCCACCTCCCACCCGTCTATCTCCTTCCTTTAGCCCCCATTCATCACTGCCCATTTAAACAATAGTGTACGGACGTACACTATTGTTTAAATGGAGCCGACTGTTACACTTGAGGAATGGGAGCTCCTGAAGAAATTAAGGCAAATATCCGTAGTCGCCTAGCTTCGCATAAAGATCCAAGAATGGGTACGGCGAAAAAGAAGGCGTTGTTATTGCTTTTCGGCGGACTTTCGTTAGGACTTTCTGGCTCGCCTTCAACCTCGTGGAAAATTATTGGCGCCCTAACTGAGGACTGGAAGGAGCTTGGGAGACAAGCCGCGGAACGCGCCATAAATTCATTGTATGCATCGAGGCTTGTCGGGGCAAAGGAAAACCCCGACGGGTCTTTTACATTAATGCTGAGCGAAAACGGCAGGAAAAAAGCTCTCAAATACGACCTTAGCCGCATGAAAATCAAAAGACCCGCGACGTGGGACGAACTTTGGCGGATGATTTCATTCGATATCCCCGAGGACAGGCGAGAGGCACGAAACGCACTTCGGGAACATCTTCTCAAACTTGGTTTTTATGAGTTACACCAATCTTTCTTTATATACCCATTTGACTGCCAAAATGAGATAGAGTACCTAGTTGAACTTCACGACCTGCGCAAATATGTCCGGTTTATTCTTGCCACCTATATTGACAGCGAGTATGCGGTAAAGAAGTTTTTTGGCCTCGACCAACAATGATAGTGCGCTCAGCAATAGTGTACGGCCGTACACTATTGCTAAATTCAGCGCTGCCTTCTAAAAAGAAGGTAGCAAATGGAAAAAGAAAAAGCGCGGGGTTGCCTCCGCGCTGACTATCTGCTTTAGACTACTTCCTTACGCAGATTGCGTGAAAAAACTGAGCTAACGACTCGAGCTTGAGACGACCTTCATTTTTCGGCTCAAGCGAATTGCACCTTTTGGACTCCTCGCGTGATTTGGCCAATCACCCATGCGTTGTGGTGCTTTCGCACGAATCGCAAAGAGCTTTCCGCCTGTTCGGCCGAAACGACTCCCACCATGCCGATTCCCATGTTGAAGACCTGAAACATTTCCGCTTCGGCAACGTCGCCTTTAGCCTGAATGAAGCGGAAGACGGGCAACACCGGCCACGTGTCTTTGCGTATCAGTGCATCGCAGTTCTTCGGCAACACCCGAGGGATGTTATCAACAAAACCGCCGCCCGTGATGTGTGCGAACGCCCGAATATGCGACTGCGCCTTGTTGAACCTTCGCACCAGTGCCTGCATGACGCGCAAGTAACTGGTGTGCACCTTCATTAGTTCGGCACCAACGGTGGTGCCTAATTCTTCAACGTGGTCGGTGATTTTCAATCCCGCTACTTCGAAGAAAATCTTTCGAGCAAGGGAGTAACCGTTGGTGTGTAGTCCGTTTGAGGCAAGACCAAGTATTACGTCCCCGACCTTCACTGTTCTTCGCCCATTAAGCATCTTCCCCCGCTCAACCACTCCGACGATGGTGCCACTCAGGTCATATTCACCGGCATTGTAGAACCCTGACATCTGCGCTGTTTCGCCGGCGATAAGCGCGCAATTATTTTCGGCACATGCCTTGGCAAAACCGGCAATGATGGCGTTGAAGACACGCTTATTCAGTTTGCCGGTGCCGATGTAGTCGAGAAAATACAGCGGTTCGGCACCGAGTACTGCAATGTCGTTCACACAGTGGTTGACCAAATCCTGACCAACGGTATCGTGCTGGCCCGACGCGAACGCCAGCTTGAGTTTTGTGCCAACACCATCAACACTGCCAACGAGGACCGGATTCGGATACCGGCGTGTGTCGAGGGCAAACAGGCCCCCAAATCCGCCGACTTTGCCGACGACACCCCTGCGATGTGTTGAAGCGAGAAGCGCGGGCAGACCGGCTTTAACGCGGTTACCCAACGCGATATCAACACCCGCGCGAGCGTATGCAGCTTGCGGTTTGCTGTCTTTTTTCATAAGAGCTTTCAGTTCCGTTTTTCTGGTTGACCGATTTCTGTATCTTTATAGTAAGAGTTTATAAAACATGATAACGGAAAGCAACACGAGAAAGGGCGCGCCGAAGGCGCGCCCTTTCTCGTCATATTTAAAACCGATTTCCTTTACACTTTTAAAAGTCTCTCCGCCAGCTTCAAATCCTCCGGCGTTGTGATTTTTATCCATTTGGTCGCCTCCACCACCGCAACAGGGTAATCTTTCGACATCAAAACCACCGTTTGAGGAAGTCCGTATTCCTCCGAGTCCGATGCTTTCCTGACCGGCTGATACGTAAAAAACTTTTCGTTTAAAACAAACACGTTTGTGCCAATGAGCGTCCCGGCCGGATGAGCATTTCCTTCAATGACATCCTCTAACTCTCCTTTTTCACCCAGCACTACCTTCCCTCCCGGCCCCTCGATATTGGTTTTCATGACGAGCATCGCCTGCTCATTTTTAAGGCATTTTTCGATATCGGCTTTGGCGTATATGTCATCTGCCATAAGCACCAGAAAACGGCCTCTAATGAGCGTTTTGGCCTCATATAGAGCCTCTGCGGTGCCTTCCAGCTTCTCCTGTATAACGTACTTTATTTTACGGCCTCTGAAATTGCCGCCAAGATACGATTTGATTTGCTCGCCAAGATAGCCAATCACCATAATCACCTCGTCAACATCGTCGGGAAGCGCGTCAAGGGTGTACTCAAGCAAAGGACGTCCGCCGACTTTGACGAGTGGTTTGGCGACGGTATGGGTCAAAGGACGCATTCGCGTCCCGAGTCCCGCGGCTAGTACGACTGCTTGCATGGCATTACTATAACCAATAAAAGGCTAACTTGTAACTGAATAACTCAATTCTTTGTCCCCTTTTTGCACACAGCTTATCCCAAAATAATGGTTGGCGGTCTGATTTGGCTTTGTGATAGAATCGAGCTATGGCAAAGACGGCGACACCTTCAAACGGGATGAATCTGCTTAAAATTCCCCCGCAAAATCTCGAGGCCGAGATGGCGCTCCTCGGTTCGGTGATGCTCCGGCCCGACGCCTTGAGCGAGGTTATGGACACCGTCCACGACCGCGTGTTTTACGCAGAGCGAAACCGCCTCATCTGGAAGGCGATGCTCGAGCTTTCGGTCAAAAATATTCCAATCGACCTTCTTTCGCTTTCCTCCCGCCTTAAAGAAAAGAATGAGCTTGAGGCGGTCGGCGGAGCATCGTACCTGACCGAACTCGTAAATTCAGTTCCCTCCTCCGCGAACCTCACGCACTACGCCAACCTCATTCAGAAAAAGCATTTAATGCGAAATCTCATCGAGGCCTCGGAATATCTTGCGGAGCTCGGTTATACCGACGCCGGCGACCTGGAGGAACTCATGGACAAGGCCGAGAAGCGCATTTTTGAAATTACCAACCGTTCTGGCGTGCATAAATTCATCGAAATCAAAGATACCCTCGGTGAGGCGTGGGAGCGCCTTGACCGGCTGCATAAATCAAGAGATGAGCTTCGCGGCGTGCCGACCGGCTTTCGGGAACTCGATAACAAGCTCGCCGGATTCCAAAAGGCGGACCTTATTATCCTCGCCGCAAGGCCTAGCATGGGCAAGACCTCGCTCGCACTCGACATTGCTCGCCTCGCCGCCATTAACCACAACATTCCGGTCGGCATCTTTTCGCTTGAAATGAGCTCGCAACAGCTTGTCGACCGCATGCTTGCGGCGCACTCGCGGGTGGACGCGTGGAAACTACGCACCGGGAGACTCAACGTCGCCGAAGAGTTCGACAAAATCCGCGACGCGCTCGACCACCTCTCCAAAGCCCCGATTTACATTGATGACCAGCCCTCCAACAACATCATCAAGATGCGCTCGGTCGCAAGGCGGCTCAAGCGCGAAAAAGGCCTCGGTCTTATCATCGTCGACTATCTCCAGCTTATGGTTCCGACTCACAATAAATCGAACGACAACCTGGTCCAGCAAGTGACCGAGATTTCACGGTCGCTGAAGCAGCTCGCCCGCGAGCTTGATGTGCCTGTTATCGCGCTCTCGCAACTTTCCCGAGCCGTCGAGGCCCGAGGAGGCAAACCCCGCCTTTCCGACCTTCGCGACTCCGGCTCTATCGAGCAAGATGCCGACGTCGTGATGTTTATTCACCGTGAAGACAAATACAAAGAGGACTCGGATAAGCCCAACATCGCCGAAATTCTCATCGAAAAACACCGCAACGGTCCGACCGGCAAGGTTGAGCTTTACTTCGATGAGAAGAAGGCCACCTTCCTCTCGCTTGAAAAAGCCGACTTCAGCGATTTTGAGATAAAGAGCTCGGGCGGTGGCGCCACCGCCGAACCTTTTTAGTTATTCGTATCATTCGTACCCATTTGTATATTGGTATCTTTCTCCCGTATGGATTCCCTCCACAAGCTAGTTGAACTCTTCCGCCAATTCCCCGGCATCGGACCCCGCCAAGCGCGGCGGTTTGTGTATTTCCTGCTCACCAAAGACCAGAGCTTTCTTGACGAGCTTGCGGAGCTCGGAATCACGCTGAAAAAAGAAATCGCCCCCTGCATTCGCTGTTTTCGGCATGTACCGAAAAACGTGAGCTCACTTTGCAACATTTGTCGCGATAAAAACCGGGATAAGACCATGCTTGCCTTGGTGGCCAAGGACATTGATTTGGAGGCAATAGAGAGGAGCAGCTCGTTTAACGGACGCTACTTCGTGCTTGGCGGGACCATTCCCATGCTTGAGAAAAAGAATCAGGGGCATGTGCGGCAAAGCGAGCTTCTGGTGCTCGTCGAGTCGGAGGCAAAAACCGAGGGGCTCAAAGAGATACTGCTTGGCCTAAGCGCCAATCCCGAAGGCGAATATACCGCAGATAGAATAAAGGAGGCGCTCGCTCCCCTTGTTGCCAAGCACAAGCTCTCGGTAACCACGCTTGGCCGGGGCCTTTCGACCGGAAGCGAGCTTGAATACGCCGACAGCGAAACCATAAAAAGCGCTCTCAAAAACCGCGCGGCTTAGTAGTACTGTCATTCTCGTGGAAACGGGAATCTGGTCTTGTATTTCCTGTAATCTCGATTCCCTCCTCTGCGGGAATGGCAAAATAGAGGAGACGTATCCCACATCACCACATATCACTACCGCCCCTCATTCCCCTTCTTACAGAAGCTGTACACCTTTCGCTCTCTCCGCAGACGGAGCGCTCAAGGTCCTGCGAAGCTCCACGTATTCGCTTCTCACCTTAGAAAGGAGGGGAGGAAGATACGCGTTATGTGGTACTGGGATACATTCCAGAAATTCAGATGTATCCCTTAACGTGGTATTGATGGGCATCTTCCTGCAAGCGGCTTACAGGAAGATGCCCATCTATAAGCCTTTCTAGGCGATTGCCGCTCCAAAGGAAACCTGTTCGATCACGAAAGCTTGACAGAGCGTCTTTTTGGTGCTATCTTGCGTTTTAAACAAGTAGTAATATTGACATAAACCATAAACCATCGACCCCTTACTGACAAATGAACTCAAAAATTCTGTTACTCTGCAGTGTCCTTTTCGGTATTATCCCCACATCCACGAAAGCGCAACTCCAGATCGCAAGACCGACCACCAACGCCGTTGGTGAGGTCTCCATTCGCTGGATGACGACACCCGGAGTCGTTTACAGGTTGGACCACTCCACGAACTTTATTTCGTGGCAAGGAGTCGTCACCAATGTGGCGACTGGAAGTGAGTTGATGTTCGTTCTGGGGAACCAGATGAGTGTCAATGGCTTCTACCGGATTGTGCCTCTGGCTACGGGATGGAA
>Ga0209542_10017927_pt1 | contig 11528 bp, 16 predicted proteins | sample RifCSPhighO2_01_FD_184028 | JGI IMG/M metagenome (GOLD analysis project Ga0209542, IMG submission 184028) | Soil microbial communities from Rifle, Colorado - Rifle CSP2_plank highO2_0.1 (SPAdes) (version 2) | ecosystem: Environmental > Terrestrial > Deep subsurface > Rock core/Sediment ...
ACGACCTGCAATAAATAACGCAGCTTCGACTTTCTTTGTGCTTTCTCTTTCTTGAGAAGTGTCCATCTCTTCTATTGTTTCTTTGCTTAAATCCATTATTAAATAGGTTATTTGGTGTTTTAAAATTTATTTATACAAAAAGTATTAGGAGAGTTTCTATAATTGCAGCGAGGAATAAGAGGGGAATAACTAAGAAGAAGAATATTTTTAATGAGTTTATGATGTTTTCTTTCATTGTTTTTGTTTGAATTAAGCCTAGTTCTTTATTTGTGAGGGAGGTAATTACTATGAAGATTACTATAATTAAGATGAGAAAAATTATTGATTGAGCAATTGCTGTTAGAATGTAGGAATAAGCAGGGTTAAAGTGTTCTGCTTGCAGACCTTGACTGGCTAATAAACTTGAATTCAATTGGGGATTGGAAGAGACTGTGAGGATTGATAAAATTGCTAGTAATAAGGCGATTAATAATGGGATTATAATCATGGACAGATTATTCTTTTTGTAGTGAGAAATATAGTTTATCAATGGAGAGATGCCTAATTTTAAGCCGAGAGCTAAAGAGATAAAGATTGCAGGGAGCTCAAAAATTCCATGGGGAAGTATTCTCCACCATTCATGAAATCCTGCAAGATGGGCTGTTCTTTCAAGAACAAAACCAAGTATTACACCGTTGGAGAGAGTGACTATTAATGGGAAGATTCCCAGAAGCAACCCTAAAGCCATTGCTGAAAGAGATGTTAGGGCATTGTTTAAGAATATAAAAAAGAAGAGTCCGATTCCTGTAAGATTTTCTGTTTTATCGACTATTTCTTCTAGGATTGGAAGAATAAATGGAGAAAGGAATGATGAATTAATATATCCGAATAGTATGCTGAAAAAGAAAAGCAGGATAATTATAATTAAGGGGATTTTGATTTTGGAGAGGTTCATTCTTTGGCTATTTTTTACTTTGGGGTTATTTTTTTTCATCTGAACATTCTTTGAATCATTATTACTTTTCTTTTGTATTTCTTCTTTAAATAATATCCGTAAGCTATGCCTGCTAAAAAGCCGCCTAAGTGAGCGACATTACCGATTGGGAAATTACCTGCTATTGCTGCGAGCCAGGTAATAAATAATACTGCAGGTATCATTACATAGGCAGGCAATGAAAAGAAAGGCAGGAAGATTATCATGAATCTTAATTTTGGGAGAAGCATTACAAATAGGCCTGCAATTGCGAAAATTGCTCCTGAGGCGCCAACCATGTAGACACTTGGGGAGCCGATTATTCTTTCACCTATGAAGGTATTTCCGTATAATAAGGGGAGAATTGTTGACAATAGACCAGCGAATATACCTGAGAGGAGATAAAGCCAGATAAACCTTTTTCTTCCGATTATTTTTTCACTTAATGAGCCAAGTGAATAGAGTGCTATCATATTTATGAACAAATGGAAGGGGCTGCCGTGGACGAACATGTGGGTTATTAGGGTCCAGAGAAATTTACCTTGGACTATGTTATTTGGGTTTAGAGCGACGTAATCCATCTTGTTTAAAGAGAATAGGACAAAACCTATTAAAGAGAATATAACATTTATTAAGATTAGCTGACCTATAATTGTTAAATTTGAAAGCCAATCTATTAGACCGGATTTTCTATTAAAATTTGTCAAATTTTTTTGCCTCATTTTATATTAATGACGGAAGTATTATTTCTTTTTAGCTTTTTGCTTTATTTTTAATGGTTTTTTAGAAGCTTTTTTTTGCGGTTCTTTTTTTAATTTTGATTTTTTATATAATGCTACTTTTTTTAATTTTGATTTTTTTCCTTCGGCTATTTCTTTTTTTAAGTTTTTCGCCTTTTCTCTTTTTGTTTTTTCTCTCTTTGCTTTTTTTTCTGCTTCTTTGGTTTTTTGTTCGATTTTTATTTTTTTATCTATATCTTTTTTGTGTTTTAAATCAAAGTCTTCTATTTCTCTGGCAGTGTCTTCTCTTGTTATCTTCAATTTTGCAATGGCTATTTCAATTTCTTCTATTCTTGTTTTATTATCTTTAAGACTTAAGACTTCGCCAGTTTCAGGGCAGATGAAATTATGTTCGAGGGCTTCTTCTTCGGTATATTCTATTCCAGAACCAGGGCTAATGTAAAATCTTTCGTTTCTTCTTCTTTCCAGATTTTCTTCTAACTCTCTTATTTTATCCTGCATTTTTTCATTCAGCAGTTCTAATGATCTTTTTGTGTTTAGTGTCCAGAAGTATGTGTACCATCCGCCTTTTTTGCTGTCTTTTTTTCTCACGAACCCTACGAGACCCCTATCTGAAAGTTTGTATAAGATATTTCTTGTTTGGTTTATTGTCAAACTTAATTTTTTAGATATTAAAAATTCGTTTACATTTTTTTTCTTATAGAGAATATCAATTACAGCTTCGCCGGGTTTTCCTATAATACCAGAAACTATTTCTTTAATTAAGTCTATCTGCATAGAATATCTTAAAAATCATAGATTAAAAATGTTCTGTTACATTTGTTGTCATTACATAGTTAATGTAAATCTATATAAATTAATTTTTTTGTATATTCTTATGCTTTGGGGAAAAAAAGAGGATAAAAGTAGATTACCTGATTTGCCACCTTATCAAAGGCCGGCATTTTTGAAAGAGGAAAATATTGAAGAAGCTTCAGCACCAATGAATTCCATGCAGTCTATGCAAAACAATATTAATCAAGAAGAATTTGATGCTCTCGATAGACAAGGACTTCCTTCTTTTCCAGATTCTATAGGCAATCGTGGTTTTTCCCAAACAGCAATTAAAGATGCAGTTGGTGGAGGAGAACAAAAGATTATGCCTTATTTTCCCGAGGGACCTAATGGAAAGACAATTGGTTCAATGGATTCAAGGCAAGAAGGCTTCCAAGCAGTTGAAATGGATGAATGGGCACCTTCTCAGAGAGTAGAAGATAGTGGGCAAATGCCTATGGTAAATAAATTGCCTGTGTTTAAGGTAAATCAAAATCAAAATAATAGAATGATTGAGCCACCACCAATGCAAGAAATGTCGAGAGAGATGCCTATGCAAAGAAGCAAAGATATTTTTGTAAAGTTGGATAAATTTTATGCTGCGAGAAAGTCACTTGTTAGCATTAGACAGAAACTTGAAGAGATAGATGAACTCTTGAAGAGAATAAGAGAGACAAAAATGAGAGAGGAGCAGGAATTGGCTGCCTGGGAAAAAGAGCTTTTGAATATTAAGTCGAGGGTTAATGATGTTAATGTAAATCTTTTTGAGAAGATTGAATAAAAACATGAGCGGACAATATGTAAAATTTTTGGGTGCAGAGTCTATTTATGGACAGAAAAGACTTCTTCGAGGAGAGCTTGAAGTATTAAATTTTGTAAAAAAGATAAGAGCCTATAAAATATTAAGAAGGGAAGACCTTGCCTTGCGTTTGACTTTAAAGACGAAGATTGCAGAGATACTTACAGAAATGGAAGTTTTAGATAAATCTTTGCCTTATGTTAAATTTATGCATGTTGAGAGGCCTGCAGAGAAAGATAAAGATAAGGAAAAGAAAGAGGACGAGGTTTTAACATTAGATAGAGAGGTTGAGCTAATTAGAAGGAAATTGGAGAGATTGGAAATTAATGGGTAGATTTATTTCTTAATTGAAAAATTAGTAAGATATTAAAAGAATAAATCTCTAATTGTTTTATGAAGAGTCAAATATTGAGAATTATAAAAGAAGTAGAGAAAAAGAATAAAGTTAAGATTATTTGGGCAATAGAATCAGGTTCTCGAGCATGGGGATTTGCTTCTGGAGATTCTGATTATGATATTCGGTGTATGCATCTTGGCGAATTAAATGATTATTTAAGTTTAGATTTACCCCCACAACAGATTAATTTGGTTAAAGATAATTTAGATTTGGAAAGTTGGGATATAAAAAAGTTTGCTGAATTAAGTATTAAATCAAATCCTCAAATTGCAGAATGGTTAAGAAGTCCAATAATTTATAGGGATTCTAAAATTAGAAAACAATTTAAAAAATATTTTGATGAAGGTTGTTCTTTAGAATTTCTTAGACAACATTACATAAGAATGTCTAAACAAAATTTTCATAAATATATGAGTATTGGTATGTCTCATTCGTGTAAAAAATATCTTTATGTCTTAAGAGGGGTAGCATGCGCCATTTATATTGAAAAGGAAAATAAACTTCCACCATTACCATATAAAGATGTTATTGGATATTTGCCCGAATATGCAAGAAAATTTTTTGAAAGATGTGTAATTCAAAAAAATACTACTGAAAAAGCTGAGATAATTGCTAATGAAGAAGTTTCTAAATTTATTGATAGTTACATTGGTCAACCATTTGGAAAAGTCGATACTACATTTAAAAAAAGAAAGGAATTAAATGAATATTTAATTAAGACGATAAAGAAAGAAGGACAATAATCGGTTTTAGTTATATCTAACTCATTTCTTAATTGTTATTCTGCAATTATCTTTAATAAAAGAAATATCATTTTTAATTTCTGACAATTTGCCGTCTATGTTTTCAACTTTCTTTTCAGTTTGTATAATTCTTTCTTTTAAGGGACCGAGATAATAAGCCCAGAGGAGAAAACCACTTGCTAATAATCCTCCAATCCATTCATATTCTTTCGGGAGACCGATTGCTTCAAATAATGGGTCTTTTGTTGCAATGGTTAGAATAAAAAGAAGGAATTGGATTAGGATTAGAAATCCCAAAAAGCCATCTAACTTTTTATTTTTTACATTAAGGTTTATTATGTATAAGACTAAAATAAAGAATAGTAATGCCCAGAATATTATCATAAATATCATAATTACTTGAGGGTCTGAACTTTTATATAGTTAATGTTTTTAGGTTAAGTAAGTATAAAGCATAGACGACACATAAATATTATGTCAATTTATCCTTGAATCGGAGATAATTATCCTTAATCTGATATTCTTCAATAATAAGTATAGGGTGTTATTAGCAGTAGACTTTTCATATATTTCGCGACGAACTTTATTACTTGGCTTCTAAAGAGAAATATTTTTTAAGCCCAAAGATTACATGTGGAACATATTTTTTAGTATTTAACTTGATATCTTTTTTTAATTCATTTAATTTTAACCACTTTAATTTGGATATTTCCATTTTATCTGGAATTATTTTTTCATCTGTTACACCAGAAAAAAGAGCATGGAAGGACTTATCAACTTTATCAAAATAAGGGTAAATGAACAAAAGTTTAACAGGAATTGAAATTCCCAATTCTTCTTTCATCTCTTTTTTAATACATTTTTTATAACTTTCGTTTGCAACTGTGCCACTTACAGAATATGTGTAAAGACTAGGATACCATCTTTTATTTGATGATCGTTTACAAATTAATACATCTCCTTTAGAATTAAAAAGAAGCAAGTGTGCTGAACGATGAATGAATTTGCCTGTTTGAAAATCATTAATCTGTCTTAACCCTATTCTTTTATTATTTTTATTGACTTCTATATTAAATTCATTCATTACAATCTAACATTTATTCTATTTAATAATCCTTTGTTAATTTTCCATATTAGGTATGTATTTAGAAAATCTATAAAAAATAGGGTAGAGGAAAATCAATAATAATTTTATAAAAACCATTCGACTTAAAAATGAATGGATCAAGATATGAAAGATGTTCTAACTTATGGTGGAGGAACAATTTTTGGTTATGCTGCTTTCTTATCTTTATTGATACAATTGACACAAGACATAAATTTAATAATACTATATACGTTGATACTTATAATATTTTTATGGTTGGTATTCATTCAAATTAAACTTTCAAAGCAAAAAGGAGGAGATATATAACAATGACCAAAGAGGAGCTGAAAATAGCAATGATTATTACAATAATTATTGCTTTAATAATTGGATTTATTTTAGGCAAATATATTTTTTAATTTATTAGTTGCAATAATTTTATAAAACCAATTAAACTTGGTTTTATATGGCAATTACAACAAGACAGGAATTAATCAAGGCGTATCTGAATTTCTTTAAGGGAAAGGGACATAGAGAGATTCCTTCTGCTTCGCTTATTCCGCAGAATGATCCGACTGTTCTTTTTACAACAGCTGGAATGCATCCACTTGTGCCTTATTTATTAGGGGGGAAACATCCTCTGGGGAAGAGATTATGCGACGTGCAGAAATGTTTGAGGACTGGAGATATTGATGAAGTCGGGGATGAAGTGCATCATACTTTTTTTGAGATGCTTGGAAACTGGAGTTTGGGAGATTATTGGAAGGAAGATGCAATTAAATTTACCTTTGAATTTTTAACTGAAATTTTAGGATTTGATAAAGAGAGGTTAGCTGTAAGCGTTTTTGGAGGAGATGATAGAGTTAAGGAAATTCCTATTGACGAAGAGAGTGCTAAGATATGGAAAAAATTAGGATTTAAGGAAGAGCGGATTGCATATTTAGACAGGGGAGTTTATGAGAGTGAAAATAATTGGTGGGGCCCTGCCGGAGAAGTTGGACCTTGCGGGCCATGTACAGAGATATTTTATTATGTGGGGAAGAAAGTGCCGAAGAAGTTTGATAATAGTGATAAGAGTTGGGTTGAGATTGGAAATGATGTTTTAATGGCGTATAATAAAACTAAGGGGGGGAAATTTGAAGGGTTGAAACAAAAGAATGTTGATTTTGGGGGAGGGGTTGAGAGAATACTTGCAATATTAAACGGGTTTAGCGATAATTATCAAACAACTATATTTCTGCCGATAATTAAAGAGATTGAAAAGATTAGCGGAAAGAAATATGGGGGGGATAAAGAAGAGACAAAGGCAATTAGAGTAATTGCAGATCATATTAAGGCTGCTGTTTTTGTTCTTGGAGATGAGAAGGGAATAAAACCGAGCAATGTTGGACAAGGATATATTATTAGGAGATTAATTAGAAGAGCAGTTAGATATGGGAGGATATTAGGGATAAATAATAATTTTACAGTGCATGTTGCTAAAGCAGTTTTAGGAATTTATCCTGATTATCAAGAACTGCATAGAAATCATAAATTTATTATGGATGAACTTGAAGCAGAGGAGAGCAGGTTTAGAGAAGTCTTGGAGAAAGGGTTGAAGAAATTTAATGAAGTTTGCAATGATAAAATAATTACGGGAAAAGAAGCATTCTTGCTTTTTCAGAGTTATGGGTTTCCAATTGAGATGACTGAAGAATTAGCAGAAGAGAAAGGCGTTAAGGTTGATTTGGAAGAATATAACTCTGAGTTTGAGAGACATCAAGATTTAAGCAGGACCGCGTCTGCAGGGCAGTTTAAGTCTGGATTAGCAGATGATTCTTCTATTGTGAGGAGATTGCATACTGCAACGCATTTGTTAAATGAAGCATTGAGAAAATTATTTGGAGGAGAAGTTAAGCAGAAAGGGAGCAATATAACTGCTGAGAGATTAAGGTTTGATTTTAGTTTTCCAAGAAAACTAACAACAGTGGAGATTAAGAAAGTTGAAGAACTTGTTAATTTAGTTATTGGGAAGAAATTAGAAGTTAGGAGAGAAGAGATTCCTTTGGGGGATGCTTTGAAGAGCGGGGCGCAGGCAGAGTTTGGAACAAAGTATCCGGAATTGGTTTCTGTTTATACAATTGTGGATCCTAAGGATGAGAAGAAATGGTTTAGTAAGGAGATTTGTACTGGGCCGCATGTTTCAAATACAGGTGAGATTGGTAAATTTAAGATTGTCAAGGAAGAGTCGAGTTCTGCTGGAGTAAGAAGGATTAAGGCGATTGTGGAGTGAATATTTATATACTTCTTTTTATATAAAATAAAATGAATTATAAAAAAGTATTTTGGGAGATAATTAGATGGTTATTTTTTATATTAGCAATTTTGTTGTTTATCTTATTAATAAAAAATTTAATACTAAAATGAGTCGTTTAAAGAATATAATTAGCATTTTAGGTTATATTCTCTTTGTTATAATGATAGTTATAGTGGGGTATCAAGTCATTAAGTTAATAATAGGAGGCACATGGGAGTTTCAGGATATTATAATTGCTCTCTTGGTTGTAATTATTACAGGACTTTTTACTATTTTTACTAAATTAGCAGTCTTAGGCGAAAGAACAAAATATATTGGAGAGAGTGTGAAAAAATTAGGAAATGATTTTAGAGAGCATATAAATGAGAGTCATAGAAATGTAAATATAAAGCATTGACGATATTATAAATACAACATAACTTTGTTTTTGAATTTGGGATAATTATCTGCAATCTGATACTCTTCAGTAGTTAGGAGTATAAGCGTTATTGATAGTAAACTTTTGATGTTAATATGAGATATATGGTTTTTTTGGAAAGATTTCTATTTTGTGTAACTGCGTAATGATAACAATAGAAAGGTTTATAAGGGCTATTTTTTTAGGGTTTTTAATGGCAAATGAAACTGGAATAAAAGATATTGAAATGTGCTTTAGGGCAGAAGTAGATGGAGAAATGAAAAATTATTCTGGAAGATTAACTCAGTTTCAAGATGGTCTTGGAGAGAAGATTATTGACGAGACAGGTATAAGAATTGAGATGCTAAGAAATTTTGATGCAGAATCTTTTATAGGCTCTTTTGGAGATATTGCTGGAAGGAAAGGTTTAGTTAATATCGGAGAGGGAGATTTAATTTTAATGAGAGTTATTTATGGAGATAATAGTCCGATGAGATGGGATTATTTCTTTGATGCTGGAAAACCGCCTTATTCTTTAGAAACAAGTTCAGATAGAAAGAGAAGAGATTATTAGATAAAAAGAGAGATTAGTAAAATCAAAGAGAGAACTAATGCATAAATACCAAAATATCTAAGATTTTTTCTCGATGTGAGAATGTAACGATATAGCAAATGAATTGTAATTAGACCGACAATGAATGCAGTTAGGGTTGCCCAGAGAAATTCAATTGGGAGCTTTTGATTTCCGATTTCTAGAATATTTGCTCCGAAGATTACTGGAATGGACATTAGGAATGAGAATTTTAGAGCGGTTTTTTCATTTAAGCCTAAAAGAATACCTGCTGAAGTTGTTGTGCCTGAGCGAGATACGCCTGGGAGGAGGGAAATTATTTGTGCTGTGCCAATAATGAGAGATTTTTTAGCGTTGAGTTTTTTATTTAGTTTGTTTAGGTTTAGAGAGGTTATTATTAGAAGTAAGCCAGTTATGCCGAAACTAACTGCAACAATTGGAAGGGTGTTGAAAATTGTGTCCATTATGTTTCTTAATAAATAGCCTGCTATTGCGGCAGGTATTGCTGAGAGAAGGATGTAGAAACCTAATTTTGAATTTTCAGAATGGAATTTAAATTTAACTATGTCTTGAAAAATGTTTGTTATATCTTTGCCAAAATAGACAAAGACCGACATTAATGTGCCAAAATGTAAGGCAACATCAAAGACAAGGGAGTTTTGGTAGTTAAGGAGTTTTTGCGCTATGACTAGATGACCCGAACTTGAGATTGGAAGCCATTCTGTTATTCCTTGAATGATTGCTAATATTATTGCTGTTAGTAATTCTGGCATAGGAAGAGCTTAGATGAGAGATTAATAAATTAATTGGTATTGGAAGGAGAATAATATAAAAATATAAAAAACAAAAAAATTAAACGTCGAAACGACATTCCCAGCAGAATCTCTTTGTGATTTTTGAGAAAGGAGACTCGAGCTCGTGCTCTATCTCTTCTTCAAATGTCTTTTTCATGTCATAGGACAGATCAAAAAGTTCACCGCAGCGCTTGCATTGCGCCGGCATTGCTAATTTTTGTATTTGCATAATTAATAGTAATGAATTTTCTTTAAATACACTAAGGTTTTTTGTTATATCCTTTTTAATGTAATTTAATTTATATATCGAGTTACTCCAGAGAGATACTATACTCCTGAAGAGAAACAAAAGCGATTTTTTTGTGGGTTTTTAAATGTTTAGATGTTATATTCAAAAAGCCTTTTTATCTTAACACCTATGCTAAAACTATGAAATGTATCTAAGAAAAAATTTAAGTGTTCAGTATCGATAATTATAACATTACTTCCGATTTTTGCTCCATTGTATTTTTCTAACAAACCGGGATATTTTTTACCATAATGACTATATCCAGATATCTTTTTGTTTAACATAACTCTTTTTGAATCTGGTTTGATATTACTCCAAGATAGAATGACTTTGTTCTTACCTTCTTCTAACTTAGGGGTATATTTTTGATAGAGGATAATTGCATTTCCTAACATTGAATCTTTTAATTTCCAATTATCTAATTGTCCAACAATTACATTTATCTCATTTTTTATGTTTAATAAATTCCAATAATTTTTTAATTTAGAAGAATTATAAAAAGAGTGAATTATTTCTTTTACTTCTTTTTCTATTTTTTTATCTGGCGAGTCTATAAAGATATCAATATCACTTTCTTTATCCGCTTTTCCTATGGCGACACTTCCAAATAAGATTATGGACTTTATCTTAGATATTTCTTCTTTTTTGAGATTTTGAAGGAGATAAGAAACAAAATCTAAGCTATAACTTATTAATTCCATATTAAACCCTCTTTGTCAAATAAGTCTTTCAAGTTATTGAATGTTTTAATTAATGATTCAATTGTCTCTTTCGGCTGGGGTTTACCATAGCATAAGATATTTCTTTTTGATTCTATTTCATTTAACATAAATAGTATTTCTTTTTTATTTGAAAAATAAAAATCCCAATCGGCCCAGAGGGTCGGGGTATCTTTAATCCTCCAACTGGAAACGACGACCGAGGCAGAGCCTCGGGGTATTAAACCCAGTTGTAGGGAATCAAAGCCTAATTTTTCTTCTGCTTTTCTTGGAGAAGTAAACCAATCGTGCTTTAATATTGTTCCGAAGTTTATTAAATTGTTTTTATGAAGAAAAACTTCGAGCATTTCTGTTGCTGCTACAGAAATATTAAAACCAATATTTCTTTGCCTTTCTTGTACTCTTTTTTGAATACTTTCATTTATACAGAGAATTTGGATAATTGAGTTACCTTTGGTTCCAAATTCTCTGTCTGGAGAATTCGAATGAACAGTAACAGAATCAACCGAATTCTCCATAACTTCAAGACTTTCTCTAATATTTCTTAAATGGTCTTCGATTTTCATTTAAAAACAAATGAAAAAAATTATTTAAATCTTTAGTTACGATTGTAACTATATTTTAGTTCCATTTGTAACTATAAACTTTGGTAATTTATTTAGTTACGATTGGAACTATTCTATAACAAATACAAAGAACGATAATACCTTGAATATAATTTCTCTTTCTGATTATACGACAAATGAGAATTATCTGTAATTTGATATTATTTCAGTAAAAAGTAAGTGGATATTATTAGGTAGATTTCTTGTAAACGTAGGATTATTCTATATAAATTCCTGGCTTGCCAGGTTTAGCTTTTTGAGCTTTATTTTCTGGGTCGTGCTTGGATTTATCGTTTACTGCGAAGACTTTTACTTGCTTATCTAAC
>Ga0209542_10017928_pt1 | contig 11527 bp, 10 predicted proteins | sample RifCSPhighO2_01_FD_184028 | JGI IMG/M metagenome (GOLD analysis project Ga0209542, IMG submission 184028) | Soil microbial communities from Rifle, Colorado - Rifle CSP2_plank highO2_0.1 (SPAdes) (version 2) | ecosystem: Environmental > Terrestrial > Deep subsurface > Rock core/Sediment ...
TTGGAGATTCTATTCGATTTGAGTATAAGCATTTTCCACTACCAATTCATCCACTGGCTGAGCCTGCCGCTAGAGCAGCAGAAGCGGCCGGACAACAAGGTAAATTCTTTGAGTTCCATGACGTACTCTTTGCCAACCAGCTTAGTTGGTCAAATAGTGTAAATCCAGCCATACCATTTGTGCAGTATGCAGATGAGTTGGGGCTTGATGTGGATACCTTTAAACGACACTACAATGCATCACTCATTCGTGACCGTGTCCGTGAAGACTTAGCTGAAGCACGACAACTTGAACTCACTGGTACTCCAACCTTCTTCTTGAATGGCGAGAAGATGGTTATCTCAACCTATGAAGATTTTGTTAACCAGATTGCAAGCGCGATAAATCCTGAAGCAGCAGCTGAAGCCTCAGCTGCTCCAGCTGTTGAGTTTGGAATTTAGTTTGATACGCACACAAAAAACCGTGTCCACTGACACGGTTTTTTATTTGTCTCTGGTTAAGCAACTTCAATTTTAATTTCGTTAAATAATCTTTTTGAAACCAGAACGACTTGGTCCTGAACTTTGCCATACACAAAGTGTCTAGTTATAACCCCTCCACCGGTTGAGACAGGGCCGGTCACTTTACCAATTTTTGAAATTTTGTCTTCGGTCACTATTGAAGAATCTAGCTCATCTATGGTTCTGGTATATTGTATTTGCTTAAGCGTGCCGTGTTTGGTTGCAGCTTTTTGAACTATACAAGCAGTTCGTTCTCTGGCGGCAATAGTGATTGTTTTTCCAATTCTATTATTGATATCATTCATAAAGTGATCCATGCCGTTATATAGTTCAAAGAGTTTTTGGCGATTACCACCGATTCGCAAACCAACTTCAAAGAATTTCCACTCACCATTATGTAGAACTGAATCAAAGTGCATGCTGGTGTTTTTTACTTTGAAGTGAGCAATAATTTTTTTAATTGAATCATGGAGGTTTGTTAAATCAGTAGCAGAAAGCTCGTCGGTGGTGTATTGCAGTGCACTATAGGTATCATCAATACCAAACTCACCAGGTGTAACTACTCGGACCAGTGGGCAAAATACCACTTCACCTACAGCGTTTACGTATAGGTTCATTGAGTATTGTGGTCCTGAAAGATAAGCTTCAGCTACAACGCTGACTTTTTTATGATAAATCTCGTCGCCGAATCTTGCCATCAATCCACTAAACGTTTCATAGTGAAATTTAAATTCAGCTGCATTGTTTACAATTTTAACCAAGGCACTACCAGCTAGCCCGCTTGGTTTTACTACGAGAGGGTAGGTTAGAGACTCGAGGTCACAGAGTAGTTCTGGCGTTACGGTGTGGATGTCTGGGACTAACTCGGGGAACTTTTTTTGTAATGACTTTTTAAAAAACTCTTTATCTATAAGGGTGCTGTAGTTGTGTGCTTGTTCATCGGTAATCTTCCCACACAGTAATTGTGCTTCAATATACGCCGTCATATCTCTCTCCTGAGTACAGGTTACCAAGAGGATACTTTCAGCATCTTCCTTAAGGCGCTTTTTGTCGGCTGGGTTGGTTAGATCGTAGGTTGAATCAAAAAGTTCAAGATAATTTTTTTTGATATCAGAATTTGATTGTCTGGTGTATGCGCAGGCCAAAATATACTCAGACTCTTTGAAGTGAGTACGAATCTTTTTTAGATAACTATTTTTGGTGTAGCCGGCAATGATAATAATTTTTGACATATCTTAACTGAGTTTAAAGTAGTTTCTGAGGACCTTTTCAATGATGCGGTAAGGTGTTTCCGAATCATTACAACGCCAAGGTAGGTAGTAGACTGCTGGGTTACTATTTAGTTCGATTACAGTGTAACTCGCAGTGTCTTTGATGTCACTGGGTATAAACACATCAATTCCAACAATGGATGATGAAATTGTCTTGGCCAGCTTAAGAGCCCACAATTCAACTTCTCGCGGAAAATTATCTGTAAAGTACACATCTGCAGATGGAATTTTTGTAATGTGGTACTCAAACTTTTCACCAACTTTTAATATTGAATCCATGGTAGTCATTCTTTTCTTGTGTTGCCAATCAATTATTGCTTGGCTTCTTTTTCCTTCGGGTACTTTTTCTAGTAGTTCGCCAATGGATGATGTGCCATCCCCAATAATATCCGGATTTCGTTTTGAGTGAATGAGAACTAGTTCATTGTCTACAACAAGAATTCTATATTCATTTTGACTAATAATTGGTTGAATTAAAAAACCTTGTTGTTCTTCGTAGAAAAACTCACACACTTTTGTAAGTTGATTCACATCCTCACAAATTGTTATGTTCTTACCGTCTTGGCCTTTGTTTGGTTTAACTAGGACGGGGAAACTTTGAGTTTGCTTGCCGACCACGTCTAATAAATCAGCTACAGAAGAATAACTCTCAGTACTGATGGAAACAGTCGAAATAACTTTATAATTAAATTTTTGCAGTATGCGTTGAGTCAGAATTTTATTATTGGTAAGAAACGAGTTAAATCTCTTCACGTTTGGATAAAAACCAGGTGCACCAGTACCAATGATAAAGAATGTTTCTTTGTCTGTTATGAGTAGCGACTTCTTCTTGCTGGAGGTTTGTATGTATTCGCAGTCTAAGCCAATTCTTTTTGCGACTCTTTCGTACATCTCAATGTTATTCTCACGAGTTCGCATTTGTTGAATTGTTAATGTATCAATTTGTTGTCAATACTTGATTTTTGCTAATAATGTTATGTTACACAAATTCAGCGAAAAGTATAGTATGCTGTACTCCTGTCTGAAGAACTGTACGTCAGGCCATGTCTGAATATTCAGAATAACGTTTAGAAACATAACGCTATTTATGCAAAAACCAGTGCTTGATAAAAACATTATTGTATACGTAATGAATCTCCCAGAAGGAGCAATCAATAGTATCCGTCACTACGGAAAACAAAACAAAAAGAAATATCGCATCATGCTCCTGTGGGACTCGCGAGTAAAAGATGTAAATAATAAACTCGCTAATCCAAACATAGATATTGCAATTAGTTGTGATATGTCTAAGCCAAATAAGATAGCGGAAGCGCTTTTGCCGTACCAGGATGATCTTTTGGCTATTACATGTCGCTCTGAGCAGAGCATGGCCCGCTTTGCGGCAGTTATTCCTCATGTGCCGTATCTACGTACCCCAACCACTGAGTCACTCAAGTGGGCTAGTGATAAGTACGAAATGAGAAAGCGCATGAAGTTGTTTGATCCCTCTATTACACCGATTTTTACTCTAGTTAAAGAAAATACTAAAGCTGAACGCGCGCGGGTGGTAGAGAAGGTCGGTTTTCCAATGATTATCAAACCTACCAATTTGGCAGCCAGTTTGTTTGTGTCTATTTGTTACCACGAAGAGGATTTGGAGAAAACCCTAAAAACTACCTTCAGTAAACTTAGCACCGCTTACAAGAATGACAATCGACTAGAAGAACCAAAGCTGATTGCGGAACAATTCATGGACGGTGATATGTACTCCGTTGACTCGTATGTTGGAGCGCGTGGCAAAGTTGAGCATTGTCCACTCGTCAAAATTAAAACCGGGAAGATGATTGGTCACGATGACTTTTATGGTTACCTGCAAATTACTCCACCAATTCTAAAGCGGACCACCGTTGAAAAAGCACAGTTGGCAGCTGAGAAAGCAATTCACTCTCTCGGGCTTCGAAGTACTATCACGCACACTGAACTAATGAAGGTAGATGATGAGTGGAAGGTGATTGAGATTGGAGCTCGTATGGGCGGGTTCCGACATGAGCTTCATATGCTCACTTGTGGTATCGACCACTCACTCAATGATGTGCTGGTGCGAATTCCTGAAAAAGTACAAATGTCTAAGAAGTGTACTGGCTACGCGTGTGCAATGAAGTGGTTTGCAACTAAAGAAGGAAAGATTTCAGAAATGAAAGGAATTAAAAAGATTGAACAACTAGAATCATTCCATCGAATTGAAGTAAATAAAAAAGTTGGCGACCGAGCGGTCTTTGCCCGTAATGGTGGTCGTTCAGTATTTAACCTTTTCCTTAAAAATACCGACCGTTCAAGTCTACTGGCAGATATTCGTCGGGTAGAGCAAATGGTGGAGGTTAAGGTGGCGACTCGAGAGACTGTTAAGTAGTCCAAGCATTACCTCTCTTTGTTTGCTATGATGCATAGATATGCCGTTTAGAACTAGAGATTTTACGCTGTTTTTGCTTGCTGTGGCTTTTATTGTGGTTGGGATTACCGCTACGGTTGAAGAAGACTTATCTAGTCGCGGTCAATCCGCATCAGTAGCTTCGTTTGTATCAGATGCAGAAAGTATTGAGTACGAGGCGGTTGTACCTGGGGGGCGTGAAGTACCGCGCGCTAGCAGGCTAGCTGAGCTACGAGCCAAGATTGCTGATTTTGTATTTCCTGAAGTTGCAGTAGTGGAGGAAGAAGTAGTGGAGGAAGAAGTGGAAGAAGTGTCAGTTGAACCCGGTACTATTACACTTTGTGGTAATTACCGCACTATAAATCCCGTCTGGTCTCCAGCTGGTTTGCAGTTTGAAATTGTCGAAGGAGCTCGTTTAGTGTATCGCGAGACCGAAAAGGCGGTAGTGGACGAGTTTGGAGTCTCGAGTGTTATGCCAGAGCGTGAAGTAGTGGCGCAATTACCGCTCCGTGGAGCACCGCAAGCAGCTAAGTCATGTATTCCGACTGATGTTGTTGGTATTGCGCTTGATGGGTCACTAATACGCAACAACGAGTATACGCTTTACCGTGTATTTGGAGAGGAGACACTTGTTGGGTATGCGCTCGATGGTTTCCCAATTTATGGACTAAGTGCTCGAAACGGAGATGAGTGTGGGGGAGTAGCGATGGCAACCGGGTATGGCTATGTTCTATCAGCTGAGCGGGAAGGGGTGCTTGGTTGCTTTAGCGGAGCACCTGTTTCTTTGTAGACCACCTTTTTCTAATACCCCAATCGATTAGGGTATTAGAAAAATGGTTTCTATACCCCCATTTAAATGGGGGTATAGAAACAAAAACCTTTCGGTTAACCGAAAGGTTTTGTTTATTAGATCTCCATTTAAATGTAAATCTAAGTATTGATTTTTAACACAATTTATTGTCTAATATAAAAAGATTAGCAACAAAAAGGAGTTCTCGTGAAAAATGCAGAAAAACGGCGAAATGGGAAGAAAGGACGACCAGTTCGTTTGCTGTTCCCGCCCTTACCGCCACATCGGCGCTTGGCTGATTGGGCTATGACACCCTTGATGTACCTGGCGCTCGGCAACTGGCGTGAGTGTCCGCAAGAGACGCATGCATGGAATTACTTCACTCTCAATCTCGGAGAACACTTTTGGATTGAGGACGCACCTAAGGTCACTGTGAAGGGTATTCCGTCGGCTCGACCGACCAGATTTGGTTTACATCACTTGACTTGGCTCGGAGGCTGGAAACAGTTTGTGGTTCTGCGGCCACCGCTCCAACAAGTTCATGCAGGAGAGAAGTGGTACATTGGCTGGCGCTCGGGTGATTCGTGTGGGGTTTCAATGATCCCGCTCTGGGGTCCGGTGCGGATGCTGATTGGCCCTGGGGATGTTGAGTTTTTTGCCTTGAATCGTGCTCATAAGCCGGTTGGGCTGTTAAATATCGGCAGCGGCTGCCTCGGCCGGGCTGGTTACAACGCCCACTACCCATTGCGCTAATAGCGCTTAAAAGCTGCACTTCGGTGCGGCTTTTTTCTTTGCTATACTAAGTTACATATATGACTGAGAAAAAATTTCCGGATGGTTTTTACTGGGGTGCAGCAACAGCGTCATACCAAGTAGAAGGAGGTATTTATAATACAGACTGGGCAAAGGCAGCGACTGAAGGTCGAGTGCCAGAGTGTGGCGAGGCATGTGATCACTATAACCGGTATGAAGCAGATTTTGATATTGCTAAATCTCTAGGACATACGGCACATCGCTTATCAATTGAATGGTCACGCATAGAACCAGAAGAAGGAAAGTTTGACCACGATGCAATTGAGCATTACCGAAATGTGCTACAAGCTCTTAATCGTCGCGGAATAAAACCCTTTGTGACACTTTGGCACTGGACACTTCCATTATGGTTGTCTCATTCGGGAGGGATTGAACGCAAAGATTTTCCTGAAGTATTTGCTCGTTATGCAGCCTATGTGGTTAAAGAATTAAAAGATGAAACAGAACATTTCTCTACTTTAAACGAACCTTATAGTGTAATTATTAATGGGTGGTTGCAAGGTGAGTTTCCTCCATTCAGAAGGTTTTCACTATTAAATTTTTTGAAAGTAAGAGGTGACGATGTTGATGGTAAGAAGACAAAAAATGATTGGTTGGCTCCAATTAAATTCTTTACCTTAGCAAATGTTTTGGCTAAGGCTCATAACTTAGCTTACAAATCAATTAAGCAAGTAAGTCCACAGACTCAAGTCTCAATTGTCTTTCAAATCCACGCTATTAATGCAGTTGGAGGACTTTACTCAAAAATAGTTTCATACCTTGAAAATTGGCACCGCAATCACCGTTTTCTTAAAAAGGTCTATAAACAATGTGATGTCCTTGGGATAAATTACTATTTCAGTACAGATGTTGGTGGTAGCAAAGTCTATCCAAAGACAGATATGGGTTGGGATAGTCGGCCAGAAGGAATTTATCAGGCCCTCATGATGGCTAAGCGTTATCAAAAACCAATTTTTGTGGCTGAGGCGGGATGTGCAGATGAGAAAGATACCTTTCGAGCAGAGTACATAACTAAAACTGTTAGAGGTATCCATAAGGCAATAACTGATGGTGTCCAAGTAAAAGGATATATGTACTGGTCACTGCTAGATAACTACGAATGGGCACATGGTTTTTCCAAGCGTTTTGGACTAGTTGAAATAAATTATGATACGCAAGAGCGAACTATTCGCCCTTCTGCATACGTGTATAAGAAAATCATTGAAGAGAGTAGAATGTTAGAATAAGACTATATGTCTTGGATATTCCTGGCAACAATCGGCCAATTGCTGAACGCAATTGTGGCGTTTTCGGATAAGTACATTGTCTCTGATGAAAACGCACTACCCCGACCTTTTGTGTATGCTTTTTATTCCTGCATTCTGACTGGCTTTTGGGGTGTTATCTATCTCTTTGGTTATATACCAGGTTTATCTGATCTAGGTATGCCGTCGTTTAGTAATGTCGAGAGTCCAACCATCCAAGTAATTGGTATGTCCTTCTTGGCGGCGTATACCTTCTTTATGGCACTGGTGTCCATGTACGATGGACTTAAACGTGCAGAGGCAGTCAATGTCATCCCGGTCATTGGTGCGGTATCTGCACTAGCCACTTTTGGAATGAGTCATCTCTTCTTGGGAACTCCATTTACTGCCAACTTCATGTGGGGCGTGATGGTGTTGTCGCTCGGTACATTGTTGGTAGCGCAAACAATTCCCAATCGAAACATTGTTTTAAATGTCCTGCATAGTGGTGTATTTTTTGCCCTCCACTTTGTGGCTATGAAGGGACTTTTTGTTGAGACTAGTTTTGATGACGGGTTCTTCTGGTCACGGGTTAGTTTTGTAGTGTTCGCTTTGTCTCTCCTCATGGTTCCCACTTATTACGATAAGGTGTTTAGTCAGAGTCAAAAGACCACCAAAAAAACTGGTGTCATTGTAGTGGCTACCAAAGTCTTGGCCGGTATTGCGGCGTTCCTTATCCTCAAGGCAACTGATATGGGTGATGTGGCGGTAGTACAGGCACTTGATGGATTGAAGTTCGTATTTATCTTGGCTATCACCATTGTGTTTGGTGCTTTGCTCCCAGATTCAGCTGTTAGTCACGAACCACGGCCGAAGGAAGTAATGCGGCGGACGCTTTATGTAGCAGTGATTGCAGTTGGGTATTTAATTTTGTTTTTGTAATATGCCTTGGTGGAAAATTATTCTTATAGCACTGGCCGTGAAAATCACGTTATTGCTTTTGATAATTGTGTTTTTGGCGCAGAAGGAAGTACCGGCTGAGATTACCTATGGTATGTCTTTTAATACTATGTACGCGACGGAGCTCGGTCTTGATTGGAAGGAGACGTATGATGCTTTGCTAAATGACCTTGGAGTCAGGCACCTTAGACTAGCGGCGCACTGGCCAATGGTTGAGCCAGTAGATGGAGTATATAACTTCGTGGAACTTGATTATCAGATTGCTGAAGCCGAGCGGGTGGGAGCTGAGGTAGTCTTGGCGGTCGGACGCCGGCTACCTCGTTGGCCTGAGTGTCATATACCAGAGTGGGCGAGCAAGCTCGATGTGATAAACAATAATACCGCTCAGCTTGAATACGTAACACAGGTTGTAGAGCGTTACCGAAATAGTCCGGCCGTTAAAATCTGGCAAGTAGAAAATGAACCGTTCCTTGAAGTGTTTGCGTTTGATCATTGTGGGTTCTTGGATACCGATTTTCTTGATAAGGAGATTGCACTCGTGCGTGAACTTGATCCATCAAGGCAAATTCTGGTGACTGATAGTGGTAATTTGGGCTTGTGGTATGGCGCATACAAGCGTGGCGACATATTTGGTACTAGTGTGTATGTTCATTTCTGGAATCCGGACATTGGTCAGTTCCGTACTTTGTTGCCGCCGTTTGTATACCGAGTTAAAGAAAATCTCTTAGCTCTCATCTATGGTGAGAAGGAAACGTTTTTGATTGAGTTATCAGCTGAGCCGTGGCTTATTGCCCCAATTGCCACTGTGCCTATCGAGACGCAGTTTACTCGAATGGACAAAGATAAGTTCGCAGACATCTTGGCCTATGCTAAAGAAACTCGTTACCAAAAACAATATTTATGGGGCGCTGAGTGGTGGTATTGGCTTGTGAAGCAAGGTCATCCGGAAATGTGGGAAATGGGTAAAGAGCTCTATCTGTCACCGGAGAATATCGCAAAATAATTTTTGTATGAAACCAGCATTTATTAATCTTGGCCGACGCATCAAACGTTTTTTTGGGGGTGACGTACTGACTACACTCGAGACGGTTCAGACTAAGACCATTGCAGTCACTAAGACTGTCGATGGTTATGTGATGCCGGTACGGGAAACAATCTTTAAACGCTTCCCGGTACTCTTCTCACTCTTAGTGACGTTTGGTGTATCCGCGACGTTTTTGGGAATTGAACAAGTGTTACTTCAGTATGAATTATTGCGCGATCGACCTGAACTTATACTATTGGCCGGGATAACGGTTTTAGTTTTTACTGGTAGACTATATAAAAAGTTAGGTTAACATTTATGACATTCTGGCGTTTTGTATTTTCGTTTCTATATGTACGAAACTGGCACTCGGGCGATATGGAGCTCTCTAGGCCCCGAGTGGCGCTTCTATTTGCATCACTGTTTTTACTTATCTTGGCAATTACTCTCATAACATTTTTGCAGACACCTATTGCCTACTCATCTCATTAGAAAGTTTTTTATATTTGGATTATATTTAAATTAACTATGAAAAAGTTCTTAATTGCTGCTGGCTTATGTATGCTTGTTGCCATTATTGCAATATTTGCGAGTTATTTTTATATTCAGCAACTCTTAGTGTCGCCGTCTTAAAGTGGCCAAAAGTGAAGAACGAGAGGAATCGAGACGGCAAATTCAATAATTTCAAGCGGCAAGCCAACTCTAATGTAATCAGTAAATTTATACCCGCCGCGATGCATTACTAGAGCGTTAGATTCGTGACCGATAGGAGTTATGTAAGAAGATGAAGCGCCGATAGCAACAATCATCAAGAATGGATCGATTGAAGCGCCGATAGTGTTGGCAATCATGATTGCTACTGGCGCCATCACTACTAGAGCTGCGGTCGTGTTCATGAAGTCTGATAAGACTGCAGTAGTAAGGAGGACAACCATAAGAATAACTACCGGACTAACATAGTCGTTTATTGATAAGAGAAAGTTAGCTATAGTTTGGTCAGCTCCACTAGACTGAATGGCATCTCCAAGCGAAATCATACCCGCTAGCAGCATCAGAACCGCTACGTCAATACTCTCATAGGCTTGTTTAACAGAAATGAGATTAGTTAACACCATCAGAATAGCGCCGGATAGGAAAATTACTGAAACTGGCATTACTTCAAGGGTGGCAAGAATAATGGCCGTTAAGAAAATAAATAGAGTAGAAATGACCGTGCGGTTACGTCCAAGAGTAAGTTCTTCATCAGACACAATCATACAATTCATGGCTGTGAGAGTCTGCTTAATTGAAGCTACGCGACCTTGAAACATAAGTATGTCACCGGTGTGTAGTTTCGTATCCTCAATTTGTTTTACTGGCGTAAAATTACGACGAGCTAGGCCAATAAAATTTACTCCATAACGATCTTGTAGTGTAATTGCTGTCCAGGCTTTACTGATGATGGTTGAGTACGGTGTGACCACTGCTTCAATGGTGCGATAGTCATCGTCACTGGCGATGTTTTTTTCTACTGCCCGCAATCCTGTTAGTTCAAGTTTGTATTTCTCGACAAATTCAGTCAGGGCATCAGCTGAGCCTTGAATTTGTAGAATGTCACCTGGCCTGGCTTTATAGTCTAATTGAACTGGATGTAGTTCATTGTCAATAACAAGATTAAGAATGCGGATAGTCTGGTTGGTGGCCAATTCAATCTTATTAAGAGTACTTCTTGAAATTTTGCTGCTTTCAGGTACCTCAACTTCGGTTGTAAAAATACGGACTGGTGCACTAGAAATTGTTTCCTTATTACGAATAGGGATAATTCTCCAGCCAACCAAGATAAGAAATAAAGCGCCGAACCCAGCAATAAAAATACCAACTAAAGTAAAATCAAACATCTGGTAAGGGATACCAATGGCTTCTTCACGAAAATTTGAGATAAGGATGTTGCGGGGTGTACCTATAAGTGTTAAGTAGCCACCGAGGTGTGAAGCGAAGGCTAATGGAAGAAGGTAGAGTGAAATCGGCGTGTGGTTCTTTTTGGCAATATGAATAGCAATTGGGAGAACCATCACTAGTGCTCCAACGTTGTTGACGAAGGCGGAAATGGTGGTAACCAGGATGATTAAGAGAGCCAGGGCTAGTATTGGTCTGTGATGTAGAAAGGTAAGTCTTCCAACAATGCTGTCGACTATTCCCGACTGGACTAGGGCGCGCCCCATTACAAACATAGACCCAACAATAATCACTGCCGGGTGCCCAAAGTTAGAAAAGGCAGTGTCAAAAGAGAGAACTCCCGCCAGAATTAATGCTAGCAGGATTAAAATAGAGACAATATCGTAACGCCAGCGGTCTTGGATGAACAAAATTAGGGCAGTACCAAGGATAAAGAGAACTGTTATTTGATCAATAAACACTGAATCAATGACAAAAGGGGACATAAGCAGGGGACTTCAATTATGTTATACTAAACGCATTATTATATGTGTACTATAACACCCGATAAGCAGCGCTTTTGGGAGTTATAAATAAATATTAAGTTGTAACTATATGTCTCGTT
>Ga0209542_10017929_pt1 | contig 11526 bp, 8 predicted proteins | sample RifCSPhighO2_01_FD_184028 | JGI IMG/M metagenome (GOLD analysis project Ga0209542, IMG submission 184028) | Soil microbial communities from Rifle, Colorado - Rifle CSP2_plank highO2_0.1 (SPAdes) (version 2) | ecosystem: Environmental > Terrestrial > Deep subsurface > Rock core/Sediment ...
TAAATAACAATTCATTCCAAATAATTTCATTGAAATCTCTGCAAATTTTTTCTGTAATTCCTCAGAATTATTTGATAATCTAATCATACCATTATTATCCATATCTCCATCACCAGCAATCAAGCCTACAAAATACATAAAATCCCCATTTAAGTAAGTCGGTAAAGTAATTTTACATCCTCTTCTTAATGATAATCCCGTAATATTATTAGCAGCTTCATCAAGAGAATAATCTGAAAGTTTCACAAGTTTACAAAGGTCATTAAAATGTATGTTTCCCCTTGCTTTTTCATTTACCCAATGATGATATAATTTATTTTCATTAAGGTCTAATTTTTTAGCTAAATTTCTTATATCTAAATCATATTTTTTACATAAAATTTGAATTATTTTTTTAATATCTTTTTTTACACCATAAACTATTGGATTAGATTTTATTAGACTTAAAGTTAAAAGTTTATTATTGTTTGGAAAATCAAATTTTCTGCAACTAGCCAAATATTGTTTCTCAGAAAGTAAATCTGATTCTATCCATGAAACTACGCCTTCATTTATTGACATCAATTTAGTATTTGGAGTTACACTAACTTCTTTTCCAGAAGATGTAAATAATTTGACCATATAAACAGGAGGAGCAATTCTCCAAAACTGATCTATTTCCTTTGGTTTAACTTTAAAATTTTCATCTAAAGTAAAAATTTTCTTATTTGAAGTTGTATCCTTAGCACACCATATTCCAGGTTTATAAATTAAATTATTATTTTCCAGTTTTGATTCTACTAAATTTTTTATTTCATGAATTCCACCGGGATTAGTTGCTACAAGACTATCTGGAGCTATACAAAGTCCGGCACCACTTGCACCCTTACCGGAAGCGAAACGCGCTTTAGGAGCAGCTTTGGAAATAAATTGTAGCAACGCACTTTTTCCAGAACCGGGATCACCAACTAAAAGTACGTGGATATCTCCTCTTAAAGTAGTTCCATCTGGTTTTTCTTTTCTCACACCACCAAACATCTGTAAAACTAAAGCTTCCTTAATTTTTTCATGACCATAAATACTCGGAGCCATTGATTTAGTAAAATTTTCAAATACATTAGGATTAGCAGCAATTTCTCTAATTTTTTGTTCATCCTCATCTGTTAAACCTATTTCAGAAAAATCTTCATGAACAGCTTCGATATGGTTTGCTTCTAAGACTAAATCATACCTTGTAGATTGTGCCCCAGATTTTAATTGTATGGGTATTTCCTTTACTACACCATAAATATTTATTCTACTACCTGGAGTAGTCTTTTTTTCCATTTTGGGTTCAACTAAATCTTCTTTCAAAAAAACACTTAATCTCTTCGGCTGCTCACCGCCTTCTAAAGAATCAGGACTCTCTTCAATTTTCAAATGTTGTACATCAATTAAATCTTTGCTTAATAATGAAAATTTTCCTCTCCAGCCACAAGTACATCTTGAAGGTTCTTTAAATTTAGTATCAATCTGTAAAATAGAAATTGTATTACCACAACCCTTACATTCAAATTTAGCACTGGTTACCTGCGGTCTAACATCTGAAGCTTGCCTTACAATTCCATCAACAACTAAAAACATTCCTAAATGTTCACTTCTTATGTTTCCAATTTTAATTTTTTGACTTAAAGGAAAATTTCTAAATCTCACTCTTAGTTCTTTTGTTACTTCTCCTAAATCAAAATGCTCCAAGGACAATTCTGCACCTCTAATTAATTCTTCGGGGTCTTCTAGGGTGGCATCGGCTAATTCAGGATCATGGGTGCTTAAATCTGCAAAATCAATTATAATTGACCTCTTTCCCTTTTTTACAGTATCATAGAGTTCTCTTTTATAATAAGAATCTATAAAAACTTTAAACCTCTCTATTTGTTCATTGCCTTCCATCTTTTTTAATTTACCCTATTGTCAAAAATAAACATTAATGAATTTAAAAACTATTATTCATTTTAAAATATAGTTGTCTATCTATGTTTACTAATGTATTTTCTAAAATCCTTAGCTAGTTGTTTAAATTCAAAGCTATGTAACTTAAAATCATTCGTTAACTGTTTAAAATTATTAGTTAATTCTGTAACTTCAGACTTGTGATATTTAAAATCCCCGGCTAAACTATTAAATTTCAGCCTTAAATTAATAAGTAAGGTTATGATGAAAATGGATAAAATATTTATTAGTGTTAAAGTGAATATTATTGTAGTTTTATTCTCCATATAAAATAATTAGAAGTTAAGATTTAAAAGTCTTTAGTAGCTATTTCGGAAAAGTTTTCTAAAATTTAGAATTATAAAAATTAATCATCCAAATCAATTAAAACTTTTTCCCCTTCAAGTTTAACCGGATATTTATGTACTCTGTAGGAAGGTAGGTTTAAGCACATACCTGTTTCTAAATCATAGGTGAATGCGTGCCCAGGACAAATAACTTCTCTATCAATTAATTCTCCTTCTTCTAATAATCCGCCCTGATGAGGACAAACTGCATCAATAGCAAAGACTTCTCCAGAAATAAAAAATAAAATAATTTTTTTATCTTCAATTTCTATTAATTTTCTTTTAACTTCCCTTAACTCACTTACGGTAGCTACTTGAATCATTTCTTCTTATTTAGATTCTGTAAATTTTCTATAAGTAAATCCAAGGCTTCTTTTAACTTGGCTTCGCTTCTTGTTCCAGTACAAACAATTTTTCCATTACTAAATAACAAGAATGTAGCTCTCGTACCAGTTAACTTGTAAACTAAACCTGGAAATTGTTCAGGTTCATATTCTGTATTTTCTAATTCAATAGCTAACATGTTTAGATTTAAATCCATATCGATACCACCTGAAGCAACCATATTTTGTACAGTTACCTTTGGTGTAGCAGTAATTTTAATTCCAATCTTTTCAACATTTTTTATTATCTGTTGTATGGCTTCTCTCAACTTAGCCATACTTCTTGCACCAGTACATACAACGTTTCCACTTCCAAATATTAAAGCAGAAGTTTTAGGTTCTCTAATTCTCATTACTAAACCTGGAAATTGTTCAGGATTATATTCTGTATTCGGTAATTTCTCAGCTAACTTAATTAAAGGAATATCATGCTCCAAACTTATCGATGCGACAATATTTACAATTTTCAAATCTTTCTTTACCATGAAAATGCCCCCTTATGGAAATTTTATTTATAAAGAAAGTATAAAAAGCTTTATAAAGGTTATTTAAAAATTAAAATTAAAATTACAACTGAACAGGAATAAAAATTATTCTAAAATATTACAAAAATTAAGAAATTATAAAACATTCAATCCAATTTCAAAATCTTTCCCCTTAACATTTCCCTTAGATTTAAAGTTATAATCATCCATTTTAAATTCTAATTTTTTAACACCACATCTTTCCATGATTTGTTTTTTCCAATTATCTAAATTCGCATCTATAGAAATTCCTAAATTAATTTCATCTTGTTTTTGTAATTTAGCCTCTTTCCTCAAGGCCTGTACTCTTCTCATAATTTCTCTGGCAAAACCTTCTTCTTCCAATTCTTTTGATGAAGTTGTGTCTAAAGATACAAAACCATAACTAGAATGTTCGCTAGTAAGATTTGTACTTAGATCCCTGCCGGATACTGCAACTTTAATATCTTTAACATTTAATTGTTGTTTAACTATTTCTTTAATGTGGTTTATAGATTTAGCAAATTCTTCATTATGTGCTTGAATTTCAGCTTTAGCTAAAGGCCATCTGACATTTATTTTTTCTTTATCTCTTAAAGCTAAACCCGCTTGGATAATCTCAAATGCAACTACAAAATTTTTTTCTAACTCCAAATCAATTAATTTATCATCGAATTCAGGCCAACTACTGAGATGAACAAGAGTTGAATCTTTTTCAATATTCAAAGTGTTATACAAATATTCACTAATATAAGGCGTAAACGGAGCCATTAATCTAACTAAAACATCAAAAGCATATTTCATTACATATCCAACATTAGAATCATTATCATTAATTCTGTCTCTTACAAACTTAATATAACCTCTAGATAAAGTATTATTAATAAAATTCTGAAGTAGATTTATACAAAGATTATATTTATGAACTTCCAAAGCTTCAGTATATTCTTTTACAAGAGAATTAGTTTTGGATAATAACCATTCATCTTCTAATTCTAATTTAGTTTTTTTGAAAGAAGTTAAATTACCAAATAAAATTGAACAATTCCATAAAACATTTAGAGTAGGTAAAATAGACTCATTAATCATACTGACTCCAAATATTTTCTGATCTCCAGGTTCAGTAGAACAAAATACCATTCTTACAGCATCAACGCCAACTTTATCAAAAACATCAAAAGCATTAAGCACATTTCCTTTGCTCTTACTCATCTTAATTCCTTTCTCATCAACTATATGCCCAGCACATACCACATTTTTATAAGAAAGATTATCAAATAAGATAGTGCCTAAAACATGTAGAGTATAAAACCAGCCTCTAGTTTGATCTATTGCTTCAGCTATAAAATCATAAGGGAATGATTTTTCAAACATAGATTTATTTTCAAATGGATAATGCCATTGTGCAAATATAGCTGAACCAGAATCATACCAACAATCAATAACATCACTAACTCTAGTAGCTTCTTTTTTACATTTAGGGCATTTAATTTTTATATTGTCAATATAAGGTTTATGCAAATCTAAATCTTTAGGAACTTTAATTCCTTTTTCTCTTAACTCTTCTACACTTCCAATTACAGTATCTTCACCACAAGAACAACGCCAAATAGGTAAAGGTGTTCCCCAAAATTTGCTTCTACTTAACGCCCAGTCTTTAACATTATTTAACCAATCACCAAATCTTCCATGTTTAATATTTTCAGGATACCAATTTATTTTTTCATTATTTTTCAAAAGTTTATCTTTATATTTAGTTACTGCAATAAACCAAGATTTCATTGCATAATACAATAAAGGAGTGTTACATCTCCAGCAAAATGGATAACTGTGTAATATCTTTTCTCTTTTAAATAATAAATTCTTAGCATCTAGTAATTCTATTATCTCTTCATCACATGATTTAACAAATCTACCTTCAAATTCAGGAACTTCTTTTGTAAATTTACCATCAGTATTAACTGGTTGTACAAATGCCAAGTTGTGAGATTTACAAACATTATAATCGTCTTCACCAAACGCAGGGGCTAGATGAACCAAACCCGTACCATCATCTAAAGAAACAAAATCTGCAGAAATTACTTTGAATGCAGGTTTCAAATTTTTAAAATTATCAAACAAAGGAACGTATTCTGTATTAACTAAATCCTTGCCTTTTATCTTTTCCAAAATTTTAGGTTTTTCAAAATGTTTATCAACTAAATTTTCAGCTAAAATATATTCTTCATTACCTTCTTTAACAACAACATAATCAGCATCGCTTTTAACAGCTAGAGCTAAATTACTAAATAGGGTCCAAGGTGTAGTAGTAAATACAAGAAAATACCTATTATCTTTAACTTTAAATTTAACAACAATAGAAGGATCATGAACATCTTTGTATGATGAAGCAACTTCATGACTGCTCAAAGGAGTTTCACATCTTGGACAAAGAGGAACAACTTTATGTCCTTCATACAATAATTTTTTATTATGTAATTCCTTTAAGGACCACCAAACACTTTCAATATAATTATTATCTAAAGTAACATAAGGCTTTTCCAAATCTACCCAATAAGCCATCTTCTCAGTTAATTTATTCCAATCATTGATATAAGAAAATACACTATCTCTACATTGTTTATTAAAGTTCTCAATACCATAACTCAATATATCTTTTTTAGAATTTAATTTCAAAGCTTTTTCTATTTGTACTTCAACAGGCAAACCATGACAATCCCATCCGCCTTTTCTAGGAACAGTATATCCTTGCATATATTTGAATCTACAAAATAAATCCTTAAACACCCTAACTTCTACATGATGTAAAGCAGGAGGTGCATTTGCAGTTGGTGGTCCTTCTAAAAATGAAAACAATTCTTTTTTAGAATCATATTCCAAAGATTTTTTAATTTCTTTATTATATTTATCCCATAACTTAGAAGTCTCTTGTTCAACTAGTTTAAAGTCATACATAATAACGTTTAAACAAAACAAAGATTTATAAATATTATTATACCTCTAATAATTACAAGAATGTGGTTAAATCTATTTCTTGTGAGAAAGTAGTAAGGAGTGTATATTAGTATGTACGGAGAAAGAAGAAAAAGTTTCGCCCCAATTAAAGCTGGCGAAGAAGTAGACGTTACTATTGAGTCTGTTGGTGCACAAGGAGACGGTGTTGCAAAAGTTAAAGGTTTTGTAATTTTCGTTCCAGGCACAAAGCAAGGCGAGAAAGTTAAAGTAAAAGTTACTAAAGTCTTTAAGAAAGTAGGCTTTGGTGAAGTAGTTGGTGCGGGTTCTGCAAAAGAGGAAAGTAAAGAAGAAGAATCCTCATATGACGAATCAGAATCAGAGGAATCCGAAACAATAGAAGAGGAAGAAGAGTAAATTCTTCCATTTATTTCTTTTTATATTTCAAATCAAATAAAAGTTTTTATAGACAAGCTTACTTTAGAATCCTGTGAAAATTAGCATTCATTTAATGGGAAGTGAACAAGATGTCAAGTTTAATAAGGGAAATAAAGATTTAGAAAAAATTTTAGAAACTGCAGAGAAAGAAGGATATAAAATCATTGGCAGAGAAAAAGTTTATCTTCGTAATTCTGGATCAAAAACAATAATACAAACAAAAGCATTCTTATTAGAAAGCACTAGAACTAAAGATTTTGAGTTTGGTGGTAAATTTAAAGGTATTATCTATAAAGATGAAAAAACAAATGCTTATAGATTTTACACATACACAATATATTAATCAAATACACATAAATCTTTAAATATTAAACAAGAATTCTAAACCTTATGGGCGTTTCTAGTATATGGACTGAAAAGTACAGGCCGCAAACTTTTGAAGATTTAAAAGGTCAGCAGGAAGTAGTTAAAAGAATAAAAGCGCTAGTAGATCAAAAAAATATACCTCATATGTTATTCTCAGGTCCAGCTGGGGTTGGCAAAACCACTTTAGCTTTAGTTATAGTTAAGCATTTGTATAAATTAGATTGGAAACAAAATTTTTTAGAATTAAATGCAAGTGATGCAAGAGGAATAGATACAGTTAGGAATGAAGTAAAAGATTTCGCAAAAACAAAGTCTTTCTCAGATATATCCTATAAAATAATTTTCTTAGATGAATGCGACGCATTGACAAAAGAAGCACAGCAAGCATTAAGAAGAACAATGGAAACCTATTCAGAATCCTGTAGATTTATTTTAAGTTGTGTAACGCCAGATACAAAAATATTACTACCTGAAGAAGTAGAAATAACTATTGAAAACTTTAGTAAATTATTTGAGAAAAAAAGTATAAAAGAATTATTAAATATAGGAGAAAAAGAGCTAAAGACTAAAAAGGATTTAGTATTGGCTCATGTGTCATTAAATCCAAAAATAATAGGTAAAGAAATTTTAGAAATAAAAACGAATACAGGTAGAATACTCAAAATTACTAATGATCATAAAATATTTACAGACCAAGGTTGGATAGCAGGAAAAGACTTAAAAGAAGAAACAAAAATTATAATATACCCATCATTAAAGGGGGTAAGTTACGAAGATAAAGATCCAGAAATAATAAATATTGAAAAATTTATAGAATTTATTGATTCAAAAACAAAAACTAAAGAGAATAATCACTTTAGATTTTTAAAGGAAAGAAATAAGAAAGAAGTCATAAAAAAAATTAAAGAATTATATACTCTCGTACTGAGTAAAGAAGGATTAACAAAAAAGCAATATCAAATATTAAAAAAGATTAATAAAAATGATACATACAAAAGTTTACAAAAAGCCACTAAACTCAGTTATATTAGAATACATCAACAATTATCTGCATTGAAAAATAAAGAGTACATTTCAATAGAAAGAAAAGAAATAGCATATGTTAATAAATTAAATAAAAATCCAATATTAATTAGAAATTTAAGAGACATACAAAATGAAATAAAGAAAGAATTTAATATAAAAATAAGTTATAAGGCAATAGAAAATATAACAAAAAAAGGATTGGATAGTACTGTATCTTATAAAATTATTAAAGAATTATCAACTAAGCATCTGCTAAATTATATACCAAATGAACTAGAAAAAATAGGTGCTATTTGCAGAATCGTCGGATTTTTATTATCAGACGGACATTTAAATAAAAAAAGAGCGATTTTTATAGGTAACAAAGAAACATTAAAAAATGTACAAGCAGACTTAATAACATTAAACTATAATAATTACTCAAAAATAAAAAGCAAAAGAGTAATTAGCTATATAGGAAAAAGAAAAATCGAAGGAGTAACAACTTACTTTAAACTAGATTCTATAAGTTTTATTTATCTGATGAGCTTTTTAGGTGTACAAGAGGGAGATAAAACAACTAAAGCATATAACATACCTGAATTTATTAAGAATGGAACTAAATTCATGAAAAGGGAATTTTTGAGATCAATATTTGGCTGTGAAGCAAGTAGCCCCAAATGTTATAAAAAGAATTTTGAAGCAATAGTATTCAGTCAACATAAAATAAAAGAACTTGAAGAAGGCGGGAAAAAATATATTAGAGGGATAAGCGAATTATTAAAGGACTTTAATATAGAAAATTATTTAGAAATCGAAGAACTAGATTACAAACGAAAAAAAGATGGAAAAATGTGCGTAAATATAAGATTAATATTAAATTCATCAAATAACAATCTCAAAAAATTCTTTAATTATATAGGGTATGCATATGACCCTAAAAAAGATTTATCGGGAAGATTAGCAGGCGAGTACCTAAACTATAAAGAAGAGTTAATTAAAGATATTGAAGAAAAAAATCAAATTGTATTAAATCTAAGAAATGAAAATAAAAGTATAAGATCCATTGCTAAAACTGTAAATATTAGTCAAGATACAATAGTAAATATATTAAAAGGTCAAAAAATAGGATTACCGCGAAAATTAACAAAAAACTTTGTAGAATGGCAAAATAATATAATCTACAAAGAAAATTTAATTGTAAATACAATAAAGAATATAAAAAAGATTCAGGTTAGTCAAGTAATGGACGTTATGTGTAATTCAGATCATAATTTTATAACGAATGGTTTTATATCACACAATTGCAATTATCCGAGTAAAATAATTGATCCTATAAAGTCAAGATGTGCAATTTTCAAATTCAAACCCTTAACAAAAGAAGATATTTTTGAATTAATTAAAACAATTGTACAAAAAGAAAATTTAAAATTAGACGAATCTTCCTTAGAATTATTATATGAATCTAGTGAAGGAGATGTAAGACAATTACAAAATATATTACAATCAACAACAGCATTATCAAAAGAAATAAATAAAGATACATTAAGCGCATTCATTAGTTCTTTAGAATCCAAAGATTTAGAAGAAGTAATGAATCTAGCAATAAATAAAAAATTCATAGAATCAAGAAAAAAGCTATTAGATGTAATGCTCAATAATGGACTGTCAGGTATAGATATAATAAAACAAATGCAGAAAGAAGTATTTAATTTAAAAATTCCAGATGAAAAAAAATTAGAAATAATTGAAAAATGCGGTGAAATAGAATTTAGATTAGTCGAAGGTTCAGATGATTATATACAATTAGAATCCTTATTAGCATTTATGGCAAAATGAAAAATTTCACAGCAAAATATAAACCACTAAAATCTTCAGATATTCCTCAAGATATTTCCATATTGAAAGAATCAATTCTAAAAAAAGAATGTGTATTATTAGGAGGACCGCCAGGATCATGTAAAACTTCTTCAGTTTATGCAATTGCAAATGAATTAAATTACGAAGTTTTAGAATTAAATGCATCCGATGTCAGAAATAAAGACCAAATTGAAAAAATAATTGGAGAAGCTTCAAAACAAAGAAGTCTTTTTAACAAAGAAAAATTAATCTTGATGGACGAAGGTGATGGTTTATCAGGTCAAGAAGATAGGGGCGGAGCAACAGCATTATTAAAAATTTTAAAAGAAACAAATGTGCCAATAGTAATAACTGCAAACGACCCACACTCAGAAAAATTAAAAGAAATTAAAAAAGAAATAAAATTTATAGAATTTCAGCAAGTTAAATCTAAACAAATAATACAAATAATAAATTCCATAGCAGAAAGGGAAAATATAAAATTATCAGAAGAAGATTTAAGAAAGATAGCAATTAATTCTAATGGAGATATAAGGGCAGCAATAAACGACCTGGAATCTTGCACTATCGATAAAAAATTTAGTCATGAATTATTAACACAAAGAGAATATGAAATTACAATTTCTAATGCCTTAAGCATTATTTTTAAAACAAAATCCTTATACGCAAATTTAGATTTGGAAAAATTAAATGTAGATTTAGAAGAATATGCTTTGTGGCTGGATGAAAATTTACCTTTGGAATATAATAATTTAGATTTAGAAAAAGCCTATAACAAATTTTCAAAATCAGACATATTCAAAAAAAGAATCTTAAGGTGGCAGTATTGGAGGTTTTTCTATTACCAAAATTTATTTTTAACTTCTGGTATCTCATTAGCAAAATCCAAAATAAATACAAAATCAATAGAATATAAAAGAACAATGCGTTTATTGAAAATTTGGCAGTCAAATATGAAAAATGCAAAGAAGAAAGCAATTATAGAAAAATTAGCACCAATAGTACACACCTCTAAAAAGCAGTTATATAAAAAATTTAAATATTATAAGGTTTATTTATCAAATAAATCCATCATTGATGAATTAAAATTATTGCCAGAAGAAGTAGATTATTTAAAAAAACTATAATAAATAAGGTTATAATGTAGTAATAGGGGTATATTCATAATCAATGCAAATTAAAAACAAAATAATATTAATTTTAGCAGTTATTTTAACGGCATTATTAATTTGGGATATTTATAATCAACTTGAAAAAAAAGAAAAAGTAAAAAATGGTTTACTATCTCCTGGAATATATTTAGGAATATACAAAGAAAAAAATAGTATTATAAGCAATTTATACCCATTAGAATTAGGATTAAGAAAGTATATTGAAAAAGAAAACTTAAATGTCTCAATCTATTTTACAAGTTTACGTAATGGTAATAATATAAATATAAACGGAGATAAGCAATTTTATCCATTAAGTCTTTCTAAACTACCAATTGCAATTTTAATTATGAGAAAAATAGAAGAAGGTAAATTATCATTAGATGCTATGTTAAAAATCGAAGAAGAAGATAAGATTTATTCTTATGACGGATTATATAATACAACTGCAAAAGAATTGCCTGTAAATATATTAATGGAGGATATGTTAAAAAAGTCAGATAATACAGCTTTTAAGGTTTTATCAAAGCAAATCGAAGAAGAAGATATAAACAGGACACTCGATTACTTTTCT
>Ga0209542_10017930_pt1 | contig 11526 bp, 15 predicted proteins | sample RifCSPhighO2_01_FD_184028 | JGI IMG/M metagenome (GOLD analysis project Ga0209542, IMG submission 184028) | Soil microbial communities from Rifle, Colorado - Rifle CSP2_plank highO2_0.1 (SPAdes) (version 2) | ecosystem: Environmental > Terrestrial > Deep subsurface > Rock core/Sediment ...
TTTAGAGATAGGCATGGGTAATGGATTAACTAGAGATTATATCTCAAAACATAAAATTAAAGTCACAACATGCGATATTGATAAAGATCTTAAACCTGATGTCATAGCAAACGTAACAAAACTACCTTTTAGTAAAAATAAATTTGATTGTGTTGTTGCTTATCAGATACTTGAACATTTGCCATTTGAAAATTTTGAAAGGGCACTAAAAGAGATAGCAAGAGTAAGTTCTAAGAACGCAATTATATCTTTACCATATTCTTCTGTAAGTTTTGAATTTATTATAAAACTGCCATTAATTTCAAAATTAATAAAAAAACAATATCTTGACCTATTTTTTAGAGTGCCAAAATTTTATCAAGAACATAAATTTGATGGACAACATTATTGGGAAATAGGCAAAAAGGGATATTCATTAAATAAAATAAGAGGTTTAATAAATAAATATTTTATTATAAAAAAAGATTTTAGACCTGAAATAAACAGTTATCACTATTTTTTTATTTTAGAGAAGAGAATTTGATATCAATTCTGAAACATCTATTTTAGAATGTTTTGTTTCAATGGTATTTGTTGTTATTATTTCTTTTGTGTTTTTCATTATTTGTTCATAAACTAATTTATTTGCAAAGATTCCATGAATTCCAACAACAATTATTGTTTTTGGTTTATATTTCTTTATCTCATTTATAGATTCTAGGATTGTATGTCCTGTAGAGATTATATCATCTATAATAATTACTTTTTGATTTTTTATTTCTTCAAGTCCCTTTCCATAAACTTTAACTTTTTGTGAATTATATCTTTTTTTATTAAAAACTATTGATTTCATTCCTATTTTTTTTGCAATTTCTTCAGCCCATTGATTGCTCTCTTCATCTGGCCCAATAATATATGAATCGCTATAATTTTTTTGTAGATAATCTTCTATCAATTTATTAGAACTTAAGAGAACATTCTGATTATAAAACACTTCATTTAATGATTTATGCCTATGAAGATGGGGGTCTATAGTTATTATTTTATCAAAAATATTAAACATTTTACCAATAATTAAACTGCTTATTGCTTCTCCTTTGAAAAATCTTTTATCCTGTCGCATATAAGCCATATAAGGTGCAATTAAATTTACTTTTTTAGCCCCTAGATCTTTAGCCGTATAACCTGCTATTAATATTTCCAATATTGCTTCAGTGCTGGGATATAATGTTTGTACTAAAAACACATCTTCATTTTTTATATCTATTGCATATTTAATATATAATTCGCCATCAGGAAAATGTTTCATAACAAGATCAGAATACTTTAATCCAGCTTTCCTAGCTATAATTTTTGCCAAGCTCTTCGAATTACTACATCCTACTACAATCATATTTCCTCTTTTTTATTCTTGATAATAATCGCAACCCATGACTAAACACATTTCAGCTTTTTTTAATTCTTTACCTAAATAAGCTGCATGTTGAAATTCTGTAAACCATTTAAGATTATTTTTTTTAGAATAATTAAAAATTTCAGAATAGACATCTTGACATTTCATTCCTCTAAATTCTTTTAGTATAACATGTTTATAATCACATATTGCTACACCTATTTCATTATTTTCTCTATATATTCTTATTAGTACATAACATCCAAGATCTGAAGCATAATCTTTATATGGATCATGTAATTTACAAGATATTACTTCAAAATCTTCTGCAACATTTTTATCCTTAACCCACGCAGGCCTATTTTTATGATCCATAATATTTGTTCATTCTTCTAGTATTTAAAATATTTGAAAATTAATTTTTTATAGAAAGCTATTTAAATTGCTGAAATGACTTGAGTTTATGGTTTTTGAAGATTTAATTAAGCCAACAAGTGCAAAAAAACACCCGTATAAAATATTTTTCTTTGGTGTTATTATAACATTAATAAGTGTAATAATGAGTATATGGATATTTAAAGGACAAGCAAGTTTAGTTATGGTATTTCTAGTTGTAATAATGTCTATGCCACTAATGTATTTTACATTTATTGAAGAAGAACATGATGATGTTTTATTTGATACTGAAGTGAGAATTCTTAAAGAACATGGTAAAGCAATAGAATTTTTATTATTTCTATTTCTAGGTTTTATGGTTGGATTTATTTTAGCATTTGTATTCATGCCTTCAGAACTGGCACAACAAGTTTTCTCGTCTCAAGTATCAACTATTAATCAAATAAATGGAAACATAAGCGGTTCAATAGTGGGATTATCAACTCTTAGTGCAATTTTATTTAATAATATAAAAGTTATGTTATTCTCATTATTGTTCGCAATATTCTTCGGTGCCGGTTCTTTATTTATACTTGCATGGAATGCCTCAGTAATAAGTGTTGCTACAGGTACATATATTAGAAATACTGCATCACAATATGCAATGGCTGTTGGTCTAAATAAAGCAGCAATATATTTACATTTATTCGTAGCAGGAATATTAAAATATATGATTCATGGAATATTTGAAATTGCAGCATATTTTATTGCAGCACTTGCTGGGGGAATACTTTCTTCTGCAATAATAAATAATGATTTTAGAGATAAAGTATTTGGCAAGATTACATTCGATATCTCTATCTTAATTTTTATAGGTTTAGGATTATTAATAGTGGGGGCTTTTATTGAAGTGTATGTTACACCAATAATCTTTGGTTAGTATGGATGAGCAATTTGAAGTTAGGAAAGAGAAGATTTTTAATTTTTTTAAATCAAACATGAGTATTATCCAATATCTATTACTTGGAATAATTATTTGGATTGGAAAACATATCAGAGTTCAAACTTTAGATAAATTAATTGATAATACAACTAATATTCCAATAAGTCTTGAACTTGATTCGACATTATTTCTTAGATATGCTCAATATATCTCTGAACATGGAAGGATATTCTTAATTGATACAATGAGATTCTATCCTGTCGGGGGGAATGTTGACATAGGAATATTTAGTGCATATTTTGTTGCTTATCTTCAAAAAATATTAAGTGTTTTCATAAATATAAGCATAGAGACAACAAATAATATTTATCCTATAGTGTCAATGGCCATATTAACGATATTCTTATTTCTTTTAGTAAGAAGATTATTTGATTGGAGAGTGGGTTTATTATCTGCATTTTTATTAAATATAAGTCCCGCTTTTTTATTTAGGAGTTTAGGCGGAAGTTCAGATCATGACATTTTAGGTATTACTCTAGCAATAATGGTTTTGTATTTCTTCGTAGTATCATGGCAATACAAAACAAAGGCATATAAAATTTTAATGTCGATTATTTCAGCATTTATTGTATTGATAGGATTGAATACTGCAGGAAGTATTCAGACTAGTTTAGTAGTAATTAGTTTCTTTTTTATGATTGAAATTATATTAGATAAAGTAGAAGATTTTGATATTTATTCTTTAGTTCCATTTACTGCAATTATATTTATATTGGGCCCGTTTTTCACATCTGTATCATTCTTAGGATTTGTTACTTCAATATCTACAAGCTTTTTAGCTTTGGCAACTGTAAGCATTTTAGTTATGAAGTTGATTAAAAAGAATAATATTAATATTAAATTACCAATAGGTATCTCATCAGTTCTTTTTTCAACTGCAGTTTTTATAATATTAATAGGTTTATTCTTTGGTTTAGAATTTTTAATTTCTAGAATAAAAGATATTATGGCCCCTTTATTTAAGAATACATTTACAGTTAATAGATGGATTTTAACAGTTGCAGAAAACAAGAGACCCTATATTATTGATTGGTTCCAAAATTTCGGAAAATATTATGTTCTAGCATTTATTGCAGGATCAGTTATACTATTTTATGATGCTTTAAAGAAATTCAATAAAGTAAAGGAATTAACATTTATTTACACATTATTTATTATAGGATATATATTCTCAAGATATTCGCAAGATTCAGTATTAAATGGAGAGTCTAATTTAGCAAAATATATTTTCTTCGGATCAATAATATTATTTTTTGGCACTATGATAATTGGTTATATTTATTTATATATAAAGAAACATAAAGATTTTGATAGTATAAAAAATATAGACAAGAAATATGCATTTGTTTTAGTGTGGTTTTTAGTAATGATTTTTGCTGCAACATCTGCAATAAGATTATTTTTTGAATTTACTCCAATAACTACAATTTTATTCTCATTTTTCATTTTCCAAATATTTGATTATTTTTGGAATAAAAAAGAAGTTTTCATAAAATATAGTGTAGTAATTTTAATAATACTATTTATTTTTAGCCCATTCTCTTTTGCTCAAGGTATTGCAACAAGATATTATGATTCTTCAATTAATTCTGCTAAGGCGATTGGCCCGGGATATAATGTGCAATGGCAAAGAACAGGCGATTGGGTAAGAAATAATACCCCCCAAAACGCAGTATTTATTCATTGGTGGGACTATGGATATTGGGTTCAAAGTGGGTTCAAAAGAGCAACTGTTACAGATGGAGGAAATTTTTTTGGTTGGTGGAATTATTTAACCGGACGTGAAGTGTTAACTAATCCTAATATTTCTTCTTCATTAAAGTTTTTAAAAGCTCATAATGTGACAAATTTATTAATTATTAGTGATGAGATAGGAAAATATTCTGCTTATTCTTCTATAGGGAGCGATCAAAATTATGATAGATTCTCTTATATTAACACATTTAGTTTAGCTCCTGAACAAACTGAAAAAACTAGGAATTCAACTGTTTTAGTTTTCGCGGGTAATTATCCATTTGATGAGTCAATTATTTTATCTGATCAAGTTGTTCTTCCTGCAAGCTCATCTGGTGTTGTTCAAGTAAAAGTACCAATAAATATAGATGGGAATAATAATGTTTTAGGTATAGGCCAACCAATAGCTATTGTTGCATATAATAATCAAGGATTAGGTATGCCTATGAGATGTGTATTTTTTGATAAAATGTATGAATTTGAAAATTATGGTATTGATAGTTGTTTTAGAATATTGCCATCATTTAATCAGGGTTCACAAAATGCAAACCAATTTGGTGCAGGATTATATCTTTCAAGAAGGGTTTATCATGGATTAATGGGGCAACTTTATTTATTGAATCAAGAATCAGAATATTATAAATTAGTTTATGATGACAGTACTAATGGCATGCCACTTGCTTATGTTAATGGTGCAATGATTGGACCTCATAAAATTTGGGAGATAAATTATCCTAAAGATTTAACATTAAGTGGTGAAGAATATGAATATTATTTAAGAACAACTTATCCAGATGACTCCTTAAATAAACCTTAATCATATTTTTGAAAAGAGAAATATATTTAAATAAGAATTATCATAAAATTTTTTAATGGAAGTAAAAATTTCATTTGATACCGAAAAAGAAAGTTTGCTAGATTTAAAAAAATTTATTTCTTATGTCCAGGATATTATTGATAGGCGTGAAAACAATACAAACTCACAGCCAGTACCAGGAATAAATGCAACAACACAATCAAAACCACAGGTTCCAGCTAGTGGACAAACATCTGGTGGAGGAAGAGTAATTCCTTATGAAGATATGTCTGCTAAACTTTCTGAGATACTTTCTGGACGATATTAAACTATTAAAGTATTTATTATTCAACACTTATTTTAATATTAACTACTCCTTCTTTATCAACTCTCTTTTTTAACATTAATGCTTCAATTTCTAAATCAGATAATTTTCTACCCAATCTTAATACCTCTTCTTGTAATCCCAAAGGAACTCCTAGTTCAGCTGATAAATACATACAAAATCCCATTTCAACTTCACGAAGACAATCAGCCACTTGTCTCCTTTCTGCTGCAGCATATAATTCATCATCTGTTAAAGTCCCATCAGAATAGATTCTACCAAGTCTTACATACTTTTCTAAACTTTCATTCATAAAATAATCATACAAAAGGGTATATAAAAAGATTTATGTGATAAAAATTAATATTCTCCAAGTTTCTTTTGCTTCTTAGATTCTTTTCCTTCAGAATAAACCTTATAGGTAGCCCAAGAATGTCTAAAAATTTCAGGATGTTTATCCCAATTATTTTTTAAAAATTCTTTAGTTAAAGGATCAGATGGATATCCACTTCCAATTGGTTCTTTTATTTTCTTCTGTATCTTTTCAATTTCCTTATCACGAGTCACCTTTGCAATAATTGAGGCAGCCCCTACTGAAAGGAATTTAGAATCTGCTTTGTGATGACATTGCAAATCTGTTTTTACAGTAAGCATCTTTTCCAATTGAGCAGTATAAGCTGGAATATTATTACTAGGACAATCAATAATTGAAACATCTGCTTTTAAAGAATTAATAAGTTCAGCAAATTTTGTTGCTTCTAAAGTATTTAAGTTTGAATTTTCAGATTCAATTGCGTTATCTATTTCTTGAGGTGTGATAATAATTATTTTATGACTCTTAACTATTTCAATTATCTTTTGGTATAAATCATCTCTTTGTTTTGATGTTAATAATTTAGAATCTTTTACTCCAATAGACTTCAAACTATTTGAATCTTCTTCATTAATCACTACTGCAGCTAATACCATTGGACCTAGCACTGGCCCACGACCAGCATCATCTGCACCTAGTATTGTTTTCATATATCTATAACAAATAATTAATTTGTATATAAAACTATCAATTTAATATACTCTTTTTAGCACAGACAAATATTTTACTATTAAAACTATTTTTTTTAAAATTATAGATTATCTAATACAACACCTATTTTTATAGTGTGAAATGCTCGTGACACACTGGACACATTGGACAGACACACGCATAGGGTATATAAAGGAAGAAAATAAAGATATTAAATATGAATAAAGATATATTAAAAGCAGAATTTATTGGTATTATGCTTGGAGATGGATACCTAAATATTAAAAATAACGAATTAAAAATATCATTAGACAAAATAAAAGAAGTGGAGTATTCAAAACAAGTCATAAAATTAATAAATAATATCTTTGATATAAAAGTTAAAGCTTATCCTAGAAAATGCGATGGAACTTTAGACATAAGATCACGTAATAGAAAACTGATAAAAGAAGTGAGCGAATTGGGATTAAAACAGTCTCCAAAAATGTGTAATGCTATAATTCCTAAAAATTTCATGAATAAAAAGTATTATCCACATTTAGTTAGGGGCTATTTTGATACAGATGGATGTATAACCGCAACGAATAATAACGGAATAAGATATCCAAGAGTAGAGATGAAAATATGCAATTCGCCTATGCAAAAGCAATATACCAAAATATTAAAAGAATTAGGAATTAATTTTGGAGCTTACAAAATAGATAACAATGCTATAAGAGTTCAAGCTAATGGTTTCAAAGAATTGAAAAAATGGATGAAAATAATTGGTTCTAGAAACAAAAAGAACATTGATAAGGCTATAACATTTTTAAAATATTAACAGAGGACTAGCGGGGGTTGGATTTGAATTCGTCAGATCCTCAATATGAGTTGATCTTCCAACGACCCAACCGTGCATTTCCGCAATTCGGGTATCGCAAGGAATCCTTATGAGCCTTCCGCGACATTAATCTATAAAGGTTGAAATGTCTCGACGGACACTCCTAGTCGAACAAAATTAACTATGCGTTAACTCTTCTGTCCTACCCTTATAGACCAGACTCATTGGTTCGCTATGGTATATAGCTTCGTCCCCAGTCCTCTGCTAGGCTAAAGCAATTTTAGAACTCTTATAAAGCTTTTGGGACTCAAAATTTGCTTAATATTATTTTATAATAAACCCAAATACAAGAAAATAATGCAAAAATTCCAAGTGCAACAAATAAGAATATTGGCGTGTTTCTATCAAGAGAAATTAAAATTCCAAAGATAGCAGAAAGTGACCAAATTATTTTAAGATTTAATAATGCGCTATACACTTCTATGCCTTTATTCCTTGAAATAAAGGAAACACTCCCAATTCCAATTAGTGCAGCAGCAACAAGTCTTGGCATTAATGGATCGATTATAGAGAATCCTAAAAAACTTAAAAATATAACAGAAAAGAACATTAATGGAACAGCAAATAATATATCAATAAAAAAGTGAATAATAAACCACGTTCTTAAACTATTAGGGACTTCTTTTTTCATTTCTATTTTAACGCTCGCAAGCCTTTTAAATTTATCTACTAGAACATATACTTATGAAAACAGGTGTTGAATATAAAGAATTGAAAGATATTGAAAAAAGAATATTAAAAGGAATAAAGATAGAGGATAATCTCCAAAATGTTAAAACTGTTGGAGCTTTTGACGTGGGTTATTCTGGGAAAAAATATGTTTGTGTTGCTGTTGTTATGGATATAGAATCTAAAAAAGAATTAGAAACTAAATCTGTTACAGGAGATGAAGTAATCCCCTATTCAATTTCTATGGTTGCTTTTAGAGAAGGACCTGCTATTCTTGATGCGTATCATTCTCTTGATATTAAACCTGATGTATTGATTGTCAAAGGTTCTGGGGCTATTCATTCTAATAAAGTAAGCCTAGCCAGTTATGTGGGAATTTTAACTAATAAACCTTGTTTCGGTGTATCTCAAGATCTATTATTTGGCAAATTAGATGAAGATAAAATTTTATTTGATAATGAATTAAAAGGTATAGCTATTAAAACTAAAGCATTTTCTAATCCTATTTATATTATTCCAGGGCATAACATCAGTATTGAATCTAGTGTAAAACTTACTAAGGATTTAATTTCTGAAGAATATAAAATGCCCTTACCTATTCATTTAGCCCATAAACTTGTTAATAAATTAAAGAAAGAATTTAATATTAAAATTATTCAAAACAATTAGTTTTTTAAACAATTAACTCTTTATTTTCTTATGCATATTCCAAATAATAACAAGATTTATAAAAAATATAACTTAATAGGATTTCTGACAACCTCTAATATTGAGATTATTGATATTTTAAAAGCGTGGATTGCTGTTTCTATTGCTTTTGGAATAGTTTTAGGGGGAATATCTAAAGCATTTCCTAAATATTTTTTAATTTCTTCTATAGCTGTTGGTTTAGGTTTTTTATTGCATGAATTAAGTCATAAACTTGTTGCTCAATATTATAAATTCAAAGCAGAGTTTCGTTCTTTTGATGAAATGTTATTTTTAGCAATTATTATGAGTTTCTTAGGTTTTGTTATTGCTGCTCCTGGCGCAGTTATGATCCAAACTATGAATGCAGATAATCGTAAAAGTGGTTTGATATCTGTTGCTGGACCAGTTATGAATATTATTTTGGCTTTAATTTTCTTAGGAATTTTTTATATAAGTTCAGGATTCATTAATGAACTTGCAAATTATGGTTTCAGAATTAATGCATGGCTGGCACTATTTAATATGATTCCATTCTGGATGTTTGATGGCGCTAAGATATTTAGGTGGAATAAATTTATTTGGGTTCTAGTCGCATTATCTGCAGGATTTTTTGTTTTTGGTATTAATACTACTGCGTTATTTTAATTCAAAAGTAATATAAATAAGAACAATAATTAGTTATTAAGAAAAAAGATGGCTATAAATAAAGAACAGAGGGTTGGAGTTTTTGTTGATGTTCAGAATCTATATTATTCTGCTAGGGCATTACATTCTGCTAAAGTTAATTTTAAAGAGATTTTAAAAGAGGTTGTTAACGGCAGAAAATTAGTTAGAGCTATTGCTTATGCTGTTCGTGCTGGTGAGAAAGATGAAGAACAATTTCATAAGGCTTTAGATGGCATTGGTTTTGAAGTTAAACTTAAAGATTTACAAATATTTTATGGTGGAAATAAAAAAGCAGATTGGGATGTGGGTATTGCTATTGATGCTATTGAATTAGCTCCTAAACTTGATGTTGTTGTTTTGATTAGTGGTGATGGTGATTACATTCCTTTAGTTGAACATTTGAAAAGGGCTTTAGGTTGTCGTGTTGAGATTGCTGCATTTGGAAGAAGTTGTAGCTCTAAACTAAAAGATCATGGTGATGACTTTTTGGATTTAGATTCTAAGAAATTTATATTAACAAGGAAATAATTAATTTTTCTCACATGTTATGATATTGTCTTTTATTTTAAATTTCACATCAATAAATTTTTCTATAGTTTGTACATTTGTTAGAATATGGTTTGTTATTCTACTTGTTTTTATTTTTCCTGAACCTTTCATAGCTAAATAGATTAATAATTGATCTGTAGTGTAACTATCTATTTCAGCCATTGATTCTATTTCTTCTTTTAATTTTTCTGCACATTCTTTTCCAACATCTTCTGCTTTTTTTCTTTTATCACCCAATACACTCATCCCAATATTTTTATAATTCGCATGAATATAACATCCAGGACTTAATGTGTTCACATAATTAATTTTAGTATTTGTTTTCGCGATATCTAAGAAGTTATTTTTAAATCCTTTAATCATTCTTGAACAAATTTCTCTTTCTTGTAATTCTTTAGATGCTGTTGCAACTATATTAAGTTGAGGTTCATTATTAACTATAGATAATTCTTTTAATTTATTGCAGGATTCTATTTCAATTTTTATTTTCCCACCACCTTTTGGAAAAAATCCTTCTTTTTCTATTTCTAATTTAATATTTATTCCAATATTTTTAAGCCAGTGTAAAAATACTTCTTTTATTTCTATTGCGGGTGGCGCTAGTGGATTTGCTGTTCCGCCAATTATTTCTATAGTTGATTTTTTTTTAGTATCAAATATTAATGGGGGTAATAAAGTTTGTAATACTAATGTTGTTGAACCTGCAGTGCCTATATCAAAACTATAATTTCCAGATTTTATTTTTCCAGGAGTAAATTCTAATTCGTGAGATTGTAATTCATTTCCTTTTACTTTTGCATCGCATATTTCAATTAAAGAATTTACACATATTAAATGTTGTGGTTGCAATCCTGATTTTTCTCTTTTTCCTCTTATATTAATTATCTTAAAAGGTTTTCCCATTAATGCGGATAAACTTAAAGCAGTTCGTAGTATTTGTCCACCACCAATAGACCCGTCTATTTCTATCATAATCAAAAAATATTAGTTAACTATTTAAATATATACTTGCATAAACAATTATGGCTAATGAAGAATTGATTGGTTTTCATAAAGGTTCTTTAGCTACTTTAGCTAAGGAAAGGGAAGAATTATTAAAAATTGTAAATATTACTGAACAATTGATGTCTATGCATCTTGATAATTTAAAAAAGTTAGGTGTAGATATTCAAGCTGAAGCTAAAAAGAAGGAGGCTGTAAAAAAATGATTGAAATTTTAACTAATAAATATTTTATTTTTGGTGTTTTAATTATTGCGGGTGTTTTACTTTATCAATTATTTAATAAGAAGGAAGGCTTCTCTCAAAATATAGATAATGAATATTATGAAGTTCTTAATTCTAAGAAATATAAGGTAAAAAACCAGTATGAGAACTAGGCTCTGTCCGGAGTTCTGATTTGAAAACCGAAAGATAGTTATTCTAAATGTACTCTTGTAGGATA
>Ga0209542_10017931_pt1 | contig 11526 bp, 8 predicted proteins | sample RifCSPhighO2_01_FD_184028 | JGI IMG/M metagenome (GOLD analysis project Ga0209542, IMG submission 184028) | Soil microbial communities from Rifle, Colorado - Rifle CSP2_plank highO2_0.1 (SPAdes) (version 2) | ecosystem: Environmental > Terrestrial > Deep subsurface > Rock core/Sediment ...
CGGCATTTTTGCTTTGCTTGAGTACAAAAACCAAACGAAAACAATCAATAATGAAGGCGTGATTTCAGTGGCTGACCAAAAACTGATTGATTCCATCGCCACCAAAGACACCGACAATGATGGTCTAAAAGATTGGGAGGAGGCCCTTTGGCAAACTGCTCCAAATAATCCCGACACAGATGGCGACGGCATCAAAGATGGCGAAGAAATCGCCCAAAATCGTGATCCTTTGAAAAAAGGTCCTGACGATCAATTGGTTATTGGATCCAGTTCTACCACACCGAAAATCTCGACCCAATTAACAGCTTCCAATCAATTTTCCCGAGATTTGTTCACTCGCTATGTCACCATCAAACAAAGCGGCAGTGGCGACCCTGCTGATTTTCAAAATTATTCTGATTTAGTTCAGTCCTATATTGACAAGGAAGCGGTTACTTTATTGGCCAAAAGTTACAACGCCAGTAATTTTAAAGTAATTAACAATGAAACGCTAACCGATATTCACCGCTATGGCAATGAATTCGGTGGATTGTTTATAGCTGATAAAGCCCCGAATTTTGAAGATGAACTTGCTGTTCTTAGCCGAGCGACAGAAAACGACAATCCTTTGGAATTGGAAAAACTTGACGCCAACATCGCTGCCTATGAAAAAATCCGCGACGGGTTGCTTAAAATTTCCGTGCCCAGCCGTTTTTTGCCCGACCACCTCGCTTTAACTAACGCGATAGAAACCATTATTGTCGGCATTGAATCAATGAAACTCACTTTTTCCGATCCGATTAAAGCTGCCGCCGGCCTTAAGAATTATCCCGACGCCGCCAGCAACGTTTTTTTGATTTTAGAAAGCATTGGCAGCGGTTTGGAAATCAGCGGTGTGACTTTTGCACAGACCGAAGCGGGCTATCGGTTTATAAATATTATAAAATAGAAAGAAGCAAACCTGTTTTATGAAAACTTGGTGCCATAAAATCACAGCCGGAATTATCTTAGTGGCTATCGTCGCCATGATTGTCTTGCCCGGCGGCACTTTGTTTTTCCCAAAAAAAGCTGAGGCTCAAACCAGTTGTATTAGTGGAATAATTATGGGTTTCATAAGCAAATTAATCGGCGGTATAACAACGTTTATGAGTGTTCCCATAAAAAATCAGCCCATTCAAAAAAATACCTCCAGCACTGCCGGCAACACTTTCGGGTCTTGGGTTAGCGATTGTATTATCAAACCAATGGTCAAAGCCTTGGTTAAAGAATTAATCCATGAATTTTTAATGAGTATTGTGGATTGGATTAACAACGGTTTTGAAGATGGAGGTCCCAGATTTATCAGCGACGTGGAGGGTTTCTTCGCCGACGTGGTAGATCGAGGCGTTGGCCAAATGATTTACGGCAGTGACTTGAAATGGTTATGCAGTCCCTTTGCTTTGGATATAAGACTGGCTTTAGGGTTAAATTATTGGGGGCCTCGTTTCCGCGACCGGATCAAATGCACTTTGTCTGATGTAATAAACAACACTATGAATGCGGCACAAAGAACCGCTTATCGTAATAGCTGGCAAAGCTGGCTGGATATTACTACCCGACCACAGAACAATCCTTATGGCGCTTTTGCTCTGGCAAAAAGCGAATTGGAAATCCGCATCGCCAATCAACAATGGGTGGCCGGCAAAGAAGCCGATTGGGGCAGTGGCTTTTTGACGACTAAAAGATGCGTTGCTAACTTGCCACCTGAAGAGACATCTGACGACATGTTTGGAAATGTATTGACAAACCAAGAAGCGCGCTGTGCCAAATGGGAAACTGTCACACCCGGCAAATTGGTGCAAGAAGGTATCGGTAAAGTAATTGGAGCCGAGGTTGATGAATACGTCGCCGCCGAAGATATTGATGCGATTTTCGGCGCTCTGACCAATCAAATGATTGGCTCAATCTTTGGTGCAACTGGTATTTTCTCTGGCACAACCAGAAATACCAATTATTATCGCAACAAATTTGAAAGCGATAAAACGGCCGGCGTCTTTAATGTCGGTTCGGGTGGCACGGCGCCAGCTGGTTTTGAAAATTTTGATTGCGCCACCATCGGCAATTATGTCAGAAACGGTGAAGTAGTCAGTGTTATTAATGGCGACACAACAACGCCGGTAAGTGGTTATCCTTGGACCAACAGACAAGATGCGCCAACTCCGCTGACCCAATCTCAAGTCTATTCACTCCTTACTAAATACTGCAGTGAAAAAGGTTTTTGGAATACTGCCCAAACGGCAGTTAACAACAATATACCGCCTGCATATGGCGGAGAATCAAGTAAAGGCGAGGGAACTCAAATCAACATCGCTCTTGGTGGCGCCGGCACCGACACGGCCATTGCCACCCAATCAACGACCTTAAACGGCTTCGGTCCTCAATTCGGCAATGACGGTAGCACTTTCGGTGGTGCTAATTCTATGACTTTCGGTATTGCGGCTACAGCTTCTTACGCCGAACAATATTGGGAAGTAGACTTTAGTAAAACAAAATTCAGCCGATATATAGAAAATATTGTTATAACGCCGGCAGCTTATATCAACAGGACAGGAACGGACAATTCTTCGGCGTGGAATTTATTGGATGGAGCAATAGTTGATGTATATAATGGCAATACAAAAGTTTTTTCAAATACCTTACCTAATTTCAATGGTGCAAGTCCGTATAGAATTTCTCTATGCGCAGCCGGTCAAACTACTTGTACACAAGCTACAAGGGTAAAAATTTCCGGTGGGGCTAATGGTCTCGCCCTTGCCGAAGTCTCTGTTTTCAGCCACCCGCAACCGATTATTTACTCAACCGGCGCTTCAACGCTTAATATAGCGCAAGGTGAGGATTTTATTGAACTTGACGGCGTAATCGCCAAAGATTTCAACGATAAAGATATTCCCCAAGAAAATATCATTGCTGATATGAATATAGATGCGAACACATCTGATGGTATCTATATTATTACCTATACCGCCACTGATTCAGCCGGCGTGCCGAGTAATCCTCTGGAACGAATCGTAACCGTTGGGGCCGGTGGCGCGGTGGTAAGTGGTAACGGAGGAAATCCGATAACTTGTCAGTCTGGTCAGCATCCTGAAGGTGGAACTTGTGTGATCAATCCGCCACCCAATGATCCACCGGCACCCGGAGGTTCCGGAGGTTCAGGATCTGACCCGTCAGCGCCCGGCGATCCGTCATTTTCTTTGTAACGAAATATAAATTTAAAATGCCAAACTTTTTCACAAAAAATAAAAAACTGATTCTGGCCGTAATTCTGGTTGGTATCATTGCCACACCTTTGGCTTTGGTGCCAACAAATTTTGCTAAAGCCGATTTGGCTAATCCGAGTGGATTATTTATTGATACTTGTAAACTCATATACCCTTCCACTTGGGGAACTTGTGTCATGAGGGCTTTGAACGGTTTAATAAATGAGATTACAATGCAATTCCTAGGTTGGTTAGTGGGTATTTCTGGAAGTCTTTTGGATTTCTTTATTAAATTTTCACTGGATTCATCATACTTCAAGGACAATGTCGCTATTAATAATGGGTGGAAATTAATTAGAGATTTGGTAAATATGGGTTTCATTTTCATCCTGCTTTACATCGCCATATCCACCATTCTCCAATCCTCTTCCTATAATATTCGCAGTATGCTGGTTAAGCTGATTATTGCTGCGGTGTTTATAAACTTCAGTTTGTTTGCTACCAAAATTGTAATGGATGCTGGCAATATTGTCGCTTTGAATTTCTACAATGCCCTTGCTGTGCCAGTACAAACAGATGGAGGAATAGTAAACCAACCAAATATTGGAAAAACATTTCAAAACTATCTAAAAATTCAGAACAAATATGATCCGAGAACGGGAGAAAAAATAGATATCGACAGTAAATCTTCGTTCCTTAATTCCACAATGCGCGCCATTACCGCCGCAATAGTAATATATATATTCTTAAGTTTAGCTTTTGTTTTCATAGCCAGAATCATTGCCTTTATTTTCCTTATGATTTTTTCGCCCATCGGTTTTATCGGTTCGGTTTTCCCGGGTGCCTCCGGCGCGGCAACCAAGTGGCGCAAAACTCTTATTGACCAAACATTGGTCGCTCCAGTTTTTCTTATTCTTATTTATTTGGTGGCCAAAACAATAGAAAGCGGTATTTTCGAAGTTCCTCTGCCTAATTTAGGTGACCCAGCCGTCGCGGTCAGCCTTGATGCTAAATTTTACTTTAATTATATTATCATCATCGGCCTCTTGTTGACAACAAAAAAAATCACCAAGGGTTTGAGTGGCGAGATGGGTGTTATGGTGGAAAAGTTTGGTAAGAAAGCTATGGCCATTGCCGCCGGCGCAACTTTGGCGGTGGCGACGGGCGGAGCGGCAATGGCGGGAAGAGTGGCAATCGGCCGCGGTGCGGCGGCGCTCGCTTCTTCAGCTGGCCTAAAAGATATGGCCGCCAAGAAGGGAATGACGGGTATTGTTGGCCGCACGGCTCTTAGAGCGTCAAATCGTGTAGCTGAATCAAGTTTTGATGTCAGAGCCAACAGACTGTTCCAAGCTGGAACAGGCAAGCTGGGTCTAGCCAGCGGAGCATCGACTCTAGGTTTGGACCTTAAGAAAAAAGCTCAATACACCAATTTTAGAAAAGGTTTGTCCGAAAAAGCCGAGCGCGAAGCCGACCTGGCTGAAAAAATGAAACTAACACCAGAACAAGAAAAAGCCAGACAAGAAAAATTAGACACCGCCAAAGCCAACAGGGAAACTTTAGAAACAAAAGCCAAAACGGAACGAGAATCTAAATCGGATTCGGCAACCAGAATGCTAAAAGAACAAAAAACTTTGATTGATAATCAAATCGCTAGCTTGAATGCGGAAAAAATTAAAATAGAAAACGAGAAACTAACCGCTGATGCAACTCGTATCAGTGAATTAGATCGCCAATTAGTTATAAATGCGAATAAAATCCAACAATCCAAAAAAGCGGCTGAAAACATATCAGTGGAAATCAAACAAGCTGAAGATAAAATTAAAATAGAAAATCCGGCAACTGTAGAAGAAGCGACAAAAGCGGCAGAGGTTAAAAATGTTGCAAATAAAAATCAATTAGAAACTCTTGAACAGAATAAAAAACAAGCCACAGCGCAAATAAGCGCTTTGGAAACAGCCCGATCTAAAGCGACAAATAAAACTGAAAAAAATAATTTTGACCGTCAAATTAAAGCTGCCCGTGAAAGCATTGTAAATATTGATAAGCAAATAACCAACATCAAACAGACGACGGCCAACATTATTGCCGAAGAAATGAACAAATTGCCGCAAGAAATCCGAACGGCACAAGAAATATTAGAAAAAACTCAAGAAAAATTGGGGAATAAACCTGAGGAAGAATATCTGAAGAATCTTGAAGAGAAAAGAATGCTTCCGACTGTGGGTAGGTGGGCGGCTAGCGGAGCGGCGGCAGGCACTTTGGTCGGTGGCCCAGTGGGTGCCGTTGTCGGCGCCGCAGTCGGTTCCCTTGTCGGCGCAATAAGAGGTATGACTCGTTCTGACGCCAAAGAAATTGCTCGAAAAGCCAGAGAAGAAATGAGTAATCCAAAAAGAAAAAAGAAGGGCAAGAAGGGCAAATTGAAAGACGCCTTACCCGATGAAGTGAGAGAACAGCTTGAAGAAGAATTCGCAGAAGATTCCAGCAAAAAGCCGCCGGCTGCCGGTCCTAGTGGCGCGGCCACTGGCAGTGCCACCACTTAATTAATAATCAAAATATCATGAATTTAAATCTATTGAATGCTGACATAATTGATATCTTGAAAGTAAAATATTCTTTACTGCCACTTGATGTGCGTCTCGCGATTAAGTCCGAAAAAAACTCGGCCATTATCCAAAAAATTGCAACTGATTTTCAGCTTCGGGCTGATCAAGACCAAGATGTCGATCTAGAAAATGAAACTGTTTTAGTTTTGCTTGGTTTGGAACCACCAGCCGACTTCATAAATAATTTACAAAAAGCGCTTAGCGTGCCTTTAGATAAGGCGCGAGCCATAGGGCAAAAAGTTAATGAGTTGATTTTCCAACCCATTAAGGAATCCTTGAGAAAAATCCACGGTCTTGAAACACAGAATTCGTCACCAAAACCAATTTTATCGCCAACTATTACACCAATCCAGACACCACCTAAACCAGAATTGGCTTCAATAGTCCCGACACCTCCAGTCGTCGGGACTTCCACAAAAGAATTACCTCCGCCCAAGACGGAACAGCCTCGGGCTGGAAAACCAGAAGACGAAACAAAATTAAACCGCGAAGAGATTTTGGCTGGAATTGAGAATCCGGTGAGAACAAAACCGACCCCACTGATTTCAGCCAACATCGTGCAAGACAAATTGAGTGGAATGGTGAGAATGCCGAAAGAGGAAACTGATTTATCAAAAGAGTATTCTGCCGACCCGTATAGGGAACCGATATAATAATGAAAAATGTAAATATCAAAAATCAAAATTACATATTAAAACTTAAAATTAAAAAAATTATAAGATCTTACATTTTACAGTGTCATTTTCCATTTTGATTTTTTAACTTTCAATTATTGTCATGCGTTTCCAAATTCCCCAATTCATTGAAGTTGAAGACCGAATTTTTGGGCCGTTAACCCTAAAACAGTTCGTTTACCTGGCCGGTGGCGCTGGTTTTAGTTTTGCCCTCTACCGTTTTTTGCCTTTTATTATCGCCCTACCTTTGATTTTAGTAGTGGCCGGTTTGGCTTTGGCTTTGGCATTTTTCAAATTAAACGGGAGAAATTTTATCGCGGTTATGGAATCAGCTTTTCATTTTTTCAGAAGTAGTCGGCTTTATATCTGGCACAAATTACCTCGAGCACCATCGACTAAAGGTATTAAAATGGCGGAGGAGGCACCACTCACCGTACCGCGTTTGTCCGAAAGCAAACTGAAAGATCTGACTTGGAGCTTGGACATTTATGAGCAGATGGGGCCGGGCACGAAGGAAACAATGGAAAAATGAAAAATCAAAATGGAAAATGACAAAGAAAAATTTAAAAATGAATTCAAAAAACGGCTTTATAATTGGACATTGCGATTAATTAAATTCATAGACAGCTTATCAAAAGACGCCGTTTGTTCGGTGATGGGGAAACAACTTTTGCGAAGCGGCACAAGCGTTTTGGCTAACTACATTGAAGCTAATTCAGCCAGTTCCAAAAAAGATTTTATCAATTTTTTCACCCACTCACTTAAATCGGCAAACGAGTCAAAAATGTGGTTATGTTTACTCAGAGATACAAACAAAGGCGACCAGAAAGAATTGAGTTGGTTATTAAAAGAATTAATAGAAATCACTAACATACTGGCTTCAAGTATTCTCACTCTTAAAGGTAAGAGGTAATTTTGTATTTTACAATGTCATTTTTCATTTTGATTTTTTCATTTTAATCTATTGTATAATATCTCTATGTCTTTATTAAACCAAAAGCCTCAACCGACCCAAGAGTTCGTCCCCATCAAAGAAGTGCGGGACGGCATTGTCGTATTGAAAGACGGTTCATACCGAGCAATTCTTTTGGTGTCGTCAATTAATTTTGCCTTAAAATCCGAGGACGAACAGCAGGCGATTATCGGTCAATTTCAAAATTTTTTGAACTCGCTTGATTTTTCCATTCAAATTTTCATCCAATCGCGCCGATTGGATATTCGGCCTTATCTTGCCCTTCTAGAAGAACGGCTCAAAGAACAGACCAACGACTTAATGAAAATCCAAACGCGGGAATACATCGGCTTCATCAAAAATTTCACCGAAAACACCAATATCATGAGCAAAAGTTTTTTTGTCACCATTCCTTACTCGCCGGCGATTTTGGCAGTCAAGGGCAATCCAATCAAGCAATTTTTAGGTCGGCGGGAAGAAGCGACCGACGCGGCGGTGGCAAAAATTGAAAGATTTGAGGAAGATCGATTGCAAATAGATCAACGCCTTGGGGTAATCAATCAGGGCTTGGCCCGTTGCGGATTGCGCACCGCGTCGTTGGGCACCGAAGAAGTGATTGAGTTATTTTACAAAATTTTCAATCCTGGAGAAATGGAGAAGCCGATTCAATTAAGCCAAACCTAAAATGGGAATATTTGATTTTCTAAAAAGAAATAAACTGCCGATCGCACCGGTCTTACCTCAAGAAATTTACGAGGCCGGCATTTTGGAGTTGCAGGACATCATCGCCCCGTCGGCTTTCAAAGTAAATCCAAAAGAAATCAATTTGGGTGAAAAACTGATTCGGACTTTCTTTGTCATTTCCTATCCCCGTTATCTTTCGGAAAGCTGGTTCGCCCCATTAATTAATCTGGATAAAGTGTTTAATGCTGCTATTTTCGTCCATCCCGTGGAAACCGCCCGTGTCCTGCGTCAATTTCAAAAAAAAGTCGCCGAAGTTCAAAGCCAAATTCACTTGCGGGAAGAAAAAGGTATGGTGCGTGATCCAAAACTAGACACCGCTTATCAAGATTTAGAAAATTTGCGCGACGCTCTTCAGCAGGCAACCGAAAAAATCTTTGATGTTGGTTTGTATCTTTCCATCTTCGCCGATGATGAAACCGAATTGAACCGTCTGGAATCGGAAATTAAATCAATGATGGAATCCAAACTGGTCTATTTGAAACCAGCACTGTTCCAACAAGAACAGGGTTTCCGCAGCGTTATTCCGACCGCCGACGACGAACTGATGGTTCACACCAAGCTCAATTCCTCGCCCTTATCCAGCGTTTTTCCGTTCGTTTCTTTCGACCTGACTTCCGACAAAGGTATTCTTTACGGCATCAATCGCCATAATTCCTCTTTAGTTTTATTTGACCGCTTCTCATTGGAAAATTTCAATTCCATAATTTTTGCCAAGTCGGGTAGCGGCAAAAGCTATATGACTAAATTGGAAATTTTACGATCGCTGATGTTTGATGTTGACGTTCTCGTTCTTGATCCTGAACGAGAATACGAATATATGGCAAACGCCACTGGCGGCAAATATTACAATATTTCGCTCACCTCCGAACACCACATCAATCCGTTTGAACTGCCGGTGGCGCGCGAAGACGAATCGCCGGCGGATGTTTTGCGTTCGCATATTATCAATTTAGTGGGACTATTCCGGATAATGTTGAGTGGTTTGTCGCCGGAAGAAGATTCCATCATTGACCGGGCCATTACCGAAACCTACGCTTTGAAAGATATTAATCCGGATAGTGATTTCGCTAATGTTGAACCGCCGCTAATGTCTGATTTTGAATTAGTGTTGGCTGGCATGGAAGGCGGCGAAGCGCTCGTTCAACGGCTGACTAAATATACTCACGGCACTTGGACCGGTTTTATCAACCAACCGTCCAATATTGATATTGATGGCAAGTTCGTCGTCTTTTCTCTACGCGATATGGAAGAAGAGCTGAAGCCGGTGGCAATGTATATCGTTACTCATTTTATCTGGAACGCCATCAGGAAAAAATTAAAGAAGCGCTTGCTGGTAATTGACGAGGCTTGGTGGATGATGAAATCGGAAGACACGGCATCATTCTTGTTATCACTGGCGAAACGCGGCCGAAAATATTTTCTCGGTTTGGCGACCATTACCCAGGATGTGGATGATTTTTTGAAATCCTCCTACGGCTTGCCGATTATCACTAACTCGTCCATCCAGATTTTGTTAAAACAATCCGCTTCAGTCATAGATAAAATCCAGCAAATTTTCAACTTAACCGATGAGGAAAAATATTTATTGCTGGAATCGGATATAGGGGAGGGAATTTTCTTCGCCGGCTTGAAACACGTCGCCATAAAAATCATCGCTTCTTACACCGAGGACCAGATTATCACTTCCGACCCATCGCAAATTTTAGCCATTAAAAAAGCTCGCGAAGAGCTGGAAGCGAGTGAAAATGGGGGAGAAGAAGTAAAAAGTGTGGTAAAATAATTATGATGATCATCAATAATTTTAATAAAACGCTAATCGCTTTATTGTTACTCTTACCGCTTTTGAGCGAAGCACAATTCGGCTCCAGCAATATTTCTCTTAGAATCACACCGGAATTTCCCGGCTCCTTTACAAATGTGAAAGTAACTCTTGACGCCTTAGGTATTGATTTGGATCGGGCCAAAATTTCTTGGTTCTTAAACGACCAGCTTAGTAAAACCGGTATTGGAGATAAGAGTTTTAATTTCCAAACCGGCGCTACCGGCGAAGAAAGCCGGCTTGTAGTTTCCGTGGAAACCATAACGGGCGAAAAGATAAATACCGCCACTACGATCATTCCCGCCGAAGCCAATCTCATCTGGGAACCATTAACCTACACTCCGCCTTTTTATAAAGGCAAGCGATTGTATAGCTATGAATCGCCGATCAAGATCATTGCTATACCGGAAATCATTGAGAACGGCCGGAGACTTGACCCTAAAGAACTTGTCTTTAAATGGAAGGAAAATTACAAACTAATCCAAAGCGCTTCTGGCGCCGGCAAAGACAGCATTACTATACGCAGTTCGGCACCACTTAGACCGACCGTCGTTTCTGTAGAAATTTCCACTTTAAATAATTCCATTACCGCTATGGGCAATCTTACTGCCGAATCAATTCGGCCCCAGATTTTATTCTACGAAAATAGTCCGCTTTATGGCGTGCTTTGGAACCGCGCTCTGATTAGTCCTTTCGGATTGACCCGAAAGGAAATTTCTGTGCTGGCGGTGCCTTACTTCTTTGGTGTCCAAAGTGCCACTGATCCCGCACTCCAATATGACTGGAATTTGAATGGTTCGCCGGTAGCGTCTAATGGCGCGAAAAATACCTTGGCCCTTCGGCAAGAAAGCGAGCAAGCCGGCACCGCGCTCTTGGGTTTAAAAATCGCCAATACCAGCGGTATTTTCCAATTTAATAACGGTTCGGTTTCTATAGAATTGGGCAAGAAAACCAACAGCGCCAGTTTTTTTGGTTTTTAATTTAAATGACAAATTATTCAATGACTAAATGGCTAAAAGTAAAAAAATCTCCCTTTGAAAAAGGGAGTACCCGAGTCCGCGAGGGGGAGGGATTTAAAATCCCCCACCTTTCGGGCACCCCCTTTTACAAAGGGGGATTAAAGATTATTACGGCAGTGGCAATGATCATCATTATCGGCGGCTATCTTTTACCTCCGCCTGTTTTGGCCCTTGATTATGTGCCTTTGGCGCCGTTGCCAGTAGGGGAAAGTGGCGCACCTTTAGAAAAGGTTACTGATGCCGGTGTTTATATCAAAGGTGCTTTCAACTTGGCTATCGGCGTTGCTGCCGTTTTAGCCATTATTATGATTGTCATTGGTGGTATCCAATATATGAGCACCGAATCCATTGGTGGCAAAGGGGCTGGATTAAAGCGGATTAAAGATGCGGTCTTGGGTTTGCTCTTGGCACTCGGTTCTTATGTTATTTTACTCACTATCAATCCCGCCTTGGTTAATTTTAGTGTCAATATCTCTGAAATAAAACCTCCGCCCGCC
>Ga0209542_10017933_pt1 | contig 11525 bp, 11 predicted proteins | sample RifCSPhighO2_01_FD_184028 | JGI IMG/M metagenome (GOLD analysis project Ga0209542, IMG submission 184028) | Soil microbial communities from Rifle, Colorado - Rifle CSP2_plank highO2_0.1 (SPAdes) (version 2) | ecosystem: Environmental > Terrestrial > Deep subsurface > Rock core/Sediment ...
TCACCCGGCGTTGAGGCAGCTCAAGCACCTTGGGCTCACCCACATCGATCTGCAGGCTGTGATCAAGCAGTTTGCGCTCGATGCGTTCCTCGTGCTCGCTGCGTTGTGACATGTGATTGGCACAGCCGCTGACCAGCAGGGTGCCGCACAGGGCGGCACCACCGAGGCCTAAGGTGTTTCGCTTGAACATGACGTCTCTATCTGGTTTCAGCGGCGGATACGGGCCTGAAGGAAAGGCAGCACGTCGGCGACCGGCAGCGCTTGCGGCTCGGCCTCGGTACGGCTCTTGTATTCCAGGTTGCCTTCGGCAAGGCCGCGGTCACTGACCACGATCCGGTGAGGAATGCCGATCAGCTCCATGTCCGCGAACTTGATGCCCGGGCTGGTTTTCTTGTCGCGGTCGTCCAGCAACACTTCAAAGCCTGCCGCAGTCAGTTCTGCATACAGCTTGTCGGTGGCTTCGCGAACCAGGTCGGTTTCGTAGCGCAGGGGTACCAGGGCAACCTGGAAGGGTGCCAGGGTGTCGCTCCAGATGATGCCCTTGTCGTCGTTGTTCTGCTCGATGGCAGCCGCAACCACGCGGGAAACGCCGATGCCGTAGCAGCCCATTTCCAGGGTGACCGGCTTGCCGTTTTCCCCCAGTACTTCGCACTTCATCGCCTTGCTGTACTTGTTGCCCAGCTGGAAGATGTGCCCGACTTCGATGCCGCGCTTGATTTCCAGGGTGCCCTTGCCGTCCGGGCTTGGGTCGCCGCTGACCACGTTACGCAAGTCGGCCACGGTCGGCACGGGCAGGTCGCGTTCCCAGTTCACACCGAAGTAGTGCTTGTCGTCGATGTTGGCACCGATGCCGAAGTCGCTCATCAGCTCGACGGAACGGTCGATGATGATTGGCAGCGGCAGGTTCAGCGGGCCCAGGGAACCGGCGCCGGCACCAATGGCGTCGCGCAGTTCCGCTTCGGAAGCCATGACCAGCGGGCTGGCGACGCCAGGCTGGTTGGCGGCCTTGATTTCGTTCAGCTCGTGGTCGCCACGGATGATCAGGGCAATCAGCTTGCCTTTCTCTTCAGCGTGCACCACCAGGGTCTTGATGGTCTTTTCAATCGGTAGATTGAATTTTTCCACCAGCGCGGCAATGGTCTTGGTCTCTGGCGTGTCGACCAGGCGCAGCTCTTCAGCCGGTGCCGGACGGGAAGTCTCACGCGGCACGGCTTCGGCTTTCTCGATGTTCGCCGCGTAGTCGGAACCGTTGCTGAAGACGATATCGTCTTCGCCGGACTCGGCCAGTACGTGGAACTCGTGGGAGCCGGCGCCGCCGATGGAGCCGTTATCGGCCTCAACCGGGCGGAACTTCAGGCCCAGGCGGGTAAATACGTTGCAATACGCCTGATGCATGCGGTCGTACGTGACCTGCAGCGATGGCTGGTCGGCGTGGAACGAGTAGGCGTCCTTCATGATGAATTCGCGACCGCGCATCAAGCCGAAGCGCGGACGGATCTCATCACGGAATTTGGTCTGGATCTGATACAGGTTGATTGGCAGCTGCTTGTAGCTGCTCAACTCGTTGCGCATCAGGTCGGTGATGACTTCCTCGTGAGTCGGGCCGGCGCAGAAATCGCGACCGTGGCGATCCTTGAAGCGCAGCAATTCAGGGCCGTACTCTTCCCAGCGCCCGGATTCCTGCCACAGCTCAGCCGGTTGAGTGCTCGGCATCAACACTTCGAGCGAGCCGGCGGCGTTCATTTCTTCGCGAACGACGGCTTCGACCTTGCGCATCACTCGCAAGCCCATCGGCAGCCAGGTATACAGGCCCGAGGCGAGTTTGCGGATCATGCCGGCGCGCAGCATCAGCTGATGGCTGATCACGACCGCGTCGGAAGGCGTTTCTTTCTGTGTGGCAAGCAAAAATTGACTGGTGCGCATGGTTGGCCGTTATCGATTGCTGATGACGAGAAATGACGGAACATTGTACGGGCGAGTTCCGCTGCCGTACAGGCGTGCGGTCGGTGCGGTGGCAGGAGGACGGGATTGACCCCGTCCTCTGTAGGATTTCTGCGCGTGTTCCCTACGATTCTTCCGCGACCTGGGTAGGCGCCGGCTCCGATTTCGGTGTCGGACCGGCGCGACGGTTCTCCTGGAACCAGTGCAAGGCGATCAGCAGGAGCGTCGGAACCCCGAGCAGGGCGGTGATCAGGAAGAAGTTGTGATAGCCGAACTTCTCTACCATGACGCCTGAATAGCCGCCGATCAGGCGCGGCAGCAAGAGCATGATCGAGCTGAGCAGAGCGTATTGGGTGGCGGAGAACTTGAGGTTGGTCAGGCTCGACAGGTAGGCAACGAACGCCGAGGTCGCCAGGCCTGAACTGAAGTTGTCCAGGGAGATGGTGAGGACCAGCATGTTGAGGTTGGCGCCCATGTCGGCGAGCAACAGGAACAATATATTGGTGCCCGCCGACGCGACACCACCAATGAACAGGATCGGCAAGATGCCAAAGCGCACGATCAGCAGGCCGCCCATGCCGGCGCCCACCAAGGTCATGATCAGGCCGAAGATCTTGCTGACGCTGGCGATCTGGTCCTTGGTGAAACCCTGGTCGATGTAGAACACGTTCGCCATCACGCCCATCACCGTATCGGACATCCGGTAGGTGGCGATCAGCCCCAGCAGCAGCAGCGCTTGCCAGCGATAACGCAGAATGAAGTCGTTGACCGGCGTCAGTACGGGAGCCAGGCCGCGACGGCCCATGGCCGACAGGCACAGGGCGGTGAGTGTGGTGTAGAGGATCGCGCGCAGGAGCGCGCGGTCTTCGAGCAGCAGGTCGAGCAGGCTCACGCCTTCGAACAGCACGCTGGCAAAGTCGGTGTTATAGAGCTGGGTAAACATGGCCGGCACGGACACCAGCAGTACGATCAGGACGAAAACCGAGGCCAGTTGATGCACAAAGCTGTAGCGCCCGGCCTGCAATTGCGTGCGCAGAGGCACCGCAGGTTCACGCATGAACAGCGAAGTGAGCAATGCCGGCACCATCAAGGCGCCGAACAGCAGGTAAGTGCCAGCCCATGCCGAATGCTTGTAGTTGAAGCCGGTTGAACCGAAGCCCTCGGCGAAGAACAGCGCGCCGGCCGTGGCCAGCAGTGCTGCTATGCGATAGCCGGACATATAGCTGGCGGCGAGCGCTGCCTGGCGACTGTCTTCGGCGATTTCCAGTCGGTAGGCGTCCACTGCAATGTCTTGCGTCGCCGAGGCGAAGGCGACGACCACTGCGATGGCGATCAGCCAGGACAAATGCTTTTGCGGGTCACAGAAGCCCATCCCGACCAGGCCAAGAATGACCAGTGCTTGCGACAACACCAGCCAGGAACGTCGTCGGCCGAGTTTGCCGAGCAACGGCAGGCGCCATTGGTCGAGCAGGGGGGACCAGACCCATTTGAAGGCATATGCCAGTCCGATCAAGCTTGCATAACCGATGGTTTCGCGCGCCACACCGGCTTCACGCAACCAGACCGAAAGCGTCGAGAACACCAGCATGTAGGGCAAGCCGGCGGCGAAACCCAGCAATAACAGTACGAGCGTCGAAGGGCTGGCATAGGCAGCAAGCGCGGCGCGCCAGGTTTTACGGGGCATGGGCTGGAGTCTGCCTCAAGAAATACGGAAACAAAGCGCGCACTCTAACCGCTGTGCTCTACCGGGCGCCACCCATGACGCTGAATATCAACACGATTGTTCTGGATACTGATGCCCTCCATGCGCAGTCGCGCGCGCTGTTCGTCCCCGGATGGGCTGCCTGCGGGCAGGCTCAGGCGCCCGCCGGCACCGAGTACGCGGTGCCAGGGCAATTTGCTGTCGCCGGGCAATTGACTCAATGTCCTGCCGACCCAGCGAGCGGCGCGTCCCAGTCCCGCCAGTTCGGCGAGTTGACCATAACTCACGACCTTGCCTTCGGGTACTTGCGCGAGCGTCAGGTACAGCGCCGTGCGTCGGATTTGCGCGGCACTCTCGGGTTTTTCGGTCAGCTCGATCACGTTCGCAGTTCCTGAAGTCGTTCGCAGTACCGTCTGTAGAGTAAATGCTGGATTGCCAGTTGAGAAATGAACTCAATAGAAAAAGTTGGGTCACTCCTTGCTAGGGTCTTATTCCTGAGGATAATGCCGACTTTTTTTCGCGAACCTGAGCCTGTATTTGCTTATGTTGTCCAGAACCTTGCTATGCCTCGCTGTCGTCAGTGCTTCCACTCCCTTGCTCGCGGACACCGTCTGGTTGAAGAACGGTGACAAGCTGAGCGGCAAGATCATCCTGTTCGACGGTGGCAAGCTGTTGGTCCAGACGGAGTACGCCGGTGCCGTGCCGATCGACTGGAAACAGGTCAAGACCCTGGAAAGCGATCAGGAGCTGCTGGTCAAGCAGGACGCCTACACCGGCGAGAAGGCCAAGTCGCTGCACGCGGCGGAAGATGGCAAGGTAACCCTGGAAAACGGCGAGGCGCCCAAGACTGTTGAGCTGGCGAGCGTCCAGCAAATCCTCAAGCCCAAGCCTGTGGTCGAGGATCTGGTGTGGAAAGGCAATATCGATGCGGCGCTGGATTATCAGCGGGCAGACAAGGATACCGACGACTACGACATCGACTTCAAGACGACGGCGCGCCATGGTCGATGGAGGCATATTGCGGAAGGCGAGTACAACCGCGAATTCCAGGATGACGTGGTGACTACGGACAATTGGCGGGGAGAATACTCGCTAGACCGTTTCCTGACGGAAAAATGGTTCTGGCAAGGTCGCCTGGTGTACAAGCGTGACAAGGTCGAAGACCTCTCCCGCCAGCGTACTGTCGGTACCGGTCCAGGTTATCAATTTTGGGATAACGAGCTGGGGGCATTCTCCCTGGGCTCTCTGATCAACCGCACTGATTACCAATTCAGCGATGGCAGCAAGGAAAACTTCTACTCTGTCGCGATGAAGTGGGACTACAACCGTTACCTGATTGGCAAGAAAGTGGAGTTCTTCACCAATGGCGAGGTGGGCAAGCCGTTGTCGGGCGTGGCTGAGTATGCACTGGATGCCGAGATGGGCCTGCGTTACAAGGTTACGGACTGGGCGTCGCTAAACCTCAAGGCCGAGCGAGATATTATCGACGGAACTGACGATGCCGATCTGGACAAGACCCGCTACACGGCAGGATTTGGCGTGACCTGGTAAGACGCATAAAGATCGCAGCCTGCGGAAGCTCAGAGGATTGATGTACATCCGGTAGGAGTTGCCGCAGGCTGCGATCTTTTTTGGCCTGCGAAAAACCTGCAGGCACAAAAAAGCCCCGCTTTTGAGAGCGGGGCCTTTTACTAAAGCAAGTACAAGTTAGATAACTTGAACTTCTTCAGCTTGCATGCCTTTCTGACCGCGGGTAGCGATGAAAGAAACCTGTTGGCCTTCTTTCAGGCTTTTGAAGCCGTCGGATTGGATAGCTTTGAAGTGAACGAACAGGTCGTCACCGGATTGTGGAGTGATGAAGCCGAAGCCTTTTTCATCGTTGAACCACTTAACGGTACCGGTTTGGCGATTAGACATGGTGTAACTCCTTGAACAAAGATAACTGCGACTCAGGAAGAACCCTGGCCGAGACTGAGTGCAAAGAGCAGGAAAAATTCTTGTAGATGGTTGGATCGAAATTCAACATATCGTGTAGAGATTCTCAGTGACACAAGCAGCACAGTGGCGCCACCTTAACCCTTTTTCCGGAACGTGCCAATGCTTCTTGCGAAGGTTTATCTGTTTTAAGGATCGACGGTGTGACGCTTCGTCGCCATTGCAGGTAATTCCTGGCTGTTTGGCGAGAATTGCAGCGCGGACTTTGAACCCGGCGGCGCGCCCGGTAAGATGCCGGACAGATTTTTTCGACCTCGCTATTCAGGACACCCGCCATGAGCATCAAATCGGACAAGTGGATTCGCCGCATGGCGCAGGAACACGGCATGATCGAGCCTTTCGTCGAGCGCCAGATGCGCGGCAGCGATGACAGCCGCGTGATCTCCTACGGCGTGTCCAGCTACGGCTACGATGTGCGTTGCACCAATCACTTCAAGGTGTTCACCAACATCAATTCGGCGATCGTCGACCCGAAAAACTTCGATGCCGGCAGCTTCGTCGACATCCATAGCGACGTGTGCATTATTCCGCCGAACTCCTTCGCCTTGGCCAGCACCGTCGAGTACTTCCGCATCCCGCGTAATGTATTGACCATTTGCCTGGGTAAAAGCACCTACGCGCGCTGTGGCATCATCGTCAACGTCACGCCGCTCGAGCCTGAGTGGGAAGGTCACGTGACCCTGGAGTTCTCCAACACGACCAACCTGCCAGCGAAGATCTACGCGAACGAAGGCGTCGCGCAGATGCTGTTCCTCGAATCTGACGAAGAGTGCGAAGTCTCCTACAAGGACCGTGGCGGCAAGTATCAGGGCCAACGTGGCGTCACCCTGCCACGCACCTGAGTCAGCCGTCCGACGAACCTTGGGAATTCCTGGGCGAGCGTACACTCTATGGAATGTACTGTTCCGATTCGCGTAAGGCGGATCGGGCCATCGCCCAGGAGTGCTTTATGAAGATCGATCCGCGTATAAGTGCCGAACTGGCAAGGCTTGAGCCCAATCAGGTTGGCGTCCTGGCCTGGTCCTTGTTGGCACATCCGCCCGTCAGCATGGCGGGGGGCATCCCCGGCCAACCTGATCCTGATACGCCCAATGAACAACCGAGCGAACCCGGTGAGCCGACCCTGCCGGATGAGCCACCTCCCGCGCCAGTTGTCTGAGACCCGCTGCCTTCTTCTGTAGGAGCGAGCATGCTCGCGAAGAACGTGAGGGCGCTGAGTTTTCCAGAAAGCCCGCATTAACGTTAACTTCCATCGCGAGCAGGCTCGCTCCTACAGGGACACCGGCCAGATTTCGTCGTCGCCGATGACGAAAATCCTACAGTCGTCGTCCTGTTCCACCAGATAACCTCCGGTAAACGCCCCGAAGGCCGGTAGCAGGCTGATGTCCCCGCCCAGTCTGAAACATGGCAGCCGCAGGCTCTGCCGACCCCGACCGTTGAGTCGATAAACTGGATGCACGTGACCGGCGAGTACATGTCGATCCGCATGCGGCTGGGGTTCGTGCTGCAAAGCGAACGGCCCCAGCAGCAACGGCTCAGGCACCACTCGAATGTTCAGCGAGGCCGGCGGGTCCCCGGCACGCTTGTCATGGTTGCCGCGAATCAGCGTCATGGCCAGCTTGGCATTGCGTGTTCGCCAGTCAATCAATGCTTGCAGCGTGGCGCTGGCATGGGAACCCGGTCCGTGAAGAAAATCGCCTAGGAAAATCAGCTGTCGGCAGGGCAATGTGGCCAGCAGTTCGTCAAGCACGGCGATGTTGCGGCGGGTGGTACCTTGGGGGACTGGTTGGCCAAGGCTTCGGTAAGCGGCGGCCTTGCCGAAGTGCACGTCAGCGATCAACAACGCTTGCTGAGCAGGCCAGTAGAGGGCTTTTTCCGGCAGCAGCCAAAGCTCTTCGCCGGCCAGTCGCACGGGGTAGGGCGTACTCATCAGGCTTTCCCTGTTCCGGCTGTTATCTCAAGGTCGCTGACCATGCGTCGGATGCGGTCGGCGAGTTTTTCTGAACTCATGCTCTCTCTCATGCGTTCCACCAGCAGCGGAAACCCGAGGGGTGTAGGACGTTTGACTTGATGCAGGTCGAGACGTAGCTGACTGATGTGCGCCAACGTCTGTTCCAGGCGATGAATATCCAGTTCCTCGCGCAGGACTTCTTCTCCGGCCTGGGCCAATAGCAAATTGCCCGCGTCGTACTGTTTGAACACTTCGAAAAACAACCCGCTCGAGGCTTGAACCTGGCGTGTGCTCTTGGCTGCACCGGGGTAACCGGCGAACACCAGTCCGGCGATCCGGGCGATTTCCCGAAAGCGCCGCAAGGCCAGCTCTCCGGCATTCAGGCTGGCGAGTACGTCCCTGAGCAGATTGTCTGGGCTCAACAAGTCCGGACTCAGGGCTTGCACCCAGTCCACCGGGGTGGCGCTCAGCAATTCCAGCCCGTAATCATTGACCGCGATGGAAAACGTCACGGCCTGCTGCTGACTGACTCGCCACGCCAGCAAGCTGCCCAGGCCCAGATGCACCTGACGGCCGGCGAAGGGATACAGGAATAGATGCCAGCCCTCACGGGACTTCAACGCCTCGGCCAGCAACGATTGCGACGTTGGCAAGCCAGACCAGCGTTGCTGTACCTCCAGCAGCGGGCGCAATGCCTGCATTTGCGGGCCGCTGAACTCGCCGCGCGCCGCCTCACTAAAGCGCGTGACCACCGCTTGCGCCAGCTCATTGGAGAGGGGCATGCGACCGCCATTCCACCGCGGCACCGCGGCTTTCTTTACGGTGCTGCGTTTGACATAGGCGGTCATGTTTTCCACGCGTACCAACTCCAGCAGCCGCCCGGCAAACAGAAAGCCATCGCCCGGCTTAAGTCGCGCGATGAAACCTTCTTCAACACTGCCCAGTTGTTTGCCGCCGCCGCCCTTGCTCCAGAATTTCAACTGAATGCTCGCATCGCTGACAATCGTGCCGATGCTCATGCGATGGCGGCGGGCCAATCGTGCATCGGGTACACGCCAGATTCCCTGTTCATCCGGCTCGACCCGGCGGTAATCCGGATAGGCTGTCAGGGAAAGCCCGCCGTGACGTACGAAAGCCAGCGCCCAGGTCCAATCCGCCTCAGTGAGATCACGATAAGCCCAGGTGGTGCGTACCTCATCAAACAACTGATCGGGCACAAAACCGCCACCCAGTGCCATGCTGACCAGATGCTGGACCAGCACATCCAAGGGTTTATGCGGTGATATTCGAGGTTCGATCCGTCGCTGCGCCACTGCATCCTGTGCCGCTGCGGCTTCGATCAGCTCCAGGCTGTGCGTCGGCACCAGCGTCACCCGGGAAACGCGTCCCGGCGCATGCCCGGAACGCCCGGCGCGCTGCATCAGGCGGGCCACGCCTTTGGCCGAGCCAATTTGCAGCACCCGTTCCACTGGCAGGAAATCCACGCCCAGATCCAGGCTGGAGGTGCAGACCACGGCTTTGAGGTGACCTTCCTTGAGGGCACGCTCCACCCAGTCACGGGTTTCACGGGACAGCGAACTGTGATGCAACGCGATCACCCCCGCCCAGTCCGGTCGGGCTTCAAGCAACGCTTGATACCAGATTTCCGATTGCGCACGCGTATTGGTGAAAACCAGGCTGCTGGCGCTGTCATCCAGTTGCGCGACGACCTGCGGCAACATTTTCAGGCCGATATGTCCGGCCCATGGAAAGCGCTCGATCGCTGGCGGCAGCAGCGTATCAACCTGCAGTTTTTTATCCGTCTGGCCTTGAACGCTGATACCGCCGCCCTGTGGGATTAATACCTGCTCGGCGTGGTCCTGATTGCCCAGCGTCGCGGAAACGCCCCACACGATTAATTGCGGGTTCCAGCGACGCAGGCGGGCGAGCGCAAGTTGCAGTTGCACGCCGCGCTTGTTGCCGAGCAATTCGTGCCATTCGTCGACCACGACCATGCGCAAGGTCGAGAGTGCTGTGTGTGCATCCGCTCGGGCGAGCATCAACGTCAGGCTTTCCGGGGTGGTGATCAGCGCGGTAGGCAAGCGTCGGCTCTGGCGTGCACGTTCGCTGCTGCTGGTATCACCCGTGCGCAGGCCGACGTTCCAGGGGATCTGCAAGTCGAGCAGCGGCGCCTGCAGTGCGCGGGCGGTGTCGGCAGCCAGGGCGCGCATCGGGGTTATCCAGAGAACGGTCAGGGGATCGGCTACGGGTTTTCGTTTGCGTGGTGTTTCAACCGCAGGTGCAGAGCGTGCGAAGCGATTGAGCGCGCCGAACCAGACCGCATAGGTTTTGCCGGCGCCGGTGCTGGCGTGCAGCAGACCGGATTGTCCTTGTTTGACGGCTGCCCACACCTGTTTCTGAAAGGTGAACGGCTTCCAGCCGCGAGCGGTGAACCAGCGTTTGGCGAAGTCGGTGGTGGTTCCCATACCGGCGGCGTGCGCTCTGAGAGTGTTCTTTGACTGACCACGGCGCAACGCGAAAGGTTTAATGACTGATGCGTGCGGTCTTCGCCGAGCAGTTCTCATATTCGGAAATAACTGTGTTTGTCTTTGAAACCTATTGGCCGATGGGCCGTGGTTTTATCGCTGCGCTGTTCGTCCTGCGCGTCTTGCCAGGGCCGACAGCGAGCCCGTCGACCATGAATATGAAAAGGAACATTCAGATGAAGTCAGTTCGTGCAGGGCATTTGCGCGCCGATTTGATCACGGAGAGTGGGAAGCTCCTCGCGTTTCGGGCAGCGCCAACGCTCGACTATTTCGAACAGCCAGGCTTGCACTGCCTTGGCGCGAGCGATGGTCTGGACAAGGCGTTTTATCTCTATCTGCCGCAGGGTATCGACAGCGGCAGGTTTCATCTGGGATTGAGTGAACGCTCCCCGATGATCATTCATGTGACGGGCAGTTCGGAAGCGGAGTTGTATCGAGGCGCGCTTGAATTGACGGTGGGAGGCGACGCACAGTTTGCCGGAAGTTTCCGCGGCCTGGATGCCGACGGCATCGAGGTGGAAAACGGCAGCTTCAGGCTTGAGCGTGAAGCCAGTTGAGTGACGGAAGCCAGTCAGCCTGGCTCCCGTTTCAAGGGTTGAACGCTTATTTCAAGTTGCCGCTGAGGAACTGTTTCAGACGCTCGCTCTTCGGGTTGCCCAGCACATCCTCCGGCGCGCCTTCTTCCTCCACCAGGCCCTGGTGCAGGAACAACACCTGGCTCGATACTTTGCGCGCGAAGCTCATTTCATGGGTGACCATGATCATGGTCCGGCCTTCTTCGGCCAGGCCCTGGATCACCTTGAGCACTTCACCCACCAGTTCCGGGTCGAGCGCCGAGGTCGGTTCGTCAAACAGCATCACTTCCGGTTCCATGGCCAACGCGCGAGCAATCGCCACCCGTTGTTGCTGGCCACCGGAAAGGAATGCCGGGTATTGATCCGCTACGCGTGCTGCCAGCCCGACCTTGTCGAGGTAACGTCGGGCGCGATCTTCGGCTTCCTGCTTGCTGCAGCCCAGCACCCGGCGCGGGGCCATGGTGATGTTTTCCAGCACCGTCATGTGGCTCCACAAGTTGAAATGCTGGAACACCATGGCCAGGCGGGTGCGAATTCTTTGCAGTTCATCGGCATCGGCCACGTGCATGCCATGACGATCCTTGATCATGCGAATTGCCTGGCCGTCGAGGCTCATGGCCCCATCGTTGGGCTGTTCGAGGAAGTTGATGCAGCGCAGGAAGGTACTTTTTCCGGAGCCGCTGGCACCGATCAGGCTGATGACATCGCCCGTGTTGGCCTTGAGCGACACGCCCTTGAGCACCTCATGATCGCCATAGCTTTTATGCAGGCCTTCAATGGTCAGTTTGTACATGGAGCATGCATCCTCAAGGCGAAAGTAGGTAGCCGCTGCGATA
>Ga0209542_10017934_pt1 | contig 11524 bp, 8 predicted proteins | sample RifCSPhighO2_01_FD_184028 | JGI IMG/M metagenome (GOLD analysis project Ga0209542, IMG submission 184028) | Soil microbial communities from Rifle, Colorado - Rifle CSP2_plank highO2_0.1 (SPAdes) (version 2) | ecosystem: Environmental > Terrestrial > Deep subsurface > Rock core/Sediment ...
TGATGAATCCGGCGACCTGACTCCCCTTTTAGAAACAATAATTAAACATGTGCCGTCGGCTTCGTCCGAAGCTTTGGTCGCGAAACCCTTGCGTTTTCAGCCGTTTAATTTAGGCTACGATAATTTTTTGGGCAGGCTCGCGGTGGGCCGGGTCTATGAAGGCGTTTTAAAATCCGGAGAAAATATTGTGATTAAAACGCCTGCTGGAGAAGCGCGGACGGGTAAAATCAGCAAAATTTTTACTTTCAACGGCTTAGAGCGCGTTGAAACGCCGGAGGCAATTGCCGGAGATATCGCGCTTATCGCGGGCCTTTCGGATATTTATATCGGAGAGACAGTGATGAAAGATGAAACTTTGGAAGCGCTCCCGGCGATTAAAATAGACGAGCCGACCATAACGCTTAATTTTTTGGTAAATAATTCGCCCTTCGGAGGGAGAGAAGGAAAATTTGTCACCTCCCGCCAGATACGCGAATATTTGGAGCGTGAGCTTGAGGTGAACGTCGGGTTGAAAATTGATTTTGGATTGGACATTTTTAAAGTTTCCGGCCGAGGCGAGCTTCACATAGCTATTCTTTTGGAAAATATGCGCCGAGCCGGTTATGAGCTTCAGGTTTCACAGCCGCAGGTCATTATTAAAGAAGAAAATGGCGAAAAATTAGAACCGTACGAAGAAGTAATCATTGACGCACCCGCGGAATATCAGGGCGCGATAATTGAACGCTTGGGCGGGCGCGGATTTATTTTGACAAATCTTTTTAACAAAGAGAGTATCGTCCGGCTTTCTTTGGAAGGGCCGACCCGCGGAATTTTGGGCTACCGCAACCAGTTCACCATAGACACAAAAGGCGAAGGGATTTTCGCGTCGCATGTTTTGGGTTTCCGGCCGATGAAAGGAGAAATCAAAAAGCGCCTGGTTGGATCCATGGTCTCAATGGCCGACGGGAAAGCCTTGGGATTTTCTCTTTGGGGTTTGCAGGACCGTGGAATGCTTTATATCGGCCCGGGAACAGAAATTTATAAAGGAATGGTAATCGGCAACACGGCCAAAGGAGACGAAATGTCGGTTAACCCAACCAAGGGAAAAGAGCTCACTAACATGCGCTCAAAAAGCTCGGACGAAGCCCTAACTCTCTCGCCTCCTTATGTTTTGACGATTGAACGCGGATTGGAAATTATGTCCGAAAACGAATATCTTGAAATCACCCCAAAAAGCGTACGCTTGCGGAAACAAAATTTGGTAAAATAAATAAATGGCGAAAATTGAGACAATTTGCGTATTCGGAGACAGCACCGCTTGGGGAGCGTGGGATTTGGAAAAAGGCGGCTGGGCAAGCCGGCTATGGTTTCATTTGGCAAAAAGGGAGGGCGACAATTACGTTGAGCTTTATAATTTAAGCGTCTCAGGCTGAACAACAGAGACAATTTTAGCGCGCTTTGAATCAGAAACAAAAATCAGAGAAGCCGATGCTCTAATTTTTGAAACAGGCGGGAACGATGCCTACGAACAAGGCAGGGGAGGAGCCAATCAGATACCTCCAGAAAAGTTTAGAGCTAATTTGGAAGAAATTATAAAAAGAGCAAAAAAAATTACTCAAAATATAATATTTATCGGGTTTAATCACGCCGATGAATCAGAAACAACGCCGGTGTCGTGGAAAGATATTTATTACAAAAATGAAAATATTAAAAAGTATAACGGGATAATGAAAGAGACTTGCGAGAAAAATAACGTCCTCTTTTTGGACATTTTTGCTTTGTTAAATAATGAAAACTTGGAAGATGGCCTCCACCCAAATGCTTCCAGCCACGAAAAGATTTTCACCAAAGTCCGCGATTTTTTGGCTAAAAACAAGTGGATTTAAATTAATTCTCAACCTTGGAAACAAGACAATGTATTCGCGGCTTCTTTGAGCATTCTTTCGGTGGGCTACACTTTCTTACGATCGTGATAAAGTGTATACACAACAAAAAAACAGACCATTGAAAAATGTGTCTTAAAGTCTATGCTACGTAAATTGGACGATAGGTTAGAATACGTAGTATGCGTATTAGTACGTGCATTAAAATTAAAAATGGGGAGGTGTAAAAAATCTAAAAAAGAAGTATAATTACCCGATGGACATTGTTTCGCATGAAAAAATGCGCCGGGTTAAACCTTGATGTATCGGCGGGTGGCAATATAAGCCGAGAAAACACCGAGTAAAATGCCTATGAGAAGCAAAATGAAAGAGATTTGGAAAATATTTGAAATAAAATAGGAAAAAATATTAAGCCCTCCGAAAAGCCCCGCTGTTTTCTCGCCGGCAAACCAAAAAGCTGGGTAAAACACCGCCAAAGTCAAAATAGGGGCAATGACTCCATAAATTATCCCTTCAACCAAAAAGGGTCCGCGGATAAAAGCGCGTGACGCGCCTACAAGCTGCATGACTGAAATTTCATCCTTTGCGTTGTAAATGGCAAGGCGCACGGTGCTGTAAGCAACAAGCAGGGCAATAAGCGCCAAAATTATGCTCAAAGCGAAGCCAAGGCGCCTCGCGGTAGCAAGAAGTGAAGTTAATTTATCTATGGCCAATTGGTTTTGGCGATAAGTAATTTTTTTCTGGCCGGAAGTTTCTTTGTCTAAAATATTGTCGTATCTGCCGCTTTCCAAAAATTTGCTTATTGCTTCGAATTTTGTAGGATCTTTCGCCTGGATTTCCAGACTCGGAGAAAACGGATTTCCCCCAACCACCTCTAAAGACTGCAAAACAATCTCGTCTCCTTGATGCCTTTCTTTAAATAGCGCGAGCGCCTCATCCGCCGAAACATATTTCGCGCCATTCACTTCCGGCAAACTCTCCAGTTCCCGCTTGAGAGCTAAAATTTCCGCCTCCGGCGCGGCTTGTTTGAAATAAGCGCTTATGTCCACTTTTCCCTCAAGATTTGAAATTACCGCAGAAAGAAAAGAGCCTCCGACGAGCACTAGGCCGATCATAAAAATTGAAAGCGACATAACCAACACCGTGGCCAGGCTCACCACGCCGTTCCTGAAAAAACTAATGAATCCCCACTTCAAAATCCGCTTAAAAGTGATTTTATCAACCATTATTTTAATTATAGCACATACCTGCCGCGCAGTTCGTCTCTTATGACGCGGCCCTTGTCCAGCGTGACCACTCGGCGCTCCAAAGAATCTATGATTTCTTTATCGTGCGTGGCCAAAAGCACGGTAGTGCCGAGATCGTTGACTTTTTCCAAAAGCCTTATGATATCTCTGGTATTTAACGGATCCAAATTACCAGTCGGCTCATCGGCTATCACGACATCAGGCCGGGTTACGATAGCGCGCGCTATGGCAACTCGCTGTTTTTCTCCTCCAGAAAGCTCGTGCGGAAAATTCCAAATTTTATCAGCAAGCCCGACTAATTCTAAAACTTGTATGACATCGCTTGAAATATCCGCATCGGGGCGGCCGGCGGCCTCAAGCGCGAAAGCGACATTTTCAAAAGCGGTTTTCATCGGCAGAAGCCTGTAGTCTTGAAAAACCACACCCATTCTTCGGCGCACGAGCGGAAGCTCATGTTTTAACAGCGCGTGGATATCGCTTGACTCAAAAAAAATCTGGCCGGAAGTCGGGCGCTCCTCTGCCAAAAGCAGTTTCAAAAGCGTAGTCTTGCCGGCGCCTGACTGACCGACGAGAGAAACGAATTCGTTTGGCTTGATGGTAAACGAAACATCCTCAAGCGCGATTGAGGTGGGCGAATAAATTTTCGAAACTTTATCAAAATATATCATTTAATTCTGATTCTATAAGATTATCCAGGTCTCCCGCAAGTACGCCGTCCACATCCGCGGTTTCCCAGTTAGTGCGATGGTCTTTTACCAATTGGTAAGGGTGAAAAACATAGGAACGGATTTGGTGTCCCCATTCGGCCTGCGGAATCTGTCCGCCTCTTACTAATTTTTTCTCCGCCTCAGTTTTGGCCACCGCCAGCTCATAAAGCTTGCCGCGCAAAATACTCATGGCATGTTTGCGGTTGGCTTCCTGGGTGCGTTCCGAAGAAGCGTGCACGGAAATACCCGTTGGCTTGTGCAAAATCCTTACTGCCGTTTCCCTTTTGTTGACGTTCTGCCCGCCTGGGCCTCCGGCGCGCGCAAAAGTTATTTCCAAATCGTCTTCCTTAACCGCGGCCTCCTCGGGGTCGGTAATTTCCGGCAAAATTTCAACCAAAGCGAATGAAGTATGCCGGCGTTTATTGGAATCATATGGCGAGATGCGCACAAGGCGATGCACTCCGTATTCTTTTTTTAAATAGCCGTAAGCGTATCTGCCTTTAATTGCCGCGGCGGCATTTTTGATTCCGCCGAATTCATTCGGGTGATTGTGCAAAACGCTGAAACTCCAGCCGCGGCGCAAGGCAAATTTTTCGTACATTGAAAATAAAATCTTGGCCCAATCCTCGGCGTCATCCCCTCCGGCGCCGGCAAAAATCTGAAACAGGGCATTCCCCTTGTCGTATTTACCGGAAAAAAGCTCTCGCCTTTCCAGTGCCGAAAAATTTCTTTCCAGATCTTTCGCTTGAGCCAGTTCCGACAAATTTCCCGCGTCTTCCAAGACGCGCTCCCAGGATCCGATTTTATCTTTTAAATCCGCCATTTCCGCGACTATTCTTTGGGCTTCCTCCCTATTTTTCCAAAAATCGAGGTTCGCGGTTTTCCCTTCTAATTTTAAAAGTTCTTCTTTTCTTTGGCGCAAGTCAAAGACGGTCCGCCGCCCGGCGGACCTTTTGCGCGAGTTCATCAATGAACTTCCTATCCTTGGCTTCCATAATTAAAATATTAGCATAAATGCGGAAAAAATGCTACAAAATAATAAAACAGGCCGATGTAGCTCAATGGCAGAGCAATCGCTTCGTAAGCGATAGGTTGTCGGTTCAAGTCCGACCATCGGCTCCAAAAAACAAAAGAGCAACTATTTTAGTTGCTCTTTAAATTCACCGATGAATTTCCATAAAAAAAGGTACTTTTGGATATAAACGTAGGTTTCGGTATTTGTGACTTTTTTCGTAATTTTTTTCCTTATATACTGCTTTTTTGCTTTGTCATAAACGCGCGCAACACTCGTTCTGTGCCTGACAAACGCTGTTAGCGGCAATTCTTTATCCGCAGAAAGTTCAAATTTGTTTTTCTTAACCCAGCGATAAAGTTGGATCGCTCCTCCCCACCCTTCGTTATAAGCATCAACCGGGAAAATTCCGCCCAAACGATAATCTTTCGCAAAAAGCTCGTGAATCTCCTTTGGGAATTTGGAAAGTTCCAAGTCAATCAAACAAATTGCGGCTTTTATCATATTTTGCAAATCTCTAGCGCCCTCTTCAAAATCTTCTATGAGTTCCGCGTCCTCATAAGCTCCCGCAACAATATCGTAGGTTCCGGATTTCCCGCTCCCGCTTCTATTGGTAAATTGATAAGCCCCGCGCGCGTTAGCCGAAGATACGGCCCAACGGAAAGAGTTCGCAAGGTTAAAGGCATATTCATTAGAAATTTCTTCGGCTGCATGCTTCCGATCATTCTTAAATTTTTCATGGTCCATCTGTTCGTTATGCCCCAAATTAAAAACGAGCTCCCAATTAATCGCCTCGCAGATCAACTTTCCTGGCAAGGCCCGCGACATAATTCCTTTTTTGCAAAGATCCGCTTGCACTTGTTTGATTTCGGAATAAAGAAATTTTGCTCCCTCAAACACGGCATCTTCAGAATAGAGATCCTCCGCGTAAGGAGTGTAAATAGCTTCTTCCGCCCGCTCTTTTAATAACTCGTAGTTCTGATTCTGAGAAAGTTCCGGTGGGATCCAAAAATGTTTGCCCGCCAAAACAATTAATTTTTTTTCTCCTTGCCAAACTTTAAAAACTAACTTGCTTACTGTTCTGCCGGAAACATGCTCAACTTTGTAACCCAGAGTTACCATGGATAAAACAAGCTGGCCCTGCGGCAAAGGATGTGAAACGCGCAAATAAACAATATGATCCTTGTCTTCGTCCGGATCCCAAGCCAAAAGCGCGATTTGCTTCCCAGAAATAATTTCTTCCTTCCGCTCTACAAATTGTCTCTTGTTTTTTTTTGACGGAATCTTTTTCTTAATTTCCTGCGTCTCCAGTGCGATTGGAATTTCTTTTAACTTTTCCTGCGCTTCGCGCACTTTTTCCAAAAGTTTGCCCGGTTCCAAAGACCATGTCTGGCCGCACCAAACCAAAACGGTTAAAAAAACAGGGAACGCCAATATTTTTTTCATTTCGTGCCTCCTAGAAATTCGTGCGGATTTACGGGAATTTGATGAAGCCTAATTTCAAAATGCAAATGCGATCCTTGCGCGTTTCCGCTGTGCCCGGCTAAACCGATCGCGCCTCCGCGCTGGACACTTTGGCCTTCTTTCACTTTGATTTTTGAAAGGTGGAAATAAAAAGACAGGAGCCCATGTCCGTGATCCATAATCACAGTATTGCCGGACCCCAACCAATTTTGCGCCACTCGCACCACGCCGGATTCCGCCGCGAAAATTTTCGTCCCTTCGGGAGCGCGGAAATCCACGCCGTTATGATATGCTGACCATTTGATTCGCGTGCCAAGCAACTTTTTGCGCCTAATTTCGCCGAAGAAGGAGGTGGCTTCCAATGCCGCTAGCGGATACGCGAATTTTAAATCATCGTCAAAATATCTCTCGAGAATTTCATTCGCGTAAATGCTTTCAAGAATTTTTAATTCTCTTGCCCGCCGTTGTTTTGCCGCCGCAGTCGGTTGTTTTACGATAGTCACGCATCTGGCAACGGGAAAATCCGATTTTTTAATTTCGATACTGCCTATCCAGACTTCAAAATCGCCGAAAACTTTTAAATTGGCTTTCTGTGGTTGCTCGTCAACGGCGACCGGCACTAATACGGTGTGCCAGCCATTTAAAGCCGCCGGAAAACTCTTGAATTCTTTGCACTTGACCAAACAAAATCTGACTAAAAATTCTCCGGCTCTTGCCGGTGAACCTTCTTTTCCTATATCTACACGGAAATAATTTCCTTGCGCGACAGAAAGCGGTATAGCTACCCGTAAATCGGCAAAGGCGTCAACAGCAGTTAAGAAAAATATTCCGATCGCCAGCTTCGCGCCGTTATTTTTATGCGAAGCAATTGCCCGCAAAATCAAAACAATAATTGCCAAAAGCCCGAAAAGTCCCCAGCCTGTCAGCGACAACATTTTAAATTCTCAAATCTAAAACAAGCCTAACGCAATCCTTTCAAAAATAAAAGCCCCTCATTCTTGAGGAGCTTCGGAATCCGGATTGCTGTCTTTTAAAGATTCCATTTCTTTTTGAAACGACTTTGGGCTTACCAATGACTTCATGTATTCTTCGGATTCTTCCTGAAAAGAAACCGGCTCATAATCTTTATACCAATTTTCCAGAGCATGCCTTACGGCCGGTCCGGCAGTGCGTCCACCCGTTTCTCGGTCACCCAAAGGGTTCGTATAATCCGCCGGACCACCCACCCATGCTCCCAACGTAACGTGAGGAGTAAAACATATCAGCCAAGCATCTATATATCTTTCGGTAGTGCCGGTTTTGCAAGCAGATGGCTGCTTTAAAGAATCCAGTGATCGCGCAGTCCCAAATTTCACCACTCCGCGCAATGCGTCAACCATCACTCCTGCCAAAACCTCGCTGATTGCGCGTTGTTGTTTCCATTCCAATTTAGAAAAAATCGTTTTCTTATCTGGACCGTAAATTTTTGAAATTATATAAGTTTCCCGCAGCGCGCCCTTATTTGGAAAAGTACTGTAAGCGCGCACCATCTCTAAAAGCGAAACCCCGGAAGCGCCCAAAGCAGTCGGCAAATGATTATCAAGCTCACTTTCAATCCCCAACCTATTTGCCATATCTAAAATACGCGGATCCAGCCTGCATTTTCCGGCTTGAGCCGTCCAAACGGCCGACCGATTTATAGATTGCGCGATAGCGAAGCGCCTTGTATAGCTCCCGGCGTTAAATTTTTTCTCATCAAAATTTCTGGGAGTCCAGTAAGTCCATTGGCCCGTTTTAGAATCTCGCTTATCCCTGCAGCTGATCATTGCGTTAGAGACGGTTTCGTTCAGAAGAATATTATAGGGCTTTCCAAGCGCAAGCTCCTCTTCGAATTTCGTGACATACACGATCGGCTTGAAAACAGACCCTGTTTGGCGCTTGGCTTGAACTGCGCTATTGAATTTACGGCGGCCGTAATCATTCCCGCCAACCATCGCCAAAATCGCGCCGGTACCGTTTTCTATCGCCAAAAACGCGCTCTCGGCGTCAATGGCATTTTCTTTTTGTCTTTCGCGGTACGCATCCAAAGTTTTTTGGACACCCTCTTCGGCAAAAGTCTGAAGCTCCAAATCCAAAGTCAAATAAATTTTAATCCCGCGCCATGCCGTGTTTTGAAACTCTGCGTCAAAATAAAGCCCTAATTCTTTTTTTATAATTTCGCGAGCGTAATCTATGGCATGCGGCGCGCGATTGCAGGATTTCTGAAACTCGTTGCTGACAACAAGATCTTCCGCCAATGCTTTATTGAAATCTGCTTCCGAAATTGCCTCTTCTGTAAAAGCCTTTTTTAAGACATTGTCGCGGCCGATCTTGGCTGCCTCGCGATGCTTAATTGGAGAAAATCTCGCGGGCGCGTGAATCATTCCTGCAAGCGCCGCGGCCTCCGAATAAGAAAGTTCGCGGGCGCGCTTGTTGAAATAAAGACGCGCAGCCGATTCCACGCCGATTCTTTGATGCCCAAGCGGAACCTCATTTAAATAAAGCAGGAAAATCTCGTCTTTGCTTAATTTCTGGATCAAACGGCTAGCTAGCACCAGCTCTTTTAACTTTCTTGCGACGCTGCGCGACTCGCGCTCTTCCGGAGAGAGCAGCTGTTTAACCAACTGTTGCGGAATAGTTGATCCGCCCTCTACAATTTTTAATTCTTTCATATTCTCATAACTAGCTCTGGCAATGGCCCGAAGATCAATAGCCAAATCGCGCTCGTAAAATCTTCTATCTTCAACCGCCAAAATCATGCTTGCGACAGGCGCGTTTTTTAAATCTACGTCGCCGGGCGAAAGCACGTCTCTCCATTCTTCCGGCTTAGCAACACAGCTTAAAATCTCGCCGTCTTTCGCAAAAAAATAACTTGTCTGATAAGGTTTGTATCCTTCAAAACTGCTGAAATTCGGAAGCCCAAGCCACCAAGTCCAAGCCTGCCAGCTAAAAACCCACGGCCAGAAAAAATAAAGAAAAACTCCGCTCAAAGTTCCCAGAATAATCGAAACCAACGATAACCGCCAAATCCATCTCAAAATTCGCCTCATCGGCCTATTTCAATCTGTTCAAATCCTAGAACAGCGCGGCTCTTTTGACAATATTGAAAAAATCGCGCAAAATCGCTATTCTTCAATTAGAAAAAACGGTTGGCGATGAATTGGATAATTCTTTTTGGCAACTTGGCTTTCTTTTATATTTGGGGGTACAAGGGCTGGCAGGAGGCAGAATACAACACAAGCGCATGGTGGTTTGACGCTTATGGCCATATGATTTTCGGATTTGTCTGGGCGTTTATTCTGCTTTACTGGACAAGAAAATATTTGCGCTGGTTGTATGTCCCAATGCCAAAATGGTTTCTGGCGCTTGTAATAATTTTGGTTGTCTCCGCGATTGAAACGTTGGTTTGGGAAAATTTTGAATTTGCCGGATGGGACTCTTGGATACAGCCGGCTTATCCGCATCTCCACAAGGCGCAAAAAGGGTCGGCGGACACAATGATGGACATAAACTTTACTGCCGCTACCGCGCTAGCCGCAATGATAATGTGGGGAATTTATAGAAAATTCCATGCTTGGAAATGGCCGAATGAGGCTACGGAGGAAATGCGGGAAGAAATGATAGAAAGAAACAAACTTTCCGCCGACGAGATAATTTCTCTGCAGATAGAGCATCGAAAGTTCGTCCGCGCAAAAATAAAAGAATGGTGGGAAAAAGTTTTCCAGGAAAAGTAAAAACCCAATCTCTAATGAGATTGGGTTTTGATTATTTACCAACTTCCGGACGCTCCTCCGCCGCCGAAACCTCCTCCGCCGAATCCTCCGAATCCGCCTCCGCTATCTGAAGAGCTAGAGTTTCCAGACGACCATGAAGAACTAGAAGAAGAACTATAGCTCTGTCTGCGCCGCTTGCGCCTCTCTTCCTCTTTCTCTTCCTCTTCCGCCTCCTCTTCCGCCCTAGCTTTATCAACGGCTTTCTTTAATAAATCAGAAGCCGCGATAAGCAGAGCAAAGACGATAAGCCAATTCACAGAAGTTTTTCCAGCTAAATTCTGGGCTTCTTTGAATTTTGCCCTAGCTGATTCAATAAAATTCTTGGCGCCTGCACTTGCCTCGGCAACCTTTTTAGCAGTTTTTTCTATGGAATCAGGCATTTCATTCAACAGTTTCGGCCCTTCGCGCCTAGCCTTTTCGGCTTCAGCCTTATTGGCTTCGGCAGAATTTTTGGAGCTGGCCACTAACGCGCCGGCCGCTGTAAGCAAAACCAACACAGCTGGCCAGTTCGGCAATTTCTCTTCGGCAAGCCTTTCGGCTTGAGCAAACTTTTTCTCAGCCTCTTTAAGCGTGCTGCCGGCTTCCACCCCAACATCCGGATGATCCAAAACCTTCCTGGTTTTTTCTGCCAAATTTGGAATAGAGCTTAGAAACTTAGCTGCGTCTTTTTTTGCTTTTTTTACCGCATTAATTTTGTCCTTAATCATCTCCAAAAGCGACGCATGCGTTTCCGCGCCCTTGCATAAAACATATATTAAAGCACTTGCTGTTTCCGCAGATTGCGATCCTTTTTCGTGCTCAGCTCGGCATCTTCCCAACATTTCTTTCATAGATAATACCGCGGCTGGCATTGCGGACAATGAATGTTCAAAACCAGCCCACACTTCTTTGGCATTATCTTTCTTCAGTTCCAACAGAGCGGCTTGGGCGAGCGGGAATTCTCTTTCCGCCTCATCAATTTTTTCTTTGCAAGTTGCCAAAAGCTCGGCATTTTTCGCGTGAAGCTTTTGAAGTTTTCGGCGTCCGGCCAATGTCCAACCCATCGCGCAAATAAAGCCCCACACCACTAGCGCACTTAAGAGAATTATACCGGCTATAAAAAGGAAATTTTTAAGAGCCTCCGCCGAACGCGCGTCTTCAACGCGCTTGCGCTCCGCGGCCGCCGCTCTTTCTTCTTCGCGCGCTTTGTAAGGCATGTCCCCCAATTGAGCCAAAATCCCCGCGACGCCGGCGACGACTCCGTCTGCCATCCTGCCTTCTTTAAAAAGCGGGATGATTTGGTCGCGGATAACTCTGCCGGCTTGGGAATCAGTCAGATCGGGCTCAAGGCCGTAGCCGACCTCAATTCTCACTTTGCGTTCATTGGGCGCCACAAGCAAAACCACGCCGTCATCTTTTTTCTTGCTTCCCACGCCCCATTTTTTAGCAAGACCGATAGTAT
>Ga0209542_10017935_pt1 | contig 11523 bp, 11 predicted proteins | sample RifCSPhighO2_01_FD_184028 | JGI IMG/M metagenome (GOLD analysis project Ga0209542, IMG submission 184028) | Soil microbial communities from Rifle, Colorado - Rifle CSP2_plank highO2_0.1 (SPAdes) (version 2) | ecosystem: Environmental > Terrestrial > Deep subsurface > Rock core/Sediment ...
GAATTGTAGGGTGCCTGGGCGTTTTAAGAGGAGTATGTGGTTGCGAGAGAAGGATGCGGTGCTTATACAATTGTGGGAATTTGATCCTATGAAGGGAGATATTATTTTTCAGTATTCGAAGAATGCGTATCAGCAGTTATTAAGGAAGGGTATGCTTCGTTTTGCGAACGTGTAGAGAGAGGTTAGAAATCTTTAAATTGCTGGTTTTTGTATTAAAGGTATGAAGAAGGAGTTTTCTTTTAAGGCTATTGAGCAGAAGTGGCGGAAGAAGTGGGAAGAGGAGAAGATTTTTGAGGCTACACCGGATAAACGCAAGAAGTTTTTCATTAACTTCCCTTATCCCTATATTAATGGTTATTTCCATTTAGGTCATGCTTTTTCTATTACTCGCGTAGATGTGGCTGCTCGGTATAAGAGAATGAACGGCTATAATGTTCTTTTTCCACAAGCCTGGCATTGCACCGGGACTCCCGTGTGGGCGGCTGCTCAACGAATACGTGAAAAGGAAGAGAAACAGATTCAGATTATGAAGAGTATGGGCTTTTCTGGTAAGGAGATTTCAAAATTTGGAGAGGTTAAACATTGGATAGATACGTTTGTACCTGCTGCTCAGGAAGACTTGTCTAGACTGGGAGAAAGTATTGATTGGAGACGTAGTTTTATAACCACTGATTTGAATCCGCGATATGATGCGTTCATTCGATGGCAGTTCAATAAACTTAAAGAGAAAGGATATGTTGTTAAGGGAAAGAGACCAACGGTGTGGTGTCCTAAAGATCAGATGGTGGTTGGAGATCATGATCGGTCGGAGGGTGAGGGGGAGACCACTCAAGATTTTATATGGATTAAATTTAGAGCGAAGGATTCTGATCTAGTGTTGATGGCAGGCACTACGCGTCCTGATGCGTTATATGGTCAGACAAACTTGTGGATTGATCCAGAGGGTGAGTATGTTGTTGTTCGTGTTTTAGAAGAGCAATGGGTTGTGGGAAAGAATGCTGTGGATAAAATAAAGAATCAGTACAGCGAGGATGCTAGCGTCATTCGTTCCATATCTCCTAAGGAACTTATTGGTATCTGGGTTAGAGGACCACTTGTTGAGAGAGATATTCATGTTCTTCCTGCTTCTTTTATACAATCTGATGTGGGATCTGGTATCGTTTATTCTGCATTAGAGGATCCTGTTGATTTATTTGAGTTGAAAAAAATCCAGTCTGATTCTAGCTATATACGGAAATTTGGATTAGATTCTAAAGAGGTTATGCGGTTGAAGCCTATAGATATTATACAGGTAGAAGGTCTTGGAAATAATCTTGGGGAGTCTATCGCTAAGGAATTTGGTATTACCTCTTCTAAAGATGTTGTGCTTTTGGAAAAGGCAAAAAGTGAATTGAATAAGCGAGTGTTTAGGAAAGGTGTAATGAAAAAGATTTGTGGGCAGTGTGCAGGAATGAGCGTATCGAAAGCGCAAGTCTTTCTTAAGGATCATTTAGTGAGTGAAAAGCAGGCAGTTATGTTCTATGAGCTTAGCGGTAAGATAGTTTGTAGATGTTTGACTCCGAGTGTGGTTAAGATTGTATCTGACCAGTGGTTTTTGAAATATGGAGATGGTGCTTGGAAGGAATTGGCGAGAAAAACGCTTGCTTCTATGAAATTACATCCTGAGTTAGTCAGACAGCAATTTGATTATGTTCTTGGGTGGCTTAATGATTGGGCTTGTACTCATCGTCATGGCACGGGTACTAGGTTGCCTTGGGACGAAACCTGGGTCATTGAGTCACTTTCAGATTCCACTATTTATATGGCCTATTATACGATAGCTCACTTGATAAAGGATTATCCTAAAGAAAAAGTGAATGACTCTTTTTTTGATTATGTCTTTTTTGGGAAAGGAAACGGAGATGCTCGGATGCAGAAGATGAGGAAGGAGTTTGACTATTGGTATCCGTTTGATGTTCGTAGTTCTGGGAAAGATCTTGTGCAGAATCACCTTTCTTTCTGTTTGTTTAATCATGCAGCCATTTTTCCTGAAAAACATTGGCCTAAATCGTTTAGTGTGAATGGATGGCTTTTAGTTGAGGGAGAGAAAATGAGTAAGAGTAAAGGTAATTTCTTTAGTATACGAGAGGTACTTGAAAAATATAGTGCTGATTCTATACGGGCTGGACTTATGCTTGGTGGGGAAGGTTTGGACGATCCTAATTTTGGATTTAGTAATGTCGAAACTGTAATTCAGAAACTTAAGACTTTTTTTGATTTTGTTCAACTACATTATAACAAGTCTGCTAAGAAATCAATGGGGAGAAGCGAGTTGCTTCTGTTATCGGCTGTTAATCGTTATCTAAAAGAGGGAATTGAGGCAATGGAACAGATGCTCTTTAGAACGGCATTTGATACTTTATTTTTTCAATTTCAACGGGTTTTAAAGGAGTATATGAATCGTGGGCAGATTAATCAGGCGGTTTTGAATAGTTGTATTGAACTGCAGATTCGAGTGTTATCTCCGTTTTGCCCACATATTGCTGAAGAGTTGTGGAGTAGTATTGGAAACAACTCGTTTGTTTCTCTTGCATCTTGGCCTCAAGCAGATGAAAGCTTGATTAATGATGCTTTGGAGGAAAGTGAGCGGGCAATTGATAGGGGTATTAAAGACGTTCTTAATCTTCTTGCCCTTTTACAAGAAAAGCAGGGAAAGTCGTGTGAGAAGGTTTATTTGTATGTAGTGCCTCATGAAGTAGAAGGTTATAATCCGACTTTATTGGGCAGACGGGTTGGAAAAGAGGTTATAGTGTTTGCGGTGAATGATCCGAAGAAATATGATCCGCAGGGTAAATCGGGGAAAGTGAAACCGGGAAGACCGGGGATTTATTTGGAGTGATTTGTTACTGTGGAGAGAGGGCTTTTTTAGTTGTTGTGTTGTTTGAGTGATTACTTTTGTTGTTTGTTTTTGGGAGTGATGGGTATTTTTATTCTCGGGCTATTTTTTCTTTTGTCTCTGTATAGTTGGTCGTTTTTTGAAAAAGGGGTTTGTCATTGTTGAGTGCCTTTCTATTTAAGGATAGTTGTATGGCAACAGAAGTGTTATGGTTGCTTATGAGTATATATATTGCAGTAGCTAGTTTTTGGTATGAAACAGAAAACAGAGGTGGTGATGCCTGAATATTGTTTGGGATGTGGACGAGTGTTCGATCTTTGGCAGTATTTTGTTGAGGCTCGCGATGTGGAGGAAGATGGGGCAGTTAGGGAGCGGTTGTGTGAGGAGTGTCGTGAGAATGTTTCTTTAGATGCTGATAACGTGTTTATTATTGCGGGGGATACGCTAGAGATGGAGAGTAGTGAGGGAGTTGGTGAGTCTGTAAATGGTGAGAGTGTTGGATCTGGTGGAGATGGAATGGTTGCTGCGGTTTGATTTTTTCCTGGAGTGTAAACGGATTGTTTTTATACCTATTCTGATTTAGAGATGTATGAAACCAAGAGAAACCAAAGGTAGTAGTTTTCATGAGCGATTTGAGGCGCTGCGGCTTGCTCTTAGGTGGACGTATGAGTCATCAAAGTTTTTTACTATTTTGATATTCTTTGTGGTGTTATTTGGCGGATTACTTACATTACTTGAGCCCTTTATTTTTAAAATCATTATTGATAAGATTGTCAGTGGTACTGAATCTTCTCTTGTTTCAAAGCTTGGTTTGGGGCTAGTAGGTATTCTTGTTGTTTATGGAGTTGCTCGTGTTATACAGAGTATCCTTTGGGATATACAGAATATACTTAAGAAGATGCACTCGCAGAAACTTGATAAACATGTTGCAACTCTTCTTATGGATAAGATTTCTTCTTTGGATATGGCTTATTTTGAAGATCCAGAGTATTATGCTACTCTAACAAAAGCAAATCAGAATTTATGGAGAGTAAATGAGCTCTTTTGGCAATTTACGTGGTTTTTGGGGCAAGCAATTAGTGTTGCTGTTATTATTATAGCTCTTTTTTCGTTTAACTGGGTTGTTGTTCTTATTATTTTGTCTGCTTCTATACCTAGTATTATTTTTGCCTTTAAAGCTTCAAAGATTGTGTGGAGCGCGTTTGATTCTGCTTCCCCTATATCAAGGGAAGCGCATTATTATAGAGGTTTATTGATTGAATCTCCTCAGGCCATAAAAGAAGTGAAGCTATTTGGACTTAAACCCCATTTTGTTAGTCGATTTAGTAGTTTGTTTGATAGATTTATTGGTACACAGCAGACAGCGGCGAAGAAAGAGTTTGGTTTGTATGTATTTGTAGGGATAGTTGAAGGTGCTCTTTCTATAGTGGCTGCTTGGCTTGTTGTTAAAGCATTCTTAGAGAATCAGATTAGTATTGGTGAGTTAACTTTTTACTGGACGTTGTTATTCCGATTTGCAGAACATGCTCGTTATATGGTACGAATGATTGGAGAATTGAATCAGAATGCCACGTTTATTACACCCTTTGTACGGATATTGGCATTTAGATCTACTATACGAGAGATTGCACATCCTCGGCTATTTCCAACTACTTTACAAAAAGGAATAGAATTTAGGAATGTGACTTTCTCTTATCCTAGGGCAAAGAAACCGGCACTTAAGCATTTTAGTTTGTTTATAAAGCCGGGAGAGAGCATTGCTTTGGTTGGTGAAAATGGTTCTGGGAAGACGACCTTGGTTAAATTGCTAACAAGGTTATATGATGTGAGTGAGGGAGATATATTGATTGATGGTGTTAGTATAAAAGAGTATTCAGTTTCTAGCTTGCATGAGCATATTGGTGTTATATTTCAGGACTTTATGAAGTATGAATCTTTGGTGGAAGAAAATATTGGGTATGGCTGTGTTACACAGTTACGACATACCTCAAAGATTCATGAGGCTTCATTAAAGGCAGAGGCGTATGATTTTATTAAGGATTTAGAGCGGAAGTATAAAACGCATGTAGGAAAAACGTTGAAGGATGAAGGAGTAGAGTTATCGGTTGGTCAATGGCAGAAGATTGCGCTTGCCCGTGCTTTCTTTAAGGATGCACCTATTTTGTGTTTGGATGAGCCAACTGCTGCGGTGGATGCTAAGGCAGAATATCAGCTTTTCCAGAAATTTGAAAAATTAACAAAAGGTAAAACTACTATTCTCATTTCTCATAGATTTTCGACCGTGAGGATGGCAGATAGGATTGTTTTGATAGAAGATGGGAAGATAGCTGAACAGGGAAGTCATCATGAGCTATTGAGAAAGAGAGGAAAGTATGAGAAATTATTTAGAATGCAAGCTGAGGGATATAGGGATTATTTTCATAGACAGAGTGTTTAAATAGCTCTTTGTTTGTTGTGTTGTATGGCAGCAACACCACCGGGAGCGAAGAAACGCAAAATGGATTATATGGTTGATCAGAGTACGTTTGATGAGTTTGTGAAGGCGTGTGGTAGGAAGGGATTTGCTCCACAGATTATTCTTGAACAGGCAATGCGGAAGTTTACGCAGCAAGGGCAACTGTAATTTTTTTAGTCGATTTTAAAATTCTTTGGGATGGGAGAGAAGAAATATCTTTCTAGCAGGATTAGAATATCTTGTTTATCTATGTTATTTTCAAATGATTTTTTTATATATTCTATTGTCTCAACTAAGTCGGTGTTATCTTTACAATAGCAATTAATAATAAGACTCCATTTACCTGAAACTGTTTTTACATAATAGATATTTTTTCTTTCTTTTAACTTTTCAAATTGATATTGGCTCATTTTATTTTTCAATTTTATAAGCAGAACATAGGTGTTCAGACCAAAACGATGTTTATTCGTTCTCGCGTAAAATCCTAAAATTATTTTATGTTCTAACAGCTTTTTAACTCTGTATCTTACAACATCAAAATGTACGTTTACTTTTTCTGCTATGTCTATTATTCTTTCTCTCGAATTATTACTCAGTATTTTTAATATATTTAAGTCCAGTTCATCTATTTTTATTTTTTTTGAGTATTTGTTAGTAGAATCGATATTTTTTTTAGATTTTTCATTTATACCCATTGAGTATATATGTAAGACATCAGGTTTTAACACCACTTTCTGAGCTATTTTTCCATACCTTTCAAGTTTTAATTCTTTAATAGTCCTATCTATCTCTGACTTATTTTTTGCTAGAATCTGCAATTCAAAATCATAGACGCTAGGGACAGCAGTTAGCGAAATTATTTTTGAATGATTTTTTATTTTATTTATATATTCTTTTTCTTTTTTTAACTTATTTTTAAATACGATATATACAGTATAGAGTTCATAACCTAAAGAATTATAATTTATTAAAGGTATATATGAAAGGAGATATTTCTCTTTTTTGAGATTGTTTATTCTTTCTCTTACTCTATCTTTTGATATTCTTGTTAGTCTTGCTATCTTTGAATAAGGAAGACGACCATTATCTGCGATGGTATCAATTATTTTTAAGTCGCGATTGTCTAGTGTGTAATCCATTAGTCCTTAATTAGCTTATTTCTCTTATAAATCTTCCTTTTTTGCTTGTTTTTTAATGAAAAGTAATAAATATTGGATATTCTATTATCTCCTATGACTGAAAATTCAGATAAAGAGGAAGAAAACAACAAGGAATATGCAGAAGGATATTCTAGAGGAAGAAGCGGAGATTTTATCAGAGATTCTGCTGAACAGGTTTGGCACGATGATGATATTGAACATAAAGGATATGAAGCTGGACAGCAGGATAGAGAAGAACATGGTTGGAAGTCTGCGGATGATTGTGGTTCTGGAGAGACTAAAGATGAGGGTGGTTGCTTTTTGACTAGTGCTTGTGTGCGGGCTAAAGGATTATCTGACCACTGTTTGGAGCTTAGCGTTTTAAGGAACTTTAGAGATAAGATCTTGCTTCCTAGTTCTGAAGGAAGGTCTGCTGTAAAGGCGTATTATGCTTTCGCTCCAGGTATTGTGCGGGCTGTTAATGAGCGAAGTGATTCTTTGCGATTGTGGGAAGGAGTTTATTCAGATATTCAATCTGCGGTACGTTTAGTACAGCAAGGAAAGTTTAATGATGCCTTTAGAGTATACAAAGATATGAGTTTGAAGTTAAAGGGTCGTTATCTATGACTGATTTTTACTCCGAGTCTTTAGATAAAAATGGGTGGAGAGGTTATGGTAGAGCGTATACTCAAGCATATGAGCGAGGATTAGATGGAGATATTATTACAGATTTTATTGAATCTCTTTACGGTGAGAGTTACGTTGGAGAAGCCTATGAATCTGGAAGACGTAAGAGATTAGGGTATCCTTCGGAAGAAGTTTTTCATAATGACTAATTAGGATTTAGCTACCTTATTCCAGAGAAATGTATGATATTTTTGATAGTTTTCTGCTAATTCTCTGCTTTCAATTACAAAGACAAAGAGGTTTTCTCCAAATATAAAATTGGCTACTTTATAAAGAGTGTATTTGGTTAAAAACATGTTTGAGAAGACTATTGTTGAGAATGGCGAATCTGTTCTCTTTAGTGTTTACCACATTACTCTTTCTTAATACGCATCTTTATTAAGTTCTGTTTTTCTTGAAAAAGATGGAAGCGTTTATTGCTGAGCTTATTTTGGCGTTTATACAGGGATTGACTGAGTGGTTTCCGGTATCTAGTTCGGGGCATTTGGTGTTGTTTTCTCGGTTGTTGGGGTATGAGAATTCTATTGCGTTTGATGTCGCTGTGCATTTTGGGACTCTAATGGCTGTGTTTGTGTATTTTGGGAGGGACGTGACGGATATTGTGGAGGCGTATTTACGGGGCAGATGGAAGAGCAAGCAGGCGGTGATGGGGTATTATCTTCTTATTGCGACTATTCCTGGTGCGTTGATTGGGTATTTTTTACGTGCTGTGTTTGTGGGCGCATTTTCGAGCTTGACTGTAGTTGCTTTAGGGTTTGGTATTACTTCGCTTTTGCTTTTTATTGCTAGTTTGGATTTTTCCGCTTCTGGGGGGTTTGGTGGTTGGAAAGCGTTTTTAATTGGCTGTGCTCAGGCGTTTGCTATTTTGCCCGGTGTATCGCGGAGTGGGAGCACGATTGCTTCGGGTCTTTTGTTGGGGTTGAATGAGAAGGAGGCGGTGAGGTTTTCATTTTTGATGGCTATTCCTATTATTTTTGGTGCGGGTCTTTTAGAATTGGGGAACAGTCGATTGCCCCCTGCTTATTTATGGGCTACCTTGGTTGCTTTCGGTGTGGGATTGGCGACGATTCATTTGTTATTGCGCTTTTTGGGGAGATCGAGAAAGAACTTGCGATGGTTTGCTTTGTATGCGTTGCTCTTGGCATTGACATTGGGTACCTATTTGTTAGTGGCATAATGCTTAAAAAGAGGTCTTGTCTTTTTAGTGCATGAGAGAGGTGATGCAACGACTTACTTTGCCAGCTGATCCTTGTGCATGTAATGCTTTTTTATCTCATTATCAGGGTTGTGAACTAGTTGTTGATACTTCTGATGGAATGTATCAGGGGATTTATACTCCTCTGGAGAATTCTATGTTTTCTTTACGAAATAGGATAGAAAGACATTATCTTTATTTTGCTGATGTTCGTGATGCCTTTGTTGTTGGGGTGAGACCTAGGAATGGAGATAATAATGATTTGATTATTCACGCTAATGGCTTACGAGGTATTGCTTTTACTTCTTTTCTTGAAAAAGTTGAGCCGAGTTTATTCGACGGTGGCCTTTATTCTGCGAATGCCTGAGGCGACGGCTTCTTCTTTGATGATTTTAAATGAACCAATTTCTTTGGTGTTGGAGACGTGGGGGCCGGTGCAAATTTCTTTTGAGAACCAGCCAGTTTTTTCTTTGGGATCGAGAATGGTGTAGACTGAGACGAGTTCAGGGTATTTTGCTCCGAATTCTGATTGAGCGCCAGCGTTTTGTGCTTGAGGTAGAGGCATTTCTTCTCTTTTAACTGTCAGAGCGGCGGCTATTTTTTGATTGACCAGGGACTCTATCTTTTTTAGTTCGTCGGAGGTGAGTTTTCGTGAGAAGTTGAAGTCGAATCGCAATCTTTCTGGAGTGATGTTTGAGCCTTTTTGGTGTATATCGAGGGAGAGCACTTGTCTTAGGGCTTCGTTAAGAAGATGGGTGGCGGTGTGGAGCTTTTTGGTTGCTTCTGAGTCGTCTGCGAGACCGGATTTGAAGGTACCTGTGGAGGCAGTTCTTGAGAGATCTTGGTGTTTTTTGAATTCTTCATTGTATTCTTCGAGGTCTATTTTTATTCCTGCTTCATTTGCTAACTCTTCTGTCATTTCTATAGGGAAGCCGAAGCTTTGGAAGAGCAAGAAAGCTTCTTTTCCGGTTATTATTTTGTCTGTTCCTATTTCTTTGAATTTTTTGAGACCTTTCTCGAGTGTTTCGTTGAATTTTTTTTCTTCCGCTTCTAATTCTGTTTCTATGAGTTTGTGATTTCTGTGCAGTTCTTGATAGTCTGGATAGAGAGGGAGTATTATTTTTGCTAGTTTTGCTGTGAAATTGGACTGTATGTTTAGTTGTCTTGCGTATCTGATTGCTCTCCTTATGAGTCTTCTTAGTACGTATCCTTGTCCTATGTTTGAGGGTTTTATGCTTCGTTCGTCTCCGAGAATAAAGACTGCGGCTCGTATATGATCGGCTATAATGCGCATTGCCTTTTCATTTCCTTTATATTTCTTTTTTGCAATGGTTTCTATTTCTTTGATTAGAGGGAGGAAGAGAGAGGTTTGATAGTTGTCTTCGAGGTTGTTAAGGACTGCTAACGTTCTTTCGACACCCATGCCAGTATCGACGTTTTGTTGTTTTGCTTTTACGTATTTTCCTTCTTTTGTTTTTTCGTATTCCATTAGGACATCGTTCCAGATTTCTACCCAACTCTCATTGTCAGGATCGAATTTTTTAGGTGCTGGTTTTGTAGATGACCAGTAAAACATCTCGGTGTCTGGACCACAGGGACCCGATTCGCCTGCTGGACCCCACCAGTTGTTCTTTTTTGGGAGGTAGGCAATTCTTTCTTTGGGGATTCCTAGGGAGAGCCAGGTTTGTGCGGATTCTTCGTCTTTAGGGGCGTCTTTGTCACCTTCGAAGACTGAGACAGCAAGTTTTTCTTTGGGTATGCGCAGTGTTTTTGTTAGGAATTCGTAGGAAAAGGAGATAGCTTCTTTTTTGAAGTAGTCTCCGAGTGACCAGTTGCCTAGCATTTCGAAGAAGGTGTGGTGCGTCGTGTCTCCTACTTCTTCTATGTCTCCGGTTCGAATGCATTTTTGGACGTTTGCTAGGCGTTTTCCTAGCAGGTGTTTGTGGCCTAGGAGGAACGGGACGAGGGGATGCATGCCTGCAGTGGTGAAGAGGACGGTGGGATCGTTTTCAGGTATGAGAGAGGCGGAAGGGAGGTGTTTGTGGTTTTTTGATTTGAAGAAGTCTATGAATTCTTTTATAAGTTCTTGACGGGTTTGTATCATGGAGGTAGAGGAGGAGGGAGATTTATAAATTTAGCGTACAGAAGTGCCCACTATATTTACATAGATGACTGCAGAGCAGCTATCTTTCTTTTGAGTGTTTCCAGTTCATCATCGAGGGAGTTGGTGCGTTTTTCTTGCGGCTGGTGAGGGAAGAGTGGGGGCGTTTTTTGTATTTTTAGTTCGGAGTGGGGGAGGAGTTTGTCTAGAAGATCGAGATGTTCTTTTATTTCTTCCATTTTTCTTTTTAGTTCTATTTTGAGAGTGAGTTCTTGTTTTCTGTATTGGGTATAGGTTTTTAGACGCTTTAGTGTTGATAGAAGGTTTATTTGAGCTTCAAGCATGGTTTTGTGACCATACCGTTTTTCGGGGCTTGATAAGCGGATGTATTCAGAGCTCATTCTAGTTTTTCAAAAATATTTTGAGTTACGTCCTGGATTTTTGATTTAATTGATAACACCTCTTTTTCCCAGGACGACAATTCTTGTTCTTCACGCATCTTTATTTCTCTTACTTTTTTTAACAATGAGTCTATTTGACTTACTTTTTCTTGTGTTTCTCGTAGCGCTTTTCGTGCCGAATGGAATTTATCTATTTTGATGAAGATATCTTGATTTTTTTGAGAGTCGGAAGGAGCTCTTGGAGAGCTGGGGGCGAATGGGGATAGTTGCATTCTTTCAGGGGGTGCAGGCATTCTTTCGGGAGGTGATTGTCTTCTTTCTAGAGCTGGGGGAGTTCTTTGGAGAGGCATCATTTTTGGTGTTTGTGCTCTTTCTTGAAGCATTTCTCTTCTTGGTTGTAGTTTTGGAAGCTCTGGCTTCTTTGGTTCGAAGGTTATTTTTTCAGAGGGAGACCATTCCTCCATTTCCACTGTTTTGAATTCTTTCTCTTCGTGTTCTTCGTGCGGGTTGTCATGTTCTAGTTCGTGTTCGATTTCGTGTGTTGGTTCGTGATCTGATTCAACTGGGGTAACGGCGTCTTTGATTGCTGACTGTGAGAACCCTTTTTTCATGGGAGAATCGGGGAATGAAGGTAAATTGTGGGATTCATATTCGTTATCGTGCATTTCGA
>Ga0209542_10017937_pt1 | contig 11521 bp, 6 predicted proteins | sample RifCSPhighO2_01_FD_184028 | JGI IMG/M metagenome (GOLD analysis project Ga0209542, IMG submission 184028) | Soil microbial communities from Rifle, Colorado - Rifle CSP2_plank highO2_0.1 (SPAdes) (version 2) | ecosystem: Environmental > Terrestrial > Deep subsurface > Rock core/Sediment ...
CCCAACACATAATAACTCTGGCTGTCTTTTAATCCCAGCCCAATCGCCTTTTCTATGTTTTCGGCGGCCGATTCCTGATTCTGTCGGTCAGTATAATAAGCGTGGACAAGCCCCTGATAGAGATACGCCCGCGGATTTTCAGAGTCCATTTTTGCGGCTTCCCGCGTGAAATAAAGAGCCGCCTGCCGCCAACTGATATTATAGAAAAATCGGGCCAGAATAATAGCATCGCCGCTCGCACGGACTACGGCATTCTTTTCCGTAATGAAAAATTTGGAAATAATTTCAGAATGTTTAATGTTATTTCTGACCAGAATAACCACATCTTCGTTGACATAAACCATCTTCCAGTCCGGATTTTTTGCGATATCCGTCAAAAATGTCTGGCCCCAAAGCGCGGCATCGGTGTGTCCGAAAAATATAAAATTAATGCCATATTTCCCTGATAGTTCCGTCCACTTCTCTTTATTTTCCTGCATCGGCTTATAAATCTCGTCAAAAAATTTAACCGAATAGGCCTCGGGCCGGTTGTCAACGAAGACCTTTTCTTCGGGATAAAGCCGCCATATCAGATATCCGCCGACATCAAAATTGTTAAACACCGGGCCGCTGATATTGTTTTCTTTGACGAAATCAACCGCCCGCTCCAGTCCGTTGGGAACGGAGAATCCGAACTTTCTAGAAAGATTGAAATACTGATAGTATCTGCCGCTCGCCACAAAAAAAATCAACCAGACCAAAAATACGGAAATTATTATTTTAAAAACAACATCTAGACGCCGCCTTGCCAGCCGGAATTTATTTTCAACTCTGTTTTGAATATCGGTCAAAACAAAAGTCATTATCGGAAAAGAAGCAAGCGCGTATAGAGGCAGGTTGCGGAGCATTTTGAATCCCACATAGATGAAAAAGGCGGAAACGAGTATTTCAAACAATCGGTATCTTGCTTTTTTGAAGGTTAGTATGAAAGAAACGGTCAGTATCGCCGCCGAAATTTTAAAAATAAAAATCGGCAGATTGAATCCGAAAGAGGATATAAAAGAAAGGGGCTGATTTTCATATATGTCATATCCGTATTCATGGAGAATGTTAAACGGCAGCAGCGCTCCCTTAATCCCGGCCGGATTTATCAGAGTCGCAAATATCATTAAAATAAACACCGTGAAATATTTTGAAAGTTGACAATGCGTCTTTGTATCAATGATTCTGTCAATCAAAAAAAATAAAAAAATCAGCGGGCCGATGAAAAAATAAATATGAAGATTAACCCAGAATAATTGGGCCAAAGGCAGGAGCCACAACAAGTTCAAGGTCGGACCTTGAAGTTCAAGGTCCGACCTTGAAGCATACTTGGCCTTGAATAAAACAAACAGGAAAAACGCCAGAATCGCAAAACTAAACATTTCCGGTCTTACTTCCGTCCGCTGGATGAATATGAAGATTGAGAACAGAAAAGATAACAAAAGGGGCCAAAATTTCGCGTACTTTTTGGCTGTAAAAAATAACAGCAGAAACACGGCCAGCGTTAAAAATACTTTAAGTAAGATTAGGCCGGTAAATCCGATGTAGTAAAAAATCTTAAAAAGTATGACTTCGCTTAACCAGTGGTGATTTACAAAATCAAAGTCCGGTTCGGTAAAAGAAAACAAGTTGGTTTTCGGGACTTCTTTGATTTGCCAGATTGTTTCCCCGACTTTTAAATGCCGTCCGATATCCTGGCCGATAGAATCAAAGTTATGCGCCAAAAAAACAGCCAGCAAGGAGAATGCCAGAACAAAGATATAATTTGTTTTAAGGAAGGACGACAATGGTTTTGCCCCGGCACTGTTTCTCAAAAACTTTCACATTGCCGCCTACTGCGACAAACTTGCCGTTCTCGTCCACCAATCTTCCGTACTGGACTGCGACGGTCAGCTCGTATCTTTTGCTTTTCGGTTCTCCCAAGATAAATATGCCCAATAATGACTGGGAATAAGGAAGCTGCATTTTGGAAAACATATTCGGTCCCACCTCTAAACTACCGTCATTGGGAGTTACTGTCCATATGATATTCCTCGCCGGATGGTCAATTCCGCTATAAGTGAACAGCGCGTCCTGATTGTCATAAGTATTGCCGTTCAAAAATTTTATTTCCCCTTTCAATTCGCATGAAGCGCCGCCCAGCAATAAGCTCCACGGAACAGGTTCGTCCACAAAAGTCGTCCTGCCATCGCCGGTCGGTAAAGGAGTTTTTGTGGATTTGGGAAAATTGCTTGATACGGGCGTTGCCGACGGACTTGCGGTTAACGACGGTTCGGGCAACGCTGATGGCGTACTGACACTCTCAAATTTAGATGTCCAAAAATACGCGCCTGTCAGCGCTACACCAAGAATCAAGACCGCAAACCACAAAATATGTTGTTTCGTAATCATGGTGATGATAATAGCAAAAACCCTGCCCAAAATCAAATCCCGCCCTTTTGAAAAAGGGCGGGATTGATTTTGGCTCCTGCGTCATCGCACGCGAGAGACAAATACTGACACTGATTTACCTTTGGAAGGTCGGGCCGTATAACGGCAGACTCCTTAAGGTGCCTTTCGTTGAGTTCGAGTCATCATCAACATTCGTATTGTTGGCGTAATTGCCAAGCCAGTTGATCAATGCCGCTTCATCGTCAAGCAACAATACTTGGAAGTAGTCAGCGGCTCTTCCGGTGCTTGATGTCTTTGAGTAGTTGGTGGTCGGATTGTCAAACTGGATTCTGAAGGTCTTGGTCTGGCCTCCGGAAATCTCCACATCTTTGTCATGGAAGTCAAAGATAAGGGACGCTCTCGGCGCTACTGGATTGGCATCGCCCGCAGTGGAAGCCGTATCAACTATCACGCCATCTTCGTCATAGATCGTGAAGCTGGAACTCGTTCCGCCTCCGGCGTATTCACCGGATGACACCAGCTCAAACCTGATGGATCCTGAACTGGCATCATAATCATGCTCTCCGCCTCCCGACCTTCTTTCACCGGCGCTTACATTGTCAAACCTTAAGGTTGAATCGGTAAGCCCCATAGCGGTAATGGAGAACTTGAACACCGTCGGGTTGCCGGTCAGGTTATAAGGCGATGACAAGGCGATCTGCTCAATCTTCGGGAATACTCTATAGACATACTGGTCATTCGCGCCAAGCACATCGTCAAGACGGATAGAAGAAACGCTACTGGAAGCTGTGCCGTCAATAACCGTTCCCGAACCTTCACCGACTGCTTTGAATCCGTTAGTGAAGCTTCCATCAAACCTATCAAGCAGGTCCAATGAGAAGAGCACAGCGCTGGATGAATCCTGCGTAGCTCCTTCAGTCTTTGTCTTCATGTTAGCATTTACGGCTATATCCAAAGATGAATCCTTCGGAACATAAGGCCGCAAATCGGTGGAAGTGCCTTCCTGTCCAGCCACCGGGGACTCCCACGCAAAGTTTGCGGAAGCTCCCTGTCCAAACGCCTGCGTTGTCGTCAATGTATTTCCGGCCTTGTTCTTGTAGGTCAGGATTACATGCTTAACATTGGCGGCGGCGCTTGTATTCTCGCTGGAGTTAGAGGCGCCAATCGTTAACTTCTCAATATATTGAGCCTCATCCACGGATGATAATCTGAATTTAGAAATCGGCGTGTTTTGCTGGCCCCAATATACGGCTCCTTTAACCGGACTGTCGGCGGCAGTGGCAAGTGACATCGTGCCAGAATTCTTCAGAGTCAGTATCTGGGTCGGGGGAGCGGTAGTGCCTTTGTTGGGCAGAACCGACGCCGCGCTTGCATTAACGGTGTTGTTGGAACTGTCCAACGCGCTGACATCCGAAGTAGCCACAATATCAAAGGCATAGCGGTCGCCTTCGGAACCGGACACAGTATTAGTTGTCACATCAACTCTCACCAATAAGGTCTTGGTCGCCCCCGCCGGAAGATTCCAGTTGAGGTTTGAGAAAGTGATGGAACCGTCATTGTTCGTGCTTAAGTTGTTGCTGGTTATATTGCCCGAACCCCCAACCAGCGCGCCTGTTTCTGATTCATACAACCTGACATTGGTAACCGCGTTTCCGACGGACGAACCGGTATCGTTGGGATCCACGCCGTCATTGAATGTATTAGATACGGCCGCGCCAACGCCTTCTGATATGTATCCCGTCAGTTTAATGGTGCTGACAGTCAATGCCGATGCCTGCGCCGCGGCAAAAGTGATGCCCACCACATCAACATTCTTGGTTCCTTTTATCTGGGTCTGGTCGGTCGGTGAAGACGCTAGGCCAAGAGTCAGAGAAGGAGCCTGCAAAGTTACAACCGGACCGGAAATATCTCCGTTCGGAACAATGTCCGTGTTAACAACCGCGGTGTTGGTGCCGGAGTATTTCAAGATTGTCACATCTCCGCTTGCGCCCGCATCATCTGAATAGTCGTCAAGGACAACCTTGATGGCATCCCCGCCGTCAAGGACTCCTCCATTGCCGGTGTTAATATCGGCAGTTACTTTTAAGCTATAGACTTTGCCGGCTGCCAAATCAAGGGTGTCAGTAAATATCTCTTGAGTACCATCGGCTGTTCCTCCGCAACTTGCATTACTGTCATCGGCATCATCAAATGCTGTGCCGTCTTTCGGACCCATGACAACTGTGCCCGTGTCTTCGTTCCAAACCTTGAAATCAGTAAGGTCGTCCCAATCTGCTTGAACTTCACCGGTGTCGGTATCGTCAAATACTCCGCTTCCATCGTCGTCGGAACAGAGGGTAAATTCTGTTTTTCTTACTTCAAGGTTGGTCGCGGCAAGCATGGTATATCTCAACAGGGTGGTATCGGTAACTATTGTGCCGATATTGTGGGCACTTAGATTACTGTTGGTAATCGTCAGAACTCCACCCTGCAAAGTCAGGTTGAAGGCTTCCGTAGAAGTTGAAGAATCAAGAGTGTTGGTGCCTTCGGCCATGCCTTGTCCATACTGGTCGCCTACGGCCAGAAGGTCCGAGTCATTCTCAAAGTAGAGGATGACGGTTTCGGACTTCTTGCCGGCGACATCGCCATATATCTTGAAAGTCGCGTTACCGCCTTTTTCAATCTTGAATCCAGAACCAAGGTCAAACACAAGATAGCTGTCGGTCGTTACGCTTCCGACCCATTCGTTGGTGCCGGTCTTTAATTTGACATTGGCCAAATCGGCCGGTTTCAAGCTTCCGCCGTTAAGAAGGGTCATGCGCTTTACTGAAGCTCCTTCCGTATTGGCGGTAAGTTTAAACTCGGAAAGCTGGGCTCCTGCCTGCCCCACATTCGGATTGGATATGATTCCCACACGGGCAGTGTCAACCGTACCAGAGCTTGTTCCTGCATTGGTAAAATTATTACCGCTTACAGGAAGACCGCTTACGCTGACTCCGCTTCCGGCGTCAACTGTGGTCAACTGCAAGTAGTTGACATTACCGGCTTCATTAAGGACAGAACCAGACATATCAGCAACAATGGTTATATCTTTGGTTCCGCTAACCGCAATGCCAAGGTTAATAAATGTAACCTCGCCTGTCGCGGACGAGAAACTCTTTCCGGAGGTTAATCTCTTCGCTCCATCATAAACATAGACATTTGAAAAGTCATCCGTTTCACCGGCGCCTAGCCGCTTTAGGGTTACGGAGTTCACTGTGCCGGTTCCGCTGAATCTAATTTTCAAGAAATTCACGCCAACCGCATTTTGGGTAATCGTTTGGCCGGCTGTGTTGTCGGGAGCCAGAGAAACGCTCAACGGTCCGGTCGGAGTCGGGGTTGGTGTCGCTCCACCGCGGGTATAAACCGGAATTTGGCTAAGAGCCGTGTAGTCAACCGCGCTCTTGGAATACCAGTTAAACTCGTTGTCGTTGATGACGAACACCTTTTTGAAGAAGTTCGCATCTTCGGCAACGGCAGCCGCTCCGCTCATGTTGACCCAGTGGAGAGTGCCGGTATCTTCACCTGTTACTTCCACGCCGTAGACCTTCTCGTCTCCATCCTTTCGGAACAAACCGGAAGTGCCAAAGGCATCGCGGGTTGAAGCCGCAACGCTTTTAACTTTATCCCATCCGATATGTCCGTAGAAATTGAAGATGACGGGATTGAGGAATAACCTCTTGTAACCCCAGTCATTGACGATATAAATGTCAGGGTCGGATGAACCGACAGCGCTGACTACATCGCCTTCTTTGAGACCGTAGTCGCCGGGAGCTACCGCTGAAGCTCGGGGAGCCAGCATAACTCCGGACAACGACATGACAGTCGTTACGGCCGTAAAGACCGCCAGTGCTTTTAATAATTTATTACTCATTATAATTTTCTTATCTCTGAACTGCCGCTGGTTCACCGCTAAATTCATAGCGATAAAATCGACTAGCGCAGGTCAGGGTTTAATTTCTAAATAATACTTTTGTGAATCTTGTTTTTGAATCATGGCCCGCCGGATGCTTTGATTCGACCAAGCAACCGCGCAGACCGGATTCGGATATTGACCGCAAGATTCGCTTATAACAATTTAATAAGGCATTTAATTTATCCGTGCATCATTGTTTTCGTTTCCGCTTGCCTGATTTTTAATGTCCTGTCGTGGACTGCCTACTGTTACTAACCTCTGGACTGACAACTGACCTTTGACAATTGACAGCTGACAACGCTGGCAACAGTAGGCGGTTCAAGCTTCCCGCAACAGCTCAAAAGAACCAAAATTGGTTCTTTTTAAAACTCCGGTGATATCTTCAAAATCATGTTAATTTAAACAGTTTTTTCGCCTTGATATTATTAAATTTTGCCCACCGTTCATGCTATATTATTCAACTAATAAAGTCAATGAAAGGGGCTGTTCTCATATCAAGCTGATATCATTATAACTTGCTATTTAGCCGACAACAATAGCAAAGTTGTGGATAACCCAACACCGCCATTTTATTGATTTGCGCTGTTCCGCGACTTCGGGGTGCCCCTAATGGCATTGCCGGAACCGTCATGGCCATTCACAACAAAACCGTTATTTGATGCCCAATTTGACTGGCTGGCTCCCGGTTGAGTTGAATTAATCCTTTCCATTGTTGATTTGGCAGTATTGTCGCCAGCATACCAAGAACCGGCGCAATCTACGAAATCTCTAACATTTCCGCCATTATCCCGCAACTCCAAACTTTCACAAGCGTTATTCAATGCTCCGGTATAAAGCTGGCTCGCCGCAATATCAGATATTGTCGTATCGTCAGTTCTTTCCAATAAAAAATATCCAAATGGTTCAATAAGCCCCGCTAAGTTAATAACCGGGTCAGGATTGGAACCGGTTGTAGATTGAAGTTTCCAACCGTTTAAATCCACCGCGCTGGCAGTATTATTGTACAACTCAATCCATTCGTCATTAGCTGATGCTGATGTGCCCATCCAAGCAATTTCGTTAATCACCACCGCCAGACCGGTTGGTGATGGTGATGGTGTCACAGTAGGGGGAACAGTAGGAACACCTGGTGTCGGCGTAGTGGCAGGTGTCACCGATGGTGACATTGATGTTTGCGGTGTGTTAGGGGGGGCTGGTGTTGGTGCCTTGGTTGAAAGTGGTGTTTTGCTTGGATTTATAGCAGTTGGCAACGGAGTGGGCACACTTGTGGCACTTGGTGCCAAAGATGGTGACATGGTGATGTCACCTGGTGTCATTGGTGATGTCACCTTGGCACTCGGTGCCAAAGATGGTGACATGGTGATGTCACCTGGTGTCATTGGTGATGTCACCAAGTTAGTTAATTTGGTAAAGGGAGTGCTGGTGGCAAGGATATCTGTAATACCGGCCTTTAAATTACTCTCCGGCGAACTACGAATAATTTTACTGCCAAGTTTAAAGAAACCTAAAAAAGCAACGGCCAAACCCAAAATAATCAATATCCTTTTATAACTTTCCTCCATAGCGCTTTTAACTTGCTGTGATTTTGAAAACTATCGGATAAAGGAGGGACTATGGTCCGATAGTTTTCAAAATCACGACAGGATACAAATGCTAAAGAGTGTATTGAACTCCGCTGTCTGTTAATAATTTCTTAAGAACCCCATCTTTAACCAATTCCGCCAGATAGCGTTTCACGGTGCGCGGAGCAAAGGTTAATTGTGAGATAATCTCCTTAACCCTTATCTCGGGATTCTGTCTTATCAGGTTGATTATTTTTTCTTTTGCTTGGCCAAGCTCTTTGGGAGACTGTGGGGAGGGGATTACCGCGGTTTTGTTTTTTGTTTCAACCGGATGGAGTTCCGGCACAAGAGAAAGTTTGAGATTCAACAGATTTTTTTTGGCAACAAAGAGGGGAGTGTCATCCGCCAATTTCAGATATTCCAAATAATCCAAAAACTCCAGCGCGCCGTCAATGGCCGCGACCAGTTCTTGTTTTGGCCGTTCATCTGTCGCAAAAGAAATAAAACACGAGATCAAGTCAACTAATTTGGAGTACGCTCTTTTAATAAAAAACTGGTCCTTAAGATTAAGGCACAGCTTGGCCAGTGAAATAATAGAATAAGAAAATACTTTTATGTCGTCCTCTCGCGTTGCGAAGCTGGGATTCATAGCCCCACAATTTAGCATCTTACCGTAGAGATTACAATCAAAAAGTTATCCACAGGTTGTGAACATGCCCTATTTTTTAACTTCCTGAACCGCGAGAAGCTCAACTTCAAAGATAAGAGTCGCATTGGCCGGTATGGGACCGTGGTCCCGACTTCCATAACCCAGTTCCGGCGGGATCACCAATCGCCTTTTGCCGCCAACTTTCATGCCAAGCAAACCGATATCCCATCCTTGTATTACCTGCCCCGCGCCCAGAATAAAAGAAAGTGGCTCTCCCCTATCATAAGAACTGTCAAATTTAGCTCCATCTGTAAGCGTGCCGGCATAATTTACCTTAACAACATTGCCCGCTCTGGCTTCCTGTCCGTAACCGTCAGTCAGGTCGGTAATATCCAGTCCGTTGTCCAGTTTGATTGTTTTATTGTTTTTCACAGATTCGGACGGTTGGGGCGTTGCCGTAACGCTGACCGAAGGAGTTGGCGGCAACTCATTGCCTTTAAAAGTATTCCGCAACAAAAATAAGATTGTTACTACAAAAAATATGCCGACAATTAAAAGATATTTTGAAACCTTGTTCATAAGACACGGGTTAATTTATCTTTTCGGAACCGGAGGATTTAGGCGCTGGGAGTCAATTGTTCTTTCAAAACAAGTATCGCCAATTTCGTGCTGCCAGTATTGATAGCCGGAATAATACGGGTCGGGATAAGCGCTGACGGAAATTGCCCGGTCTTTGGTTTCCACATTAAAAGAAGTCTCAAAATCAGCGCAAAGTTTAAATTTCAAGTTCCCCAGAACTAGATACTGATACGGCAAGTCGGTCTGCGTATCAACCGGTATGGTAATGCCCAGAGTGGCGCTTTTAAGCTCCTCCAAATTGAGCGGTAGCCGGTTTTTGGCGCGCCAGAATTCAATCACTTGATTTTGAATCGTCTGGAGCGCGGATATTTTCTGTTCATCCAATCTGACTAGGCGCTGACTTTGAGGCAATCCGGCAGTGTAAAATCCGAAAACAACTATCGCTCCGACGACAGCAATCATCATCCGTGAAAATATTTTCATCAGCGCCGGCGAAATCTCGGTATCTTTAAGCTGTTTGAAATAATAAAAGAAGACAAAAGCGGCAATAAGCAGTATTGAGCCGGACTTTAAAATGAATCTTGAAGTAAGCTCGCCCTGCAAAAAGCCGCGCAACACCGCAACCAGATCGCCGATTATAACCAGCGCCGCCACAAATAATGTCAGATACAAAAGCCACTTGCGTATCCGCAATTCCCGTTTTTCCGGATTCTTGGCAATATCTTTAGACAAAAACCGTAAAATCAAAGCATAAACCGGAAAGACAACAATCAGCACAGCCAGAGTATTGCGGACAATATCTTTGTAGTAAAAAGCCGACGGTTGGTATTCGCTCTGAAGAATGTCCGGAATGTAGATATTAATATACTGGAAAAGCAAAACCCCCGCGCTGATGGCGCTGGCCGCCAAAGTTACAATGGACAAGAGATACAAAAACACATCCCGAGGCAAAGTTTTGTGAACATTTTCCATGGAGTTGATTATAACCTATGCCTCAATATGATTCAAGGCATACTCAAAATTTACGCCAACCTTCTTCCCGGGGTTAAAAATATTGTTTGGGTCAAAAATTTTCTTTACTTCCTCAAAAAGACTGTAAATTTCCGAGCCATACATTTGTTTAAGGTATGTCCCGCGGATAAGACCGTCGTTATGTTCGCCAGTGATAGAGCCGTCAAAACCTAAAACCAGTTCATAAACTTTTTTGGAAAGTTCGGGAATAATTTGGCGCAAGTTCGGGTCATGAAGCTTCACCAAAGGTATGATATGGAAGTTCCCGTCGCCAATGTGGCCGGCAACAGTATAATTAAGTTTATAGCGGTTCAGTATTTCCTCAAGCTTGGGTAAAAACTCCGGCAACCGCTCCGGCCGGACAATTACATCATCAATGAAGGGCGCTGTGCGTTTGCCTTTAACTTTCCGCAAGAGGTTAAAACTTTCCCGCCGGATTATCCAATATTTATTGGCTTCGGCGGCATCTTTAGTAATACGGCTGGCTAGACTCATATCCGCGAGATTTTTCCGGGCTTGGCCAACTTGGCGCACAACCTCATCCGAATCGTCGCCGGTAAATTCAGCCAGCAAAACCAGTTTGGGCAATCCGCCCGTTAAAAGCATCTTCAACTCCGGCAGAAACTTCCAGCCAAGCGAAATTAGATTTTTCGCCCCCATCAGCTTAAGCATGTCGGGCAGGAAACGGAAGACAAGTTTCAGCGTCTTATCGTCATACGACTCAAAACTTTCCGGCTTGTATTTTAATACTCGGTTAACTACCTCGGCTAGTGGTTTTAAGTCCTTCAAAAAAACAACCAGCATTCTGGAATACGGCTTGGGTTTAATCAGACGGAATTTTATTTCGGTAATGACGCCGAGAGTCCCCTGCGAACCGGCAAATAATTTGGTGAGGTCAAAAGTGTTTCGGTCCCAGATGTCCCACAAGAGATAGCCAGCCGAATTTTTGGATACCTTAGGTTTGGCATTTTTAATCAAATCATAGTTTTCCTCCAGAAGACGATACGCGCGGCGGTAAATCTCGCCCTCAAAATTCTCCTGTTTCATTTTTCCTTCCAATTCCGCGCGGTTCAACGCCCGAAATAAATACTCATTGCCGTCGGACAAAACTACTTTGAGTTCTTCAACATAATCCCCCGTGTCGCCATAAGTCAAAGTTTTCTCGCCGCCGGAATTGTTGGCGACCATTCCGCCGACACTGCAAATCTCCCGCGAGGCGGGATAAGACGGCAACAAAAATCCGCGTTTTAAGGTTTCTTTCTCAAAATCGCGGTAAAATACTCCGGGCTGGGTAACGGCATAGCCGTCCCCCACTTCCTTTATCCGGCTAATATGAGGCAGAAAATCCAAAATTATTGATTCGTTTAGCGGTCC
>Ga0209542_10017938_pt1 | contig 11521 bp, 20 predicted proteins | sample RifCSPhighO2_01_FD_184028 | JGI IMG/M metagenome (GOLD analysis project Ga0209542, IMG submission 184028) | Soil microbial communities from Rifle, Colorado - Rifle CSP2_plank highO2_0.1 (SPAdes) (version 2) | ecosystem: Environmental > Terrestrial > Deep subsurface > Rock core/Sediment ...
TGGTTTGGAGCCGCTGGCGGACCATCGCGGCCAGCCGGACATTTTCGGGCGCAAGTTAAAAATTACCAGGAGCAATATCGTTGATTCCTTATCCGAAATGGCGGTTTTATTAATGGGCGAGGGGGCGGAACAAACGCCGATAGTGATTGCGCGCGGCGTTAAATTTGTAAAATTTACCAACCGCCATACTTACAAAAAATTAATCATTCCGCCGCAAGAAGATATTTACTACCCTTTGCTTAAGCGTTTTTATGGCCGGAAAAAAAATTAAGCCGCGTTACTATTTGATCGCCGCGCTTTCATTGGACGGCAAAATCGCCAAGCACGCCCGCCATTTTACCGGCTGGACCTCGCCCGCGGACAAGGATTTTTTGCACGCGCGGCTTGACGCAAGCGATTGCGTTATCGTCGGCAACAACACTTACAAAACCGCCCGGCAACCGTTGTCAAAACGCAACTGCCTGATTTTTACCAAATCAGTCGGCGCCGTTAAGCAGGCAAGCGAACGCCGTCTTTATGTTAATCCGGCTAAAGTTGACGTAGCGGCAATGGTTCGACAGAAAGGTTATCGCCGTATCGCCGTTTTAGGCGGCACGCAAATCTTCAGCTGGTTTTTTAAAAAAAATTTGCTTGATGAAATTTACCTAACCATTGAGCCGGTAGTTTTCGGCAGCGGTCTGCCGTTATTTAAAGCCGATGTGGATACGGTTCAGAAATTTAAGTTAGCTTCAGTCCGCCGGCTGAATAAAACGGGCACTGTTTTATTGCATTACACTAGAAATACTCATTAAAATTTATTTACTTTCCCCATCTCCCTTTGGGAGAGGGGGCAGGGGGTGAGGGTATGCCTGAACTGCCGGAAGTAGAAACAATCCGCCGCGGTTTGAATAACCAAATCGCTGGCTTAAGAATAAAATCCGTGCAGGTAAAAAAAGCGCGGTTAGTTAAAGGCAGCGTTAAAAAATTTATTGCCGTTTTAACCGGCAATATTTTTTTAGAATTTAACCGGCGGGGAAAGTTATTGATTGCCGCTTTAAAGAGCGGCCAATTTTTATTAATACACCTAAAGATGACGGGGCAACTTATCTATCAGCACGGCCGTCAGCTTATCGCCGGCGGGCATTCTTTTGTTGGCATGGATTGGCGTCTGCCAAGCCGGCATACCCATATCATTATTTCCTTTCGCGACGGCTCGCGGCTATTTTTTAACGATTTGCGGCAATTTGGGTATATGAAAATAGTGAGCAAGATTGAGCTGGAAAAAGAGTTGAAAAAATTCGGCATTGAGCCGCTGACGGCCGGATTTAGCCTAAAAAATTTTGTTGAAATATTTGCCAATAAAAAAACCACTGTTAAAGCGTTGTTGCTTAACCAAAAGCTTATCGCCGGCTTAGGAAATATTTACGCCGATGAAGTGTGTTTTTACGCTAAAGTCAAACCCGGCCGGCGCGTTTACTCGCTGACCGAAGGAGAAATTAAAAAGCTTTATCAGGGCTGCCGGGTTATTTTAGCTAAAGCGGTGAAAGCGCGCGGCACAACCTTTAGCGATTATGTGGACGCTGACGGCCGCCAAGGGAGATTTATCAAGTTTTTAAAAGTTTACGGGCGCAAAGGAGAAAAATGCCGCCGTTGCCGGCGGGGGGTAATAGTTAAAATAAAGCAGGGCGGGCGAGGGACGCATTATTGCCCGGTTTGCCAGTGCTAAACGCTTGACAGTAAGTTTAGGCATACTATAATGAAAGTAGTAATAGATTGATAAAAATTATCGCTTAACTATGCCTTCCACCGCCAAACGCTATATCTGTCCTCCTTGCGGCTATATTTACGACCCGGCTATTGGCGACCCGGACTCGGGCATCGCGCCCGGCACTGCTTTTGCCGACATTCCCGACACTTGGGTTTGTCCGATTTGCGGCCTTGATAAATCAATCATGGTGCCGTATGAAGAAGAATAATCACATAACACTTAACACTTAACATTAAATCTATGTCATATACACTTATGCCTCTTCCATACTCTTACGATGCGCTGGAACCATACCTTGACGCGCAAACGATGGAGATACATTACTCCAAGCATCATCAGGGCTATGTTAATAATTTAAACAAAGCGCTGGAGCAAAACCCCGAACTGGCGGCTAAATCGCCGGAGAAATTGCTTTCAGACTTAAACGCAATCCCCGAGAATATTCGCGCCTCGGTCCGCAACCAAGGCGGCGGCGTAGCGAACCATAATTTTTTTTGGCAGGTTTTAAAACCAGACGTTAATTTTTCCGGTCCAGCCGCTGATAAAGCTGCCGAAGCGTTCAGCGGCTATGAAGGGTTTAAGGAACAATTCTCTAAAGTAGCGGTCGGGCAGTTCGGTTCCGGCTGGGCTTGGCTGGTGATGAACGGCGATAAACTGGAAATCATGGCAACCGCCAATCAGGACAGCCCGCTGTCTTTAGGCAAAACCCCGATTTTAGGCATTGACGTTTGGGAACACGCTTATTATTTAAAATACCAAAACCGCCGGCCGGAATACATCGAAGCGTTTTTTAAAGTGATAAATTGGGATAAGGTTAACGAGTTGTACGAGCAGGCCGGAAGGTAAAAGGCAAAATTTTATCAAAGGGCGGCTTTATCGGCCGCCCTTTTATTTTTTAGTTAAATCATATAAAATAAGATTATTATGCTGACTAACCACGTAAAAAATTTACTGTTGCGTTTTCAGAAAAATGAAATTACCGAGTATTACGTTTATAGCCGTTTAAGCCGGCTGGCGCGAGGAGACAACAAAGAAATTATCCGCAAGATAGCGGATGACGAAAAACGCCATTACCAAATGTTGTACGGCCATACCCAAACAGCAGTCAAGCCCAGCCGCTGGTTAATGTTTAAATATACGATGCTCTCGCGCGTTTTTGGGTTGACCTTCGCCATTAAATTAATGGAAAAAGGAGAGGAGATGGCGCAGGCAACTTACGAGCGGGTAAAAGATTCCGCTCCGCCGATTAAGGTGCTTTTGGCAGACGAGCATCGGCACGAAAAAGATTTAGTGGGCATGATAGAAGAAGAAAGATTGAATTATATGGGCTCGGTCGTGCTCGGTTTAAACGACGCGCTGGTGGAACTAACCGGCGCGCTGGCCGGCTTAAGCTTTGCCTTGCAAAATACCAAGCTAATCGCTTTAGCCGGGCTGATCACCGGCATTGCCGCTTCTTTTTCCATGGCGGCTTCCGAATATTTATCCACCAAATCCGAAGGCAATAAAAATTCGCTGAAATCGGCGCTTTATACCGGCTTAGCTTATATCGTGACGGTGCTGTTTTTAATTTTTCCTTTTCTGGTACTTGCCGATTACCGCTGGGCTTTGGCTTGGACCCTAATAAACGCGATAGCGGTGATTGCTGTTTTTACCTACTTTAGCGCCGTTACCAAAGACCTGCGCTTTAAAAAATTATTCAGCGAAATGTTTATCATCAGTATGGGAGTGGCGGTGTTTTCCTTTGGCATCAGTATCGTGTTAAAAAATATTTTTAACATAGAGGTTTAAATAAAAAATCAAAATTTTTTAGCTTAAAGGCCGGATGTCAGCTCGGGCTTTTTTTATCCATACACCTTCCGGAATACCCCCACACCAAATTTTGGTGTGGGGGATGAATGGAAAGTGTGGATCTTCCCGCAGGGTTTACCCCTACACCAAAATTGGTGTTGGGGTAAACCCGGCGGTGAAGGTGTTTGGATCTATTAGCGTTTACTTTTGGTGATAAGCCGTGTTACAATATTTTTTATGTTAACTTTAGATACGAATATCGCTAAAATCAATAAAGTTGGCGTGGCAACAGCCAAAAAATTGCAGCGCTTAAACATTAAAATCGTGCGGGATTTATTGACCTATTACCCTTTTCGCTACGCCGATTACAGCCAAAAAGTCCCGATTGCCAATCTTAACCCGGGCATGACCGTGAACGTTCAAGGCACGATTGATTTTATTCAAAACAAACGCAGCTTTAGGCAAAAGATGATCGTCACCGAGGCGCTGATTAATGACGGCGGCGGCCAGCTCAAAGTAGTCTGGTTTAACCAGCCCTTTATCGGCAAGAATTTAAAAATAGGCGACCAAGTGTCGCTTGGGGGCACGATCCAAGGCGGTTTTTTAGGGTTAGAGATGGTCGCGCCTGAATATGAAAAAATTGGCTCGAGCAAATTAGCGCATACGACTGGCCTGGCGCCCATCTATCACGTGACTGCTAATTTAACCAATAAGCAGCTGCGTTTTTTAATCAAGTCAGTCATTGCTTCTGCCGCGCAGCTAACCGACACTTTGCCCGAGGCAATTAAAAGCAAATGTCAGCTCTTGGATTTAGCTGATGCCATTAGCAACATCCATTTCCCGCGCTCTGGCGAAATGCTGGGGCAGGCGCGGCGCCGGCTGCAATTTGAAGAATTATTGTTAGCGCAATTACAGGCGCAAGTAGCCAGGTTAAAAGTCAAAAGTCAAAAGTCAAAAGCTATCAAATTTTTTAAAGAGGAAACAGCCCGCTTTGTCCAGCGGTTGCCCTTTAAGCTCACGGCGGCCCAAAAAAAAGCGGCGTGGGAAATTATTAAAGACATCGGCAAACATCAGCCAATGTCGCGCTTATTGGAGGGCGATGTGGGCAGCGGCAAAACAGTTACCGCCGCCATCGCTATGTTCAATGCCGCTTTAAACAAACGGCAAAGCGTAATGCTCGTGCCGACAGAAATTTTAGCGAACCAGCACTATGATACTTTGTGCAAATTTTTTACCAACAGCGAAATTAAAATAGGGCTGTACACGAGAAGCCGGAAAAAGATAAATCAGGAACCAGATACGAGAGACGAAGAACGAGGGAAAACAAATAAAAATCATAATTCATTATTCATAATTCATCATTCAGACATTGTGGTTGGCACGCATGCTTTGCTCCAGGAAGGAATAAAATTTCGCGATTTGGCGCTGGCTATCATTGACGAGCAGCATCGCTTCGGCGTCGAGCAAAGGCAAGCCTTGCGCCAAAAAAGCGGCCAGCCAGAGTTTACGCCGCATTTACTTTCCATGACGGCAACGCCGATTCCGCGCTCGCTTGCCCAAGTAATTTACGGCGATCTGGATTTATCCATTATTGATGAATTGCCTGCCGGACGAAAGCCAATCGCGACTTGGCTGGTGCCGGAATTTAAACGGCCAAGCGCTTACGATTTTATTAAGCGGGAAATTTTAGCCGGCCGGCAAGCGTTCGTCATTTGCCCGCTGATTAACCCTGCCGACAACTTAGGCGTCAAATCGGTAATTGAAGAACATAAAAAGCTGAACGAGCATATTTTTCCCGAATTAAAAATTGCTTATTTGCACGGCCGGTTAAAGCCGAAAGCCAAAGATGAAATCATGCGGGAGTTTTTAGCTAACGAAATTAAAATTTTAGTGGCTACTTCGGTAGTGGAAGTGGGGGTGGACGTGCCGAACGCGAGCGTGATGATGATTGAAGGGGCGGAAAGATTTGGGCTGGCGCAACTGCACCAGTTCCGCGGCCGAGTGGGGCGCAGCGCCCGCCAATCTTATTGTTTATTATTTACCGCCAGTTTAAACGAACAAACGCGGGCGCGTTTAACCGCTTTTACCAAAAGCAACGACGGCTTTAAACTAGCGGAGGCGGACTTAAAAATGCGCGGCCCGGGCGAAGTGTACGGCACGGAACAAAAAGGCTTTCCCGAATTTAAAATCGCGACTCTGAACGATTATAAGCTAATTAAGGAAGCCAAAGAAGCGGCGGAGAATGTCGTTAAAGAGGGAGCGGAAAAATATCCCCGGTTGTTAGAAAAAGTCAGACGAGAGGGAGAATATGCAGTGGGATGATAAGTTGAAAGGTCCGTAAAGTCACGGGAGGTAATTGCGCATTTGTCATTTCCGCCAGTTTTGCTATAATAGAGGGCAGTCATTCACTTTAAAAACATGGATACAGAAAGAAAGAAAATACTCATTATTGAAGACGAAGCCACGATTTCCAGCATGTACCAAAGCAGTTTAGAAAAAGACGGTTATACCGTAATAATTGCCGCGGACGGGGAAAGGGGCTGGCAATTAGCTTCAACTCAATTGCCGAACTTAATTTTATTAGACATTATATTGCCTAAGCTGGACGGCTTTAGCGTTTTGGATAAGTTGCAGCATGACCCGAAAACAAAAAATATTCCGGTAATAATGTTAACTAACCTCGGCCAAGATGAAGACAAAGAACGGGGGAAAAAATTGCACGCGGCCGATTATTGGGTCAAGGCGGATTTTACCCCCACGCAGGTAAGCGACAAAATTAAAAATTATATTAAATAATATAAAATTATGTCTGACGCCAGAGAAGAAAAAACTTTTTTAATGATCAAGCCGGACGGCGTGCGCCGCGGTTTAACCGGCGAAATTATCCGCCGGCTGGAGCAAGTCGGCCTTAAAATTGTCGCCTTAAAGTTATATCGGCCGACTGAAAAGCAAGTTGACGAGCATTATCCTAAAGATAAAGCGTGGATAACCCGTTTGGGCCAAAAAACTCTTTCTACTTACGAAAAGTTCGGCTATGACGCCAAACAGGAATTAGGAACCGCGGAGGCGAGTGAAATCGGGCCGATGGTGCGGCAATGGCTGATTGATTTTATGACTTCCGGTCCGGTAGTGGTAATGGTAATTAAAGGGGTGCACGCCGTAGAAATGGTCCGGAAATTATCCGGTCCGACTATGCCGGCGGACGCGGAATTGGGGACCATCCGCGGCGATTTTTCCATTGATTCGGCGGCGGTCGCTAACCGCGAGAAACGCGCGGTGTTTAATTTGGTGCACGCTTCCGAAACCCAAGACGAAGCCGAGCACGAAATTAAGCATTGGTTTGGCGAAGACGCAGAACATAATTATGAGCGCACTGACGACGCCGTTTATAAAATGTAATTTGTTCACATTATATGAAAAAATTAGTAAACACCATCAATAAGCCGATCGTATTGATCGCTACTCTACTGACTGCTTTGGCTGTAATTTTAGCCAAATTTTTTATGACTAAAGACGAGGATGATAAAGAGTAGCGGCCATTAAGTTGACAGGATTTTTTTGTAAGGTTATGATACGCTTATGAATTTAATAGCTATCCAAAATTTAGCGCTCGCACTCGTCGTGGTCATTGCCGCCGCCGCGGTTCCTTTTGGATGGCTAAAAGTTAGTTTGTAAAAAAATTTAAATAAAAACATTAGAGCCATCCGAAAGAACGGATGGCTTTTTAAATATAGTTCATTGAAAAAAAATTCTTTTGGGCGGAGGTTAAACCAATGAAAAATAAAAGACCGGCTACCATCGTAATAATACGAGTGGGGTATTGCTCCACGCGCACTACAGGTAATATGTTAACCGTTGGGATTGCTGTTACTTTATTTTTGAGGGGAAAGCGAATAGAAAGGATGCTTACCGCGCATTCCGGTAGTTGTAACCGATCTGCCGCTATCAAAGAAGCTTTAGCTAAATTAATTGCGCAGAGAAATTATCGCCATGTTCAGGCAACATATAATAATTATGTTTTCACCGGAACTTTGGCAAAAATTTGTGCCGCTCTCGCACCTTTGTTATAGCTAACAGGAAATTAAGGAATAAGAAAGGGGGTGATTTAATTGGTCCAGAATGATGTATCCACGGCAGAACAGGCGGAGCAAGTTGCTCCAACGGAGGATGTTGTTGACGAACATAAATTCCCAGCCGAAGAGGACTGGGAGAAAGGCACGGATTAGTCGCCTAAAATGGCCCAAGCGAAGATGTTTTGGGGGTTGAGGGATGCATAAACCGCATTCTTCCCCCCTCTTTTTTTACCACACACCTTGGAAAGGCTTAAGATGTTTCCTAAGCCTTTTTTTATTGTCTTTTATTATCAGGCGTGTTAATATACAAATACCTAAAATTAAGACTTCTTATGTTAGACCAACAAGACTTAAAATTCATAAAAGATATAGTAGATGGCAGCATAGCTCCTCTAAAGGATGACATGGCTTTTTTGAAGCATGATATTATTTTAATGAAGCAAGAAATAACCTCAATCAAGACAGAGATGGGTAACTTCCATAATGACTTGATGCGCATTGAGGCGAAAATTGACCGGATGATGAAAATGGAAACAGAAGATGTAACGGCTGTCAGTGCCGAGGTTCAGACATTAAAGCAAAAATATGTTGAGTTGGAGCAACAGGTTAAAATATTACAACAGCAACATGTCGCGAACTGAACGGCGTTGACAAATTTTACCTAAGTATTATACTATTCACATATGGACTTATCAGCCATTCAAACTACAGCGATTTTAAACTTGAGCCTTCTTTCGGGCGCGCTCCTGCTTGGCTTCATTTTAGGCCGAGATTTGTTGGATGGCTCAAAGTATTTTTGTAAAGAAAGCGTAATAGCGTAAATAAAATATAATTTTTAGTAAATTAAAGAGCCATCCAAAAGGAAGGGCTCTTTTAGTTTGTTCTTTTTTAACATAACCTATTCAAACATACTGAAAGGGGATAAAAACAATGGTAGAATCAGGATGTATATCAGTTCAGCGGCTACAGGAAATCGCCGTCGCGGCACAACAAAAAATTAAGATACAGCCAGTAATAGCACAATTAAACGAGGAGGGGAGGAAAATCATTATTTGTGATGCTTTACGAACAACCGAAACGCCCGGCGGCGTGCTTCAGGCATTAAGCGAACGACTTCAGTGCTCGATGGCGGAGGCAAAAGAAATGGCTGTCGCGTATGTCAAAGAGCACTATTCCAACCCAAAATCGTTAGTATCGGCTTTGCGGCAGTTTGGGGTTACTGATGCCGAAATTATCCCCGTCCTACAGTCAAGATTTGGTTTGCAGGGAGATAATGTTGAGCAATCTATTGCCGAGTATTTGCAGGATAAAGTTTTACAAAAAAGGGGAGGATAAGTTTAAGCTGTCGGTTTTGGCAGCGTGAATAATAGGTCGGGGGCTGTTGGTAAAGAACAGCCCCTTTTTTCTTTTACCCACATTGTTAATTGTAATAGCTCTGCTTTGGTGCGGTGTGGATAAATTCTTGCATTTTTTTTAAAGATATGATAAATTATCCACATATGGTTAAGACAGCAGCAAAAACTGTTTTTTTCTTCAGCTTTTACTTTAGCGGCTTTCGCCGGAGCGGAAGAGCAGTTTTTAGTGGTGTTTTAACTTAAAATTTTAAGTCAAAACTCACTAGGGAAAACAGCTGGCTTCCGCCTAACGGGCGGAAGCCAGTTTGTTTTTTTGGCCTATTTTTGCGCCCAAAGCTTTTTTTGGAAATAAAGATAGGGAAAAGTTTCCTAAAAAATAAGGAGCGATTGCCGGCAATGGCATCAATATGACGTCATTACATTCTATCCCTGCAGGCAAGTTGGGAGATTACGTTTTCTATGTAGAAATGGAGGGACACATTGAAGATGAAACAGTAAAAGCTGCGTTGGCAAGTATTACCAACATCACCGATAACCACCTGGTGGTTTTGGGTTCATTCCCGCAAGCTATTTAAAATTAAGCCGGAAAGGATAAAGGACATGGTTTATGTTACGGTTGAAATTATTAATCCTTGCTCTGGAGAAAGTCAATGCCACCCGTTGATTGCCTTGGTAGACAAAATTTTTTCGGACCAAGGATGCCGTATTACCACCAAAAACCATCACAACGGGTCAATCTTAGTAAAAGGAAAAGTGTCTTCTCTCACTAATGCGCAGAGTATTAAAGGCATGTTCTGTAATGGCGATGGCTCGGTAAAAGAAGAATACCAGCGAAGAGTATTAGCCGTTAATTGGTAATAGAAAAAACTTTGCTCATTTTTTAGATAAAAGTGCTATTTGTCAGTAGCACTTTTCTTTTTTTATAAAATTATAGTAGTATAAAATTAATATACGGGGCGTAGTATAACGGTAGTACCCGCCCGCCTTGCTTGCCGGAGTGTAGTATAATGGTAGTACGCGAGCATGGGGTGCTTGTAGCCGGGGTTCGATTCCCCGCACTCCGACAGACAAGGCATGCGGGCACGGCGCACCCATGGGGTGCATGTAGCCGGAGTTCAATTCTCCGCGCCCCGACATTGAAAATAAAGAGCGTTTTTGGTATGCTGAAAGAGTAAGTTTAATTATATGGCCGCCAAAGTTATTTATGCTAAAAATATAGAAGAACTGCCCACAAGCGACTTAAAACAAGTCGGCACGGTTAAATTAGGGGAAGAAAAATTAGCGGGAGTAAAATTAAAGCAACGTTTGGCGCGGGAAGTAAGCGGCGGCAAAACTTTAACGGCTTTAGAAAAAGATTTAAAAAATGAAGGGCTCGTGGGAGGCCAACAGAAGAAACGCAGAGCGCTAATGGATGTTATCGGCGGTGCGGAAAATAAAACCGGCCAGAAAAAACCAGTGCCTTGGTACCGCCGCGCTTTGGCAACGGAAGAAGACGATATTTCACAAAAAACAGGCGTCAGCATTCATGAAGTACGAGGCGGCGTGAGCCATGTCAGCGTGGACACGCGCGCGCAGGGCGGCCGGATGCGTTCGCGGATTAATCCTTTGTCTGGCGCCGCCGGGCCGACGGTCGGAGGCGCGCCTAAGCCACCAACGACGAGGCCGAATATTCCGCTGACCAGATAGTAAGATAGAAAGCAGGAAAACAAAACTAATTTTGTAGTTTTGATAATATCAATAAAACAATGAAGTAAGATTGTTTTCTTGTTTTTTAGTTTTTATTTAATGTTATGAGCAAACTAATTATTTGTTTACTCGGTCCGCAGGGATCGGGCAAAGGCACGCAAGCTAAGATTTTGAGCCAAAAATTAAATTTGCCGCATATTTCCGTCGGCGATTTGTTTCGGCTGGCGATTGAAAGTAACACTGAATTAGGGAGGCAAGTCGGGCCGATAATTAACAGCGGCAAATTAGTGCCGGACGAAATTGCTTTTAATTTGCTTAAAGAGCGAATTGCCAACTTAGATTGTTCGGGCGGGTTTATTTTAGACGGCTATCCGCGAACGATAAAACAAGCTGAACTTTTAGACCAAAGCGTAAAACTTGATAAAGTAGTCGTGATTGAGATATCCGACGCCGAAGCGGTAAAGCGGCTTACCAGCCGCCGCCATTGCCCGCGCTGCGGCGCGATTTATAATCTTTATACTTTGCCCAAGCCCCATGAGGACGAGCTGTGCGATAAGTGCAAAGTAAAACTGGTACAGCGGGTGGACGATACCGAAACGGCGGTGCGGGAGCGCCTGCAGCAGTACCACGCAATCACCGAGCCGTTGATTAAGCATTATCAGGGTCAAGCGGTAAAAATTAACGGTGAGCAAACTATCGAGCAAGTAGCGGCTGATATTGCCAAAAGCGTCGGGAGATTGCAACTTAACCAAATGTTAGATAATTAGTTATTTGTCATTCCCGCGAAAGCGGGAATGACAGACAGAATGAAGTTTAAGTATGATAAAACTAAAAACCAAAGAAGAAATAGCGATTTTGCGGGAGGGGGGTAA
>Ga0209542_10017939_pt1 | contig 11521 bp, 9 predicted proteins | sample RifCSPhighO2_01_FD_184028 | JGI IMG/M metagenome (GOLD analysis project Ga0209542, IMG submission 184028) | Soil microbial communities from Rifle, Colorado - Rifle CSP2_plank highO2_0.1 (SPAdes) (version 2) | ecosystem: Environmental > Terrestrial > Deep subsurface > Rock core/Sediment ...
TATGACCCTTTCTCTTGGTGATGGCAAAAAAAGGGTTTATGAGACTGAACTGGCCGTCAAGAAAAAATTAAGAGGCTAATAGTCCATCTCTTCTTAATGAACAACAAAATCTCCTCTCCTTCTGACAGGATCTTTTATATGAACTGGCCATATTGTTGGCTTGTTTCAGGTGCCGAAGCATCCAGCGTAGGCGGCGGATCTGCTAACGACCCTAAACTGGTTATTTTTTGGGGCAATGATTTTTTCAACACTCCAGAGATAAATATTGACGAATTCATTACGAGAACTAATCAATGCCTGGATTATCTTAGGGAAAATTGCAAGGACTGCGAACTTATTTATCGTCCACATCCTCTCGAAGAGAAAGAGATCCAATTATTGGATCTGACCTCATTTACTGTTCAAAAGGATAGTCAGGCGGCTGAAGAATTTATGCTAGAGAATAGGCAGAAAATACAGCACACGTTTTCTGTTTGCTCTACCGCGTCCATTGCCGGTTTTAATTTAGGCCTCAGCTCGCATTGTTTCTATCATTGTTTTAATGATGTTTTTAAGGGGAAGTATAAAATCTTTGTTGACAATTACTTGAGAGGCTTGCCATCAAGTTTTTTTATAGAAAGTTTTGAAACTCCTTTATCAGAGAACAAGATAAAAATTGAGGAAGACAAGAATTTTAAAGATAATTTCACCGAAGTTCTAGCAGAGAATAAAGGATCGGTTTGGTTTATCCTTTCCGAGAAAAGATACTTACTCGCTGTTTTGAGCTTAACGCAGATGATCAAAGAAGCTTTTCCGTCTAAAAAAATAAATTTAGTTATATCAAAACACCATAGATGGTCTAATGCCGAGTTAGATAGATTACGGGATAAATTTGATGATGTTCTCATATTCCCTAGAAACTTTTATTCTTTGAGACCATCTAAGCTCATTTCTGCATTTCGTGTTTCCAGAAAAATTAAAAACATGTTTGTTGAAAAGGGCTCCGTGTTGGCCGGATTTAATTATCATGATTTTTTGGAAAACTGTTTTGTGTCTTATCACAAAAACAAGTTTTTTAAGGTCGCTTTTTTGATGGAACATGCTTGGCAGCTTCATTTTAGAACTAAAGAGCTTGGCTTTGAACTAGCAGGGTTGAATTTTAATAAAGCGGGATTTTTTTATAACAAGTTCTTTGAGCCCATTTTAGGCCTTAACAGAACAAGATTTACTCAGTATAGAGATTTTAATATGGTATATTTTATAAGGACGCAGAAAGAGCTTGAGGATGTGTATGACAGAGTTTATCTGATAAAAAACTCTCCTATTTAGGACTTACGCGCAAGTCCTACTATTAATTCATGACAGAAGAATTTTATTCAAAACCAGACCGACTTTTGACCGAAAGAAAGCTCAAGGAGTATAAGGAATTATATGTTGATAAATATTTTCCGAAAGATAAATCGGTAAGGATTTTGGATATAGGCTGCAGCTATGGCTTATTTCTTGCCGCTTGCCAAAAGTCGGGATATTTTAATTATGAAGGAGTTGATTTTGACGGAGAAGCTGTTAACTATGCCATTAACGAATTTGGACTGAAAAATATATTTAAAGACGATCTTTTTAGTTTTTTGAATTCTCGGTCAAATAGCGCTTATGACATCATTACTGCCTTTAATATTATCGAACACATTAAAAAAGAACGGGTCATTGATTTGCTGAGTTTAATATCCAGCAAGATCAAGCCAGGAGGAGCGCTTTATTTAGAGGTACCTAACGGGGATAGCCCCATAGGGATTCATACATTTTATTCTGATATAACTCACGAGTTTGCCTATACGGAAAAACTAATGAGGCGTCTTCTTAAGATGGCGGGCTTTGAAGAAATTAAAGTAATGCCCAATCGTGTCCGCTCAAACTTGCTAATAAGGTTAGCCCAAAAGGTTCTAGCAAAAGTGGTTGGTTTTGACGACAAGCTGATGTTCTCCGGTAATCTGATAGTAACGAGCAAGAAGAGGTTTTGATTTGTTTTTATGGCAAAAAAGATAGCGGTAAATTTACTCCTTACTTCTCCTAAAAGTGTTACCGGGAGCTTTGTCTACATTAAAAATATCCTTGAGGCCATATTTGCAATAGATAGAGAGAATCAGTATATTTTAATTGGCAGTTTTGTATGTCTTAATTTTTTTAAAAAAAAATATTCTGGTCTTCAAAACGTATCTTACCAAGCAGTTGATATAAGGAAGGATCTTATTTTTAATTCTCTGCGTGCGATGAGCAAGTTGGCGGCTAAATTCCGGCATGATTTTTCGGCTAAGGAAAAAATTATTAAATACGAAGTTCAAAAAGTAATTGATGATGAAGGGATTGAGATATTTTTTTGTCCGTCTTCGGCGATATTTCCCATAGGCTTGAAAAGCATCAAAATTGTAACTACGGTCCTGGATCTACAGCATGAATATCTGCCGAAAAACTTTTCTTCGAACTATTTAAAGCGTCGCGAAAATGATTGCAGAAACGTTGTTGATTATAGTGATAAGATCATTGCCATTTCCAATTATACCAAGCAATCGTTGGTAGAGAAATATAACGCCAATCTCGATAAAATAGAGACGATCTATCTTGCGCCTCAAGCGTCTCAAAAAATGATGCCCAGCCGGTTATCATTGAATTTACCGGACGAATACATTTTTTACCCAGCCGCTATCTGGCCTCATAAAAATCATAAGGTCATTATCGAGGCTGTCGCTCTATTAAAGTCCAAATTTCCAAATTTACACCTGGTTTTTTCGGGGTCGATTAAGAATGGTAAGTTAAAAGAAGAACTCGATGCCTTAACTATATCTTGTAACTTGAAAGACAGGGTTCACTTTTTGGGTTTTGTTTCAGATGAGTATATGCCTTTAATTTACGAACGCGCAAAGCTTTTTGTTTACCCTTCTTCTTTTGAAGGATTCGGCATTCCATTGGTTGAAGCTTTTAATTATGGAGTTCCTGTCATTGCTGCTGAAAATACAAGTATCGGTGAAGTGGTGGGAACAGCTGGTATTTTAGTTGAAACCGGTAATGTTGGAGCGTTTGCTGATGCTATTGAAAAAGTTTTGTCAGACCCTGACTTAGGGCAGGATTTGATAAGGAGGGGGTATGAAAGAGCTAAAGATTTTTCATGGACTAAAGCGGCAAATAAGACTCTAGAATTGTTTAACTCCTTATAGTTATAGCATCCACGACTCTCTTTGCTAATACTCTTGGAGTAAACTCTCTTGTGTATAGCTGATAGGCGCTTTCAGCGACTTTTGCCATTAACTCAGGATTGTTCTTTATTTCTAATATTTTTTCAGCCAGATCTTGGGCATCAGCCGGATTACAGCAGAAACAAGTTTCGTCTTCATTCAACAGTTCGAGGATGCCTTTATTTCTTGCGGTCAGATATGGAATTTTCATGGCTATGCTTTCAAACGCTTTGTGGGGAACCGTTCTGTTCAGTCGGTCATGGTTAGATAGTTGGCCGAGAGAAATATGGCATTCTTGTATTTTCCGACGAAGGTCTTCAAATGGCATTTTTTTGCCCCTTATCCACTCAACATTACTTGAGTCAAATTCTTTTAACCTTTTTTCAACTAATGGGTCGAACTCACCTCTTCCTATTATTCTTAAATTAATGTTGTGCTTTTTTAAAATTTTAAAGGCATCAACGGCATATTCTACTCCCGATTCAGGGAGGAAGGCACCTCGGAACAAAACAGTGAATGTCGGGAGTTTTTTTGCGTCGGGGTTGGTATAAAATAAAGAGTCGTCGACTCCGGTCCAGGCTTTGAGGAGTTTCTTTTTAGGAACGAAGAATTTTGCGGCGACAAATTTAATTTGTTCTTCGCTTTCAAGAAGACTAAGGTGGGCGGAGTTGAAAGCTAGGAAATCTATCAGCCAGGCGTAAAGGCTTTGGAAAGAAAACCAAGCAACTTTTTCTCTGGCAATGACTATCCCCTCATAGAGAGAACAAAGAGCATTAAAAATAACTTTTTTATTGGTAATAAGCCGGGCGAAAGGGACTAGGATGTAAGCAGTATAACCAACAAGCATCACATCATATTTTCCCCGGAAGTTCTTATGTTTTTTGTACAGTCTGATGAATTTAGCAAAACCGGGAGAATCGTCCCGGCATTCTAATATTTCAGCCCCATTTTCTTTAAGACCTCTCAAATAAACAGCGTCTCGCGCCGGTATGCCTATTGTGTAAGAAGCCGGATTTAGATTTAGATAGCAGACCCTCATGTTTTTATTTATCAATTATCATTTTTCATTTGTCATTGATTTACCAGTTATCATTTGCCATTTCTGATAGTAGACACGATCTTTTGGAATACCATAGTTAATTGATGACATTCGTTGTATAAACTATTAATCAAATCTTTACCCTGAGGATTACAAGATAATAGCATCTTTAACCAATATTTTGTTTCTTCGGACTCTTTCTTGCAGATAAATATTTTATTCGTAAAATCTTTTCTCGAACTAATGTAAAATGGTTAATTTATTGATTTCGGTACCAATCAATGGTTTTCTTAAGTCCTTTTTCAAAATCTGTTCGTGATCGGAAGTTGAACTCCTTTTTGGCTAAAGTGGCGTCAACCATTCGGCGTGGCTGGCCGTCTGGTTTAGTTTTATCCCAGCGGACCCCACCTTTGAAATTCATCAATTTGTAGATAAGTTTTATGAGGTCTTTTATTTTAATTTCTCGGTTTGCTCCGAGGTTGACCGGATCTGATTTATCGTATTTTTCCGTGGCCAAAATAATACCCTCGGCGCAGTCCTCAACGAACAGAAACTCTCTTGATGCTTTGCCCGTTCCCCAGACATCAATATATTTTTTGCCAGCCTTTTTGGCGTCATCAATTTTTTTAATAAGAGCGGGGATGACGTGAGAACTTTTGGGGCTGAAGTTATCTCTTGGCCCGTAGAGATTTACTGGGAGAAGATAAATAGCATTGAAATCATATTGCTGTCTGTATGCTTGAGCTTGAACGAGAAGCATTTTTTTAGCCAATCCATAAGGAGCATTTGTTTCTTCGGGATAACCATACCAAAGAGTACTTTCTACAAAGGGCACCTTTGTAAATTTAGGGTATGCGCAAACCGTGCCTATGGCTACAAACTTCTCCACATCGGCTTGCCTGGCTGCTTCCATAAGCTGCGTTCCCATCATCATATTGTCATAGAATATTTGGCCTGGAATTTTCTGATTATAGCCAATGCCGCCGACTATGCCGGCAAGATGTATTACAATATCCTGACCCCTGACCGCTTTTACACAATTTTCCCACTTGCGTAGATCAAGTTCTTTGGAGCGGGGGATAAATATATTCTTCTTGGGTATCCCTCTATCTAATAACTTTTGTACTACAAAAGAACCTAGAAATCCGGCTCCACCAGTCACCAATATTTTTTTGGTTTTGAACTGCATCGAAAGATTATTTTTTAAGTTCTTCATCGATATCCGCATGGACCATTATTTTTACTAGATCTTTGAATCTGGTTTTGGGTTTCCACTTCAATACCTTTCTTGCCTTTTTTGCATCAGCAACAAGAATATTAACTTCGGCGGGTCTGTAATACTGGGGGTCTATTTCTACATATTTTTTCCAGTTTCCGAGGCCGGCTTCTTTGAAGGCAAGTTCAATGAATTCTCTTACAGTGTGTGTTTCGCCGGTGCCGATAACGAAGTCGTCCGGCTTTGGCCGCTGCATCATAAGCCAGGCCGCTTCCATATATTCCGGAGCATAGCCCCAGTCGCGTTTGGCATTTAAGTTGCCCAAGTATAATTTCCTTTCCCGCCCTGCTTTGATTTTGGCCACGCCCATTGTTATTTTTCTTGTAACAAAATTTTCTCCGCGACGGGGACTTTCATGGTTAAAAAGTATGCCGTTCACGGCAAAAATTCCGTATGCTTCTTTGTATAACTTAGTTGTATTGTGGGCAAAAACCTTTGCGATTCCATATGGACTCTGCGGGTTGAATTTTGTGTTTTCGTTTTGAGGTGGGGGAGCTTCGCCGAACATTTCAGAAGACGATGCTTGGTAGAATTTTATTTTTCTGCCAGTTTCGATTTGAAAGTCTCTTATTGCTTCAAGAATAATCAAAACACCCTTTCCGGTAATGTCAGCGGTATATTCTGGTATGTCAAAAGAGATTTTGACATGGCTTTGGGCGGCTAAGTTATAGATTTCATCTGGCTTTGTTTTATAAATAATTTCTCTGATACTAGACTCATCAGCCAGGTCACCATAGTGAAAGAATAACTTCTTATCATAAATCTTGGGATTGCTGTGGAGGTGTTTGATCCTGTCGCGGTTCATTGTGCTGGAACGTCTGACTAGACCATGCACTAAATAGCCTTTTTCTAAAAGTAGTTCAGCTAGATAGGAGCCGTCCTGTCCCGTTATGCCAGTAATTAAAGCGATTTTCTTTACCATAATTTGGCTATAATAGCCGATTTTTGGGTTTTTGGCAATATTTATTTTTTACTGAAATTTTTGACTTTGCCCTCATTTTAGGTATTATATAAAAATGGTTTTAGTATCAAATGTAGAACACGTTAAGGGACTTGTCAAAAGAATAGGGATTAAGAAAACCCTCCTTAAGCTTATCAGGAGACTGATATTAGGGCAGTCAAGATTGGCTCAAAGGCTCGATGTTGTTTATCATTTTAAAAAATTTTTTAAGGGCCATGCGATAGTAGATAATATCAATGGTTTCAAAATGCACCTTGATCTTAGGAATGACGAAGGTATCTCAAGAGATCTGTTTCTTTTTAAGAAAAGAGAACATTTGTCAATCGATTTTTTACAAAACCAAAATTTTATAAATAGGGGCGGTACGGCTTTAGATATAGGGGGCAATATAGGTTATTATGCTCTGCTGGAATCAAGCCTAGTGGGACCGGAGGGAAAAGTATACGCCGTTGAACCAGTTTCAAGCAATCTTAATATTCTGAAAAAGAATATAGAGTTAAACGGTGTAAAAAATATCAATGTATTTAAAATTGCTATGGGCAAAGAAAAAAAGAATGTAGAAATATATGTCAGCAATCAGAGTAATCGCTCCTCTTTTATCGTTAGGAGCGGTACCGTATATACTAAAAAAGAAAAAGTTGAGATGACGACGGTGGATGATTTTGTTTCTGAACATAAAATAAAACCCGATTTTATCAGAATGGACGTGGAGGGTTACGAAAAAGAGATTATTCAGGGAATGCGCAAAACTCTTCTGGATAGGCCAAAATTGTTTATCGAGATACACCCCAATGAAATAGGCCGGGAGGAATTGAAACAAATGTTTTTAACAATGTTGGAAAGCGGATATGGCCAAGTTACAGTGGTTGAAAGAAGGGATCAGGGTTGGATGAAAAGGAATGGAGAGATAAAACCAGTATTACGCTATCTTGCTTGGAAAATCGAAGGAAGAGAAGGATTGATGGGAATGGGGAAAGTGGAGCACTTAGCTCTCACGGAACTATACAAGAGAGTTGATGGTATAAAAGATGCTTTTTGTGCTTTTATTTCATGAGCCTTCTTTAATTTCAAATAAAATGACTAATGAGATTGATGACATACAAGCGTTCATAAAGCAAAAAAATATTTCTTGCTATGGATCTATGGTTAGCTTGCTTCCAGATCTAATTTTTCAAAAAGATCAAGGCAGAGTTCAAATTTTTTCATCGGAAAAAACGTCTGATTTTATAAGCAATAAAAATATTCATATAAAACAAAATTGGAGCGTATCGGATATCCGTAAACAGAACGCGAATGTCTGTTTTTTGGACAAAAAGGCCGTGAAGGTTCTTTTTGCCAAATTTCCCAGCAGGACCCAATACATATTGGTACGTTTTGTGCCAAGAATCAGCTGGTTTATTGCCTTCCCTGGTCTTTTGAGGCAACTTTATGTGCGTAGAGTTAGTATCGGCAAAATCCTTAAATTAAAAACTGGCAAGTCTTTTACCCGCTGGCTTATTTTAAAAAATAACCGTGTGAAATCTATTTATGAACACCTTCTTTCTTCGGAAATAGGCATACAGGGCCTTTTGGATTATTTAAGGAAAGAGAAAGTCAAATATGTTGTATTAAGAAATTATGACGCGTTGCCGAATTTGAGTCGGGCTGATGGCGACCTTGATATTTTGGTTGCGGACGAAGATGAGCAAAAAGTAAAAAGCTTTTTTCTGAAATATCCAGGGACAATCAAGGTAGATATTAGGTTTGTATCGCGCAAATTAAGCGATACCGCTTATTATACGCCTCATCTTAAACGAAAAATTCTTGAGACTGCCATTGATGGTCCTACAGGATCTCGTATTCCTGCTCCGAAAGAGGCCTTTTTAGCCTTGGCCTACCATGTTGTATATGACAAAGGTTTATCAGCCGGAGTTCCGAGCCGTTTGCCCCATCTTGTCGCTAATAAGTTTCCAGATAACGATTATGCCGGAACATTGGCTAAACTAGCAAAAAAGCTTGGATTGGAAGTAGAGATTACCATGGAAGATCTTGACGAACATTTGCACCGCGAAGGTTGGCGGCCTAAAACAGATACGCTTGCAAATAAAATGCCCGAGAATGTCTGGATACAAAAGCGATTTTTTTCCGATGTCGATATGCAGAAACCAGAAATCGGACTCGGGGTCTTTATACTTAAAGAAAAGGCATTACAGGCTAACGTCGCAGATGCAATTTTACAAGAAATTACTAGGGGAGGTAAATTTGTAATTTTAAGAACAAAGAAAATTGCCGGAGAAGAACAAAGATTGATAGCGGATCAATTACGTAGCGGGTTTTGGACAGATGGTCTTTTAAATTTGCATGAAGTAAATAATTTTTTACCGGCGATGGCTGTTGTTATTCTTAATCTTCGCCTTTTGCATTGTTCCAAAGCCAACATCAAGAACATAATGCCCGACGATAAAATAAAGGACCTAAAAAGTAAAATTAGAATGAAGTTTGATAAAGAGAAGACGAGTTTGGTTCACTCTACGGATACTACTAGTGAGGGTTGGGAATATGTTGATGTGTGCTTTCCGGACCAGGCCTCTGAAATTGAAAAAGAGATAAATGCTGTCCGCGATAATTTAAAATTATCTTTGCTAGGTATAACGAAACTACATCTGACCCACGTTTTATATCGCCGGAAAAGATATAAGGGGGCTCTGCGTCGCTATGTCGTGGATTGGATTATGAGTTAATCGAGTTTTAAGAAATGACGTGCATATGCAGTACAAATATGTTTGGCGCAATAGCTTTTTAAAGAATGTTGCTACTCTTCAGATGGGGAGTTTCGGTGGAGTTGTCATACAATCTGGCATCGGAATTATTATTGCTCGGCTTTTACAACCGGAGCTCTTTGGTGTTTATTCGCTGGCTATCGGAATGGCCGGTATGACAAGTTTAATATTGGGCATGGGCATTCAGGAAGCCATATCAAGTTTATTGGGAAGGGCTTACTCTAGAAAAGACAATCTTGAAATTGAAAATATTTTGGGTTTTATGCTCAAAATAACTTCTTTAGCTGCAGCGATCGTTATTTTAATTTCTGCTTTCTTACCGAATATCGCGGATAAATTATATGGCAGCTCAATCATAGGCGTTTATGCGGCTATTGTTGTCATTGCAACTGTTTTTTCATCATTTTTATTCACTCTTACATATTCATTTTTTCAGGTTACCGGAAGAGTGAGATTACTGGGCCTACTTATCTTGTCTGATCAGTCGCTTAGGTATGTATTATCTCTTATTTTTATTCTGATTGGATTTGGGGTATTGGGCGCGGTTAGCGGCCAATTGGTCGGGGCAATGATTATTTTTGTTGTATCTGCTGTATTATTTACAAGTATTTCAAAAAGTGAGCCGCTTTTTCCTAAGTTAAGTCATATTTTAAGCTCGCTTGCTAAGGCCGATATTAAAAAATATTTTGGTTTTACTTTCTGGGTTGCCTTAGATAGGAATATGGGCAATGTATATATGGCTTTGCCAGTTATCTTGACGGGTATTTATGTTTCTGCCTCTAATGTTTCATTTTTTAAACTAGCTTTCGGCTATATGAATATTGTCTTGAGTTTACTTGGACCAGTATCGGTTCTTTTGAATGTAGAATTTCCTAAAATTCAAGTTGAGAATAAGGGTCAATTATATAAGAGTTTCAAAAAAGTTTCTTTGTATTCTTTGGCTCTTTCGGCAGCGCTCAGCATTGGTGCGGCAATTGTTTCTCCGATAGCTTTTAAAATTCTTTATGGCGAAAGTTATCTGCTCAGTGTTAAGTATATATTTGGACTTATCGCATACGGGTCATTGTTTGGAATAGGGGTGGGACTTGGACCAATGTGGCGAGCGATAAATAAGGTCAAAATTTCCATCTTAATAAATTCTGTTATTCTGGGCATAGGAATTCCTTTGGGCTTGTGGCTTATAAAGAACCATGGATTATGGGGTAGTGTTATAATGGTAACAATATGGTTTTCGGTGAGTCATATAATTTCGTTTATTTATCTTATAAGAAAATTAAAAAAATAAAGTTATTGTTTGAACGAATCTGCATGAATAAAAAGCACACAATACTTATTTTGATAGTAATAGCGGTTATGGCCACCTACTTTTTAATTGGCCAGCCGGAGCTTACTGATGACGGCTTTCATTATCAAGGTTTCACTGAGTCGCTGGCCAGAGGCGTTGTTGATTTCAAATCATACTATGGTTTTATGGGACTTTCCATTTTGTCTGTTCCATTTTTCTGGCTTACGGGTAGTCATCTTTCAATTGCTTATACTTCAATGTTCTTGGTGCTCATGTCTGTGCCCCTGGTCTATTTAATTGCTTGCGATATATTTGATAGCAACAAGGCGGGGGTATATGGTTTAATAATATTTCTGATGACCCCATACCCCTACACAACCTTAATGAGAGGTTTTCAGGAGGGGGCGTTATTGTTTTTTATTCTGCTTCTTATTTATGGAAGTATTCATAAAAAAGCATGGACGCCTTTAGCTTGGGCTCTTGGCGGAATAGTTAAGCCTTTTGCCTTAATCCTTCTGCCCTTATTTACTACAGATCTGTGGCAAAGAAAAAAGGTTAAATGGTTTTTTTTGTTGGGACTTGCTATCGGCCTTATTTATCTGGCTATCAGCTATTATCAGGTTGGTCACCCGATAAACAATGCGGCTATTAATTCTTATCAAGGTAGTTTTGACACCGGCAATCCACCTCCGCTTGTTGAGAGTTTTACTTTCGGCACTAAGGGTCCCTTGAGAATCGGTGCAAACCTTTTTTTGGCTTACAGGAAAATAATGGTCTCACCGTTCTTAATATTGGTTGGGCTTTGGGTATTGTGGAGAGATAAAAAATTCAGGTATCGTAATGTTTTTATTTATTCTATTATTATAAACTTTTTGTTATTAAGCTTTATGACTTTTTCTTTTTCAAAATATCTGTTGCCAGCGACAACTTTAATATCCTTGGCTGCTATTCCGTTTATCATGAAACACGAGTGGGCCCTGTTTGTGTTTCTG